>Ga0214473_10001363_pt1 | contig 32542 bp, 32 predicted proteins | sample RVTome_7_FD_203509 | JGI IMG/M metagenome (GOLD analysis project Ga0214473, IMG submission 203509) | Soil microbial communities from uranium-contaminated site in the Upper Colorado River Basin, Wyoming, United States - RVT98D197 | ecosystem: Environmental > Terrestrial > Soil > Contaminated >...
TCTCTTCTTTCGAATAAACATGTTACTATTTTAGCAACGGGACACCCGTTTTCAAACATAATTTCCTTAGTTTGGCAGGTTGGGCCCACAAGTCGTTTGGATTTAGAAGTGCTTGCCGAAGTCAGGAGCACCCTTAGGGTGACGTCCTCCAAGTTTCCGATGGGAGTTGCACAAACAAAAAGCTTACCGCTGCCCATGGTCTAAGACCCCTTTAAGTAGGTAGTCATTGTACTGCACAACAAGAAGATGCATCCAGGTCTGTTGCAGAATGCAAAATTCAAAGTGCAAATTTCAAAATTTTGAAAACCTGAAAGCAAAAACAATTTTGCATTTTTCATTTTGCATTTTGCATTTTGCATTAGAAAAGGCGCAAGCAGTTCTTTTGCTGCAGATTGAGATCATTTAGCTAGACGGATCCTGTTGTACGAGATCTGCCTTTTCTCTGGTGAGCTCAAGAAAGAATTCGGTCCAGGCTGCGGAGGTAAATACCTGAATCAGACCGCCCAGAAAGATCAAGACCAAAACCCCCGGGATACCCAGTAAAACGGCTAACAAGGTGTTTACAAAAATAAGAACAAACGCAGGAGCCAAAAGTAAAAGAGTTACCGGAAGCAAAACAAATCCAAGAGCCATTCCAACCAAGATCATGATAAGCCAAAAGACAACCACTTGCCCCAAGTTGGAGCGGATTGCCCGGTATCCTTCGCTTATGCTTTCAAAAACCCGGGTTCTCTTGACCACCCGGAAACGATCAGACAAGAACTCGACCAGGGAAAGAGCGATTGCCACAGGAACTACCGCCACAAGAAAAAGAAGAATCGCTAGGATTAAAAGAACGATTCCAAGCACGGTCTGTTTGAATATGAAGCTGGCGGCAACCGGCGACGCCAAGAGGATAAGCAAAAGGATTACATACGCGGCAAAGGGGATCCAGATTGCCAGGTTTATTCCAAAAAGGGAAAGCCATTGTGACCAACCACATCGAAAACCCTGATTGATGCTCGTCGTTCCCTCTTGCTCAACATCATTGACCATACCGATCAGAGCCGCCCTGGCCAAGAAACCGATGAAGATGCTCAGGACAAGCAAGATAAGGCCGAAGACGATCAAAACTAAGATTATGACCGGTGAAAAAAGAGCCTCCATGAATCGCTCTGAGTCTCTCGAAAATTTGGTGTAGTCCACTTCCTGTGAGCCGACATTGTAATTAAATCTTCCTCCGCCCTGAAAAAGTGCCGCCAAGAAACCGAAGAGCCAGGTTGACTTGTGCTTCCAGGTGATCTCGGCTGCGCGCTTGAGGATTTTCAAATAGTCCATTTTTGCCCCTTGGATTACGAATTTTCTAAGAACCGGCAACGACAACTAAAGCCGGCTAGCTTAGATTTCGTCTCTCTTTGAACATTTCCTTCAATTGAATTTGTCCGCGCCGACGCAGCTTACATAAAATAAGCTTCCAGAACATATTGCTGAAGCATTCTCTGGGCATTGAAGAACGATCCGTTCAGCGCGATTGAGTGTCGCATTATGTTCACGTAATGACTTCTGTCCCGGTAGAAGGTCGGAATGATGACATTTTCCAGCTTGCTATAGAGAGAGCTCGCATCCTTTGACACATCAGTATCAGAACTGTGCTTTCGCCCGTTTTCCCCTACCGCCCATCCGGTGATACCCTCAATGTGTCCTTCAATCCACCATCCGTCAAGGACACTCAAGCTCGGAACACCGTTGAGCGCCGCTTTCATCCCGCTGGTTCCGGACGCCTCGAGAGGTGGTTGAGGGGTGTTCAGCCAAAGGTCCACTCCTGATGTCATCATCTTCGCCAGCTTCATATCGTAGCCCTCGAGGTACGCTATCCGGATGTCCTGTTTCAGCGCCTCCGCGACTTGGAAGATTCGTCTGATAGCCTCCTTGCCGTTTTGATCATGAGGATGCGCTTTCCCGGCATAGATTATCTGAAAAGGACCGGCCTTGGATGTAATCACTCTCAACTTTTCAATGTCTGTAAAAAGCAGCTCAAATCGCTTGTAGGCTGTTGCGCGCCGTGCAAACCCGATCGTCAAAACATCCGGGTTCATCTCTGCGCCGGTCTGCTGACTTACGTAGCGGACAAGCTCCCTCTTGGCTTGCATATGAGCCTCCCACACCCCTTGCCCCGGGATGCTTAACGCATAGCGTAAGGTAAAATTATCCTGTTTCCAACCGGGAATATAGCGGTCGAATAACGCTTTGAAGTGTTCTGAAACCCAGGTATGCGCATGAACACCATTGGTTATGGCATCAATCTCGTAGCCGGAAAACATCAAGCTGGAGACCTCACCGTGTTTTTTTGCCACGCCGTTCACATAATGACTGAGATTAAGCCCGAGATAGGTCATGTTGAGATTGCTTCCCCGCACCAAAACAGGCTTCGTTTTGGCTACCTCCGAACGCGCTCCGGCAAAGTTCTCCGCGGCGTCTGTATAAAAAAAATCCTTCATTTCAAGAAAAGCGGGTCGCTGCCTAAAGACTTGATCAAACAAGCCTACGGGAAATTGATCGTGTCCGGCTGGTACCGGGGTATGTGTTGTAAACACGCACTTGCTTCTCACGGCGTCGATGTCTTCATGGGTAACGGAGTGCCTTCCCGCCCTGATCATTTCTTCATCCAGGAGCTCCAGGGTAAGGAAGCCTGCGTGACCCTCATTCATATGAAACCGTTGGATGCTTTCATGACCAAGTGCACGAAGAATTCTTACGCCTCCGATACCAAGAACGACCTCCTGACAAAATCGGTAATAGTGGTCTCCGCCGTAGAGAAAATGAGTGAGCTCGCGGTCCCAGTCGCAATTTTCCGGAAGATCGGTGTCCAAGAAATACACCGGAACGTTAAACCCACCGATACCTGCAACCTCATACTTCCAGGAGCGAACATGAACTTTCCGATCCTCAATTGTTACGGAGGCCCGCCCGGGTACTTCCTGCAAGAAGTCCTCCACAATCCATTCTGCAGGCTCTTCCACCTGCCACCCATCCGGGAGCAGTTTCTGACGAAAATATCCCTTTCGGTGCAGAAGAGTCACGGCGACCATGGGCAATTCAAGATCAGCGGCCGAACGAATAGTGTCACCTGCCAGAATCCCGAGACCACCGCTGTAAGTCGGCACTTCCTCCTCGACAGCGATCTCCATAGTAAAGTACGCTATTGATCGGTCATTCATGTCCAACTCCTTTTCTACCCGGATGTTCTGACAGGTTCAGATGATTAGCGTAGGAATTTTGGCTTTAGGCAAGAAAGACGGTACTTTTTTGCGCAGGCGTACTTGAGGTACGTCGAGCACAAAAAGTGCCGGCTGACGCAGCATCAAGCCAAAATAACAAGCTAAGCGCTGAATTCTGTTGCAACATTCGGGTTTTCGTTTGGCTTTGACATCAATCAATAAAACGGCTGTTATCCATCATTTCTTTGCCGGTGTGCAGACTTCTTCAATGGCTTCGGCCGGACAGATCTTTTTGCATATACCACAATCCGTGCATTTCTCCGGATCTATGACATACTTCTCGTTCTCTTCTACTATTGCAGTCGAGGGGCATTGATCAAGACAAACAGCACAATTTAGACAATTATCGTTAATTTTATAAACCATCTTGAGAAAATCATCTCCAAACTATTGGTGCAGCAATCCAAACACAACGGACACCTTCCCACTAAACACTTTATGATGCGCATCCGGTTCTCTGCAAAAGATCAATGGCTTTGCTCTGAGTTTTCCATTTTGCATTTTGCAATTTGAAATTTGCATTTTGCATTGTCTAACTACTGGTCCAGCTCAATTAGTTCATATTCGGCGGTCCCCAAACCAAGTTCTTCGGCATAGCTTATTTGAGGCCGCCAATCAATATCGGTCACAGAACCAAACTTGTCTTTGCTGTCAATGTCCTTTAGTCTGCTTCCCTTTAGCCCCTGAGCATTGTTGACCAAATCCACACTAGACTTATCAATTGCGACCGGGTCCCGCGACGCCAATATCCCGATATCAGGAACAATGGGCGCGTCATTCCAGCCATAACAATCACAATCCGGGGTAATATTCATCAGAAAATTGAAGAGGCCGACCTTCTTCCCCTTGTCTTTTATTGCCCCTTTAACATGCTCAACTATCTTCTCCTGAATCACATGTGGCTCCGTCTTCCAACTTATTTCAATTGCACCGGTCGTGCAGGTTGCAACGCACTCTCCACATCCCAGACACTTCTCCGGCATAATAACGGCCTTTTTTTCAACAAACTTGATCGCCTTTGCAGGACACCATCTTAAGCACTCGACGCAACCCGTGCACTTGTCCTGATGAACAAAAGGCAGCACATCGGAATGCATCATCTGCTTAGCGCTGCGCGAGCCCAGTCCCATGCCGATATTTTTTAGAGCTCCCCCGAATCCGGTCAGCTCATGTCCCTTAAAATGCGACAAGACCATCATCGCATCAGCATGGTAGACTGCTGATCCTATTTTCACTTCATCAAAATGCCTGCCGTCAATTCTTACCGTCGCATAGTCTTTGCCGTTTATACCGTCAGCAATCACAATCGGTGCTCCGGCCACGGCAAAGTCGAAACCATTCTCGATGGCCGTGACGATGTGGTCCACCGCATTCGATCGGGAACCAACATAAAGTGTATTAGCGTCGGTGAGAAACGGCTTGCCTCCGCAAGCCTTAACCCTCTCAACAACGGCGCGGACGAATATCGGAGGCAAATAAGCCGTATTTCCCTTGTCACCAAAATGCAATTTGATTGCCACAAAGTCGCCCTTTTTGATTATACTGCCAAAACCTGCGGCATCGAAAAGACTCTGGGTCTTCTTCAAAAGACTTCTGCCCTTTCCTCTAATGCCGGCAAAATATACCTTCGACGCCATCGTTACCTCCCAACAAACCGTTAAAGTGCAAAAGTCAAAATGCCTTTGCCTTAGAGTTTTCAAAATTTTGCATTTTGCAGTTTGCAGTTTGCATTTACGTTTCTATCATAAACCCAATTCATCTCGAGCGAGAGCAGCCGCTCCGACGATGCCCGCCTTTTGCCCCAGCACCCCTGTGACTATTTCTACCTCCCGGGAATCCATTGCCATCGCTCGCGATAAGACTTTTTCTTCTGCAAATCGGAGAACAAAGCGGCCGAATTCAGGAGCCGTGCCGAATCCCCCGCTGACGATGATCTGTTCGGGATCAAAGATGTTAACTAAGTTGCTGAGACCGGCGCCGATGATTCGCCCGGTATCGGCAAGAATATCTTGGGCAAACGAATCACCTGCCGCAGCAGCTTCCGTTATCGTCTCCCCCGATATGTTTCGCTTATCTCCGCCTGCAATCTTCAAAACCAGGGAGTCGGCCGGGACCCCCGAAACTGCTTTTCCGACTAATGCATTGGCAGAGGCTAGGGCTTCCAGACAGCCAAAGCTTCCACAGCCGCAAGGCGGACCCTTCGGGTCAATTATCATATGGCCGATTTCTCCGGCCGCTCCGGTTGCCCCCCGGTAGAGTTTGCCGTCGATGACAACTCCTCCGCCTATTCCGGTTCCCACAGTAATACATACAAGATTTCTTCTGCCTCTTCCCGCACCAAAAATCTTTTCACCCCAGACGGCACAATTTGCATCATTGTCTATTAGAGCCGGGACATTGAATTCTTCTTCCAATATGCCTCTTATTGCCACATTTCTAAGCGGAAGGTTCGGAGAAAATATCACTCGTTGTTTCTCAAAATTCACCATGCCGGCAATGGCCAAACCGATCCCCGTGACCTCAAGCTCTTTGCTGCAAGAGAATTCCAGAAGATAGTTGACTGCCCGCCGCAAAGGCAAAAGAAAAGACGAGAAGTCTCCGCTACAGGTTGTCTCTCTTGTTTCCTTGATTATGCCCCCGTCCGGACCTACCAGTGCAGCAGCTATCTTGGTTCCTCCTACATCTAACCCCAGAATGACTTCATCCGCCATAACCTCTCCTTGCCGTGGGCATACAACAAAAAATCGCAGAATTTCTGCGATTTTTTAAGGGCATTTTCTTCTAAAAACTTACTTTTGCGCGCCATGAACGTAGACTCTGTTTCTGCCGGCATCTTTTGCCGAAACCACCGCATTGGTTATCAGCGCAATAAGCTCATCGATACTTCGTGCATGATCCGGATAAGTAGCCACACCAATACTGATTGTCTGCTTAACCTTGGCTTTCTTTCCGCTTCCTTCAAATTCCGTCTGCTCGACGGCACTTCTCAGTCTCTCGGCAACCTCAGTTGCCCCCGCCGAGCCCGTGTTGGGCATTATTACAGCGAACTCTTCCCCGCCATATCTGATGGGAACATCGACCGCCCTTATTTGCTCTTTGCATATTTGAGCCAACCTCATGATTAGTTGATTCCCTTTGGCCGAGCCGAATTTGTCGTTGAAAGGCTTGAAGTAGTCAATATCCAGCAGCGCAACCGATACTTTGCTTCCGAATCTGTCGGCCCTTTCCTTTTCTTCTTCCAAGCGATCCCTGAAATAACTATGGTTGTACAAGCCGGTCAATTTGTCGACCAAAGCAAATTTGTCTGATCCAAAGTGGGAGGCACTTCTTGATCTTAACAAATAACCAAAGACCACTCCGACCAAGAGGACTATCGCGAGCCCGATATCTATCGCGATAAAATCCGCCAGGCTCAAATCCCCGATACTGAATTTCAAGTAAGCAAGGATGAAGGAGACGACATCAATTAGGACAGCGGCAACAATTCCACCCCATAACCCGTAAGAAAAGACTGCCAGAAGCAAAGGAACAAAATAAAGGGGCCAAAACTCAACGATTCCATCGGGAAAGAATAATATCAAGATGGTGATGGAAACAAAGAAGAGTGCTGCTAAGAGAAGTTGGGCGATTTTCTTAAGATTCATATTTCGAAAGACCTCCTTAGAATTCCTTTAGAGGAGTATTCAAGGAAAGAACAGAATCTCCTGCCATGATTACACAAACTTAAGCATACAGGTTTTTGGCTTTCTTGATAAGCATGTTGTGCGGAACATAAACTTGCCCGCGACTTCTGCTACAATTGTTACTAAGCTTAGACACAAACGCCCGTGAAAACAAGTCTCAGGGGTTTTCAATCTCGGTCTTCCCCAGTGCCACTATGGTTGACAAAACCTCTGAATAAACTTACTCTTTAGACTACACCACAGAAGGAGGACAAAAAGTTGATAGCCAAAGATCAGACAATAGCGGAAGTCCTTGAAGAAAGTCCCGGAACAGCGGATGTTTTCATCAAGCACGGAATGGGCTGCTTGGGGTGCTCGGTTGCAAGCGGGGAGACGATTGAGGAAGCGGCGGCGGCACACGGGATCGACTTGGACGTTCTTTTAAAAGAGCTGAATGAAGTAAAATAGGAGAAGCAAACCTCAAACTTAGTTTTTGAGCAAATATTCATAGGCCGAAAGAGCCGCTTTTGCACCTTCACCGGCGGCAATAATAATCTGCTTTTCCGGAACGTCCGTCACATCGCCTGCAGCGAAAATTCCCGGCGCACTGGTTTCAGCTTTGCAATTTATCTTTATCTCACCGTGATCATTTAGCTCCGCCAATCCGGAAGCAAACTTGGAGGCCGGTATTGAACCCGCCTCGACAAAAATGCCTTGCACGCCGAGTTCAATCCGCTTTTGCGTCGCCCTCTCTTCAATCTCCAGACCGGAGACCATTTTCTCGCCCTTAATCGCAGTCGGCCGGTACCCTTCATAGAAAACGACGTTCTCCGCCTCATGCACCTTGTCGGTAATAACCTCATCGGCTGTGATGCGGCTTCGCACGATTAAGTACACCTTACGCGCAATTGCACTAAGCTGAGCGGCAGCCGAAAGCGCCGAATTGCCCCCTCCGACAACTGCAACGTCCATGCCGCCAAAGAGCGGGGCATCGCAGGTCGCACAGTAGGAAACGCCCCGGCCCAAGAATTCTTTTTCACCAGGGATTTCCAGCCAGCGAGGGGCCTTGCCGCTGGCGATGACGATCGCTCTTGCGCTGTAGCTCTTTGCGCTCTGAGTGCCGACAACAAAAAAGCCGTCTTGGCGTTTTATGGTCTGCACTAACGACATCTCTTTATCAATATCAAATTGACTCATATGCTCTTTAAATTTGGTCACCAGCTCGACACCGGTAACATATTGGTAGCCAAGGTAATTCTCGACCGCCGGGCTTTTTAGGGCTTGACCTCCGAAGTTCTCGGCAATTATCAGCGTTTTTAGTTTCTTTCGTGCAGCATACACCGCTGCAGTCATGCCGGCAGGTCCTCCACCGATTATGATTAAGTCATACATAGCCTCTCCCTAGTTGCACAGTGCCATGGGCGAGCTGATAGCTTTTTCCTTCTTGAGCTGCTTCTTTAAGGGATTCAAGGGTCCGAGGATTCTAGGATTCAAGTGCTTTATATCCTGAGCCTTTCACTTGACTCCTTGACCCCTTGATTCCTTGAATCCTATTCTTTAACAAGCTGTTCCAGCTTAGCCTGATCAAAGCCAATGACTATCTCATCGTCGATCACAATCACCGGCACGGCCATCTGGCCCGACTTATCAATCATCTCTTTACGACCCTGGGCGTCAGCAGAAACATCAACTTCTTTAAAAGAGAGGCTTTTTGTACTAAGAAACTCCTTAGCCATATGACAGTAAGGTCATGTGGGCGTCGTGTAAATCTTAATTACCTTGGCCATGGTACCTCCTTGATCAGAGACCAACTACTCTCAACTTTAGGAAACATTTTCGGCGTAAGCCGCCCAAGTTCATCGGAAAAATCCGCCAACAATTCTAATCCGTATTTTTGTTCAATAATGCGCTGTAAATCGCCTGATTAAAGTGGGGTATATCGGAACGTTTTCGTGAAGTAATCAGGTTCCCGTCAACTACCACGGGCTCATCAACATATGCGGCTCCGGCCTCGATTATTTCATCATGGACACTTTCATGGGCTGTGATTTTTCTTCCGTTGAGAACACCGGCAGAGACTAGGAGCTGCGGCCCATGACATATAGCGGCAACCACTTTGTTTTGGTTGACAAAATCTCTAATAAAATCCAGAGGAGCTCTTTCTCTCCTCAAATAATTCGGCGCCAAACCACCAGGGATTATGACCGCATCAAAGTCACTGGCAGCCACCTCATCAAAGGTTCGATCCACCTTTGCTTTGACCCGCCCGTGTTTGCCGCGGTAAGAAGTTCGGGCAAACCCAACGTAAAGGACTTGCGCTCCTTGCTTTTCTAAATATTCCTTGGGCTTGGAACCTTCATCATCTTCAAAAAAGGGGGCTATCACAAGAGCAACTTTTCTGCCCGCCAGAGACTTCTCCCGCTTTGAACTCACCAAAAGGAACGCTCCAATCTCTACACTTGCACCGACATCTCCTTGAACTTCTCCAAATGTTCTTCTTCCTCCATTCGGATCTTAGTAAGCAATTTCTTGATCTTGGGATCATCGATTGCATCAATATGCTCCTGATATTGCTTTATGGCCATGTCTTCCAAACTTACGTCGCGAACCAGCATGTCGTCCATCCGCTTACCGCCGAAGTTTAAAGAGCCGTGCTCGATTTGAGGCTCCCCCCCGAGTTCAACAATCAGATCCCCCAGCCACTCCGCATGCCTCATTTCGTCGATTGATATTTCTTCAATTTCGCGACTTACCTCGCATCCTTTGATAACCAGGAAGTGTCTGATATAAGTCAGAATTGCCTCAACTTCACCCACAAGATCTTTGTTTAATAGATCAACTATCTCCTCTGTTGTCATGATGACCCCCTAGCCGAAAAACAAAATGCCGATTTTGTTTGTTTTTATTCTCCGTGTAGCTTGATTTTTTTTGCCATCAATTCGTCCTCTGTCTCCTCACGGCTTGGATCAGGAACGCAAGCATCTACCGGGCAGACCTCCGCACACTGCTGCGTATCGTAGAAACCGACGCACTCCGTGCAACGATTAGGATCGATCACATAGATGTCATCACCCTCGCTGATCGCCTCATTGGGACACTCCGCCTCGCAAACACCACAAGCGGTACATTCCTCATTAATCATATAAGCCATATCTCTCACCTCCCGTCATAAGAAGTCAAAATGCAAAAGTCAAAATGCAAAATGTCAAACCAAAAAATCAAAAAAGCTCCTGAAGCACTCTTGGGTTCTACATCATAACTTCTTTCGAATTCTTCGATCTGTTGATCTTCAAGCAGTCTTTCTAACGTAGACTTTGTAAATGCCGTTCTCTTCTTCAAGACCCAAGAACTCATTGCCGGTTGTCTCGCACCAAGCCGGCATATCCTCTTTTATGCCCTTGTCGTCAGCTATTACTTCCAGAACTTCTCCCGTCTTAAGTTCGTTCACAACCGCCGCAGTTTTTATTATGGGCATCGGGCAGTAAAGACCGACGCAATCCAGCGATTTATCCGCTTTCATTCAGCCGCCACCTCAAAGTCTAAATAAACAAGTTGATCTTGGAATTTCTTGCTTCATTTAAGTACGTCGCCGCGCCCGCCATCTTGTCTACCGCCGGTATAAAAGCATCTTCATCCAGCCCCATAACACCGCAAGTTGTCGTGCATGCAATAAACTCTACTCCCATTTCCTTGGCCATATCAATCATCTCTTCAACAGAGGGCATATTTGACTCTTTCATGAACTTCTTCATCATTGATGTCCCCAAGCCCGCCATATTGAATTTGGATAGCTTAAGCCTTTTTGCTCCTCCCCGATTCATTAGATTGAGCATCTTTCTTAGAATACCTTTGCTCTTGATTGGCCCTTCATTTTTCTTGATTATGTTCAGACCCCAGAAGGTGAAAAAAATCGACACCTGCATGCCCATTGAGGCGGCAGTTGTCGCGAGGATAAAAGCGGCAAGAGTTTTGTCCAAATCTCCGCTGAATGCGATGATCGTCATTTTGTCGTCCGCATTGCTATTCATTTCAAAACCCCCGCCTCCCCCTAGAGACAAACCAAATGGTTTATTTAAGCTCCGCCCCACAATTCGGGCAGACTTTGTCTTCCTTTGCAACCAGCTTATTGCACTCCTTGCAAACGGCTAGCGCAACCCGGCAAGCTTGGCAAAAGGGAAAAGTCATTTCCACCGGATTATCACAAAAAGGACAGGAGCAAATTCTCTCCATCTTCTTCTTGCCGGAATCACTTGAGCCGGAACAACCCCTATTTTCCATCTTGTCCTTCCTTTTTCTAAGCTTAAGCCCTAGCTCTCAGAATTCTGTCTCTTCAAGTAATCGTTTATTGCTTTGTGCAAAGCATCCGCTCCCAAATTTGAACAATGCATTTTCTGAGCAGGAAGCCCGCCTAATTCTTCAGCCACAATCTCTTTGCTGATCTCAAGAGCTTCGTCCAAGGTTTTTCCTTTTGCCATCTCGCTGACCATGCTGGAAACCGCAATGGCGGCACCGCAGCCAAAAGTCTGAAACTTGACGTCGGTCAAGACATTTCCGTTTACTTTAATATAGAAAGTCATCATATCTCCACAGACAGGATTGCCGACTTCGCCGACTCCATCAGCGTCCTCAATGACTCCGACATTTCTGGGATTCTGGAAATGATCCATCACCTTCTCACTGTACATAGACATTATACTTCCTCACTTTCCAAGAATTTACGATAGAGCGGCGACATGTCCCTTAATCTGGCAACAATAGACGGCAACTGCTCCAGCACATGGTCAATATCGTCTCTGGTATTTTCCATGCCCATTGAAAAAACCAGTGAACCGTGGGCGATCTCATGCGGCAATCCGATGGACGTAAGAACGTGAGATGCTTTAAGCGCCCTCGAAGTGCAAGCTGAACCACTTGAAGCCGCTATTCCCTTCATATTCAAAAACATCAGCATTGATTCCCCTTCGATGAATCTGATAGCCACACTCACGTGACCGGGCAACCGCTTTTCGGGATGACCTGTCAATCGTATATGCCGGATTTCCTTCAATAACCTGTCAATAAAGTAATCGCGGAGCTCTCTCAGGTATGTACCGCGCCGCGAGATCTCTTCCCCGGCGATTTCGGCGGCCTTCCCCAAACCGACAATTGCCGGCACATCCTCAGTCCCGGCCCTCTTGCCTGCTTCTTGAACACCGCCGTCAATAAGTGAAGTTATTCTTACTCCCTTTCGCACGAATAATGCACCTGATCCCTTTGGCCCGTAGAATTGATTACCGGCCAGACTCAAAGCGTCAACACCCAACTCATTGATGTCCACGGGAATACTGCCGACGGTCGCAACTGCATCCGTGTGCAAAATAACGTCTTTTTCCCTTGTTATCCTGCCAATCTCGGCTATGGGTTGGATTGTCCCGATCTCATTATTTGCGTGCATGATCGAAACCAATATCGTTTCAGGCTTGATCGCGTTCGAAATGTCGTCCGGATCAACCAGCCCGTACTTATCTACCGGTACTTGCGTTACCTCAAAACCCCATTTCTCCAAAGTTCTTGTCGAATGAAGAACCGAAAAATGCTCAATTGCGGATATGATAACGTGCTTCCCCTTCGAGCGGTTGGCAAAACAAATGCCTTTGACGGCAAAATTGTTTGCCTCGGTGCCGCTTGAGGTAAAAATTATTTCCTCGGGTCGCGCCCCTATTAGTTTAGCAACTTCTTCACGCGCTCCACTAATGGCTTGGCCGGGAATCTCTCCAAAACTGTGCAGGCTGCTCGGATTTCCGAAATTCTCAGTGAAAAAAGGACTCATAGCCTCCAAAACCTGTGGATGCAGAATCGTTGTCGCCGCGTTGTCGAAATAAGCTTTTCTCATAGTTTCCCTCGATTTTCTAGTTTAACCGTAAGCTCGGCCCGGACTCAACTCGGATATTCCCTAGGTTTTGTTTCGTTCCTTAAGCATCCTAGAAAAAATAAGCCAAAGGTTTTTTGGCTTGGGCGGCATAAATGAACTGCTCTGTGTCAAGATTATCTTCCAAATAGGCTAAGCTGTCAAATTGAGAGCCGATTCGGAATGCCGTAATCTAGTACCTGATACACTCGAACCCTTGAATCCTCGAATCCTTGTATGAGCAGCTTTTTGCTGAAGAGCAAATTAAGGAGTTTGCGTAACAGAATGGGAAACAGCCGAATAGGAGGGTTTTTCGATCAACACGTTGGAAAGAAGATGAGCGGCGCTGGCGCCGTTTTATACCAGGATGTTATTGAGAGACCGCTGTCTATGCATTGATGAATAGGCACAGACACGATTTCTTCCTTCTGCTTTTGCCTGATAGAGAGCTTGATCCGCATAAACTATGAGTTCGGTTTCCGTCTTGGCATCCAATGGATAAGTCGCTACGCCGATGCTTATCGTAATGCTGCGACTCTCTCCGCCGAAATCAAAGGCCAGCTTGCTCATGGACTCCCTCAGCCTTTGGGCAAACCTCAAAGCGCTGTCAGGATCAGCGTTAGTCAGAATAACGGCAAATTCTTCTCCGCCGTATCTTGCACCCAGGTCAATAGTCCTTGTTTGAGATTGAATGGTCTCGGAGATCTTCTTTAAAACTTCATTTCCCGCCTCATGACCATAAGAATCGTTGAATTTCTTAAAGTAGTCTATATCCATGATAATCAGTGAAAAAAGAGTTTCGTACCTGTCTGATCTGTTCCTTTCTTCGGTAAGGCGCTGAACAAAGCAACTATAATTCTCGAGACCGGTCAAGCTGTCCTTTTGAGACAACTTCTCCAACAGGGCTTTCTGCCGCTTTATTTTCCCTGCATAAATTCCGAAACCCACGACCAAGCTCAAGCCAAGCACTGTGTCCACCAAGAGATCAAAGACACTTGACGGGTAGTTGAGATATATTTTGGACCAGATAATGAATGCGGTGAAACAAACCCATGTCGCAAGCCCGCCGCCAAGATTGTAGGTAACCGCGCTCAATAGGATGGGAATAACAAATAGGTGCCAGTAGTGGACTTTTCGGTCAGTTAGGAAAATAAGAAGAACAACTGCCAGAAAGCTCGCAACAATAATCAGCAAATTGCCCAATTGAATTCGACTTTCTTTTCCCATTATTTTCTCCCGGAGGGTGTTGACTATTTCGCCTTTCTTATCGGACAGCCAATATCGAAACTTGAGACGAGCTTGAAAAAAAGCGATACCGTCGAGGACGACTCACAATTGTCTAAAGTCACATCCGGAAGGAGCCGATAAATTCCTGCAAATCTCTGTAAATCCGAGGATTAGGTATCTAGGAGGAACTGTGAACCAGACTTCAAAATCATCGAAGAAAGTAACGCGAAAAGACGCAGCCAGAAAGAATTTCAGTTTTGCTCAGTCTTTTGTGAACAGCGAAAATCTCAGAATCTACACCGCAAAAAACGCCATCTCTGCAAGTTTTTCTCTCAATAGAGCTTACCAGATCTAAGAACCCTCATCTGGTCCGTCACCTTTTCCTTGGAGATTGCCGAGTCGAGGGAAGGCCGCAAATATTAGACTAACGGTTGAAGCTTGAACGCCGGATAGCTGGTGGCGGGACCCGGAATCGAACCGAGGACGCAGGGATTTTCAGTCCCTCGCTCTACCGACTGAGCTATCCCGCCGGAAAACCAATGCAAAATGCAAAATTGCAGAAAGAAAAACCTCGAAAAGACCAATTCAAATCAGAACCGGTTTTTCAAAAAACAGATAAATTATAAACAGTTAAGCTTGGCATTGTAAAGAATAAGATTAGTAGTTAAGATCCTTCGTTCCCTTCGCCAAGTTTCCTTAACCTATCTGTTTTACAAACTCTTCGAACGAGATTTCGCCTTCCGCCGCCTTGTGATATGCGTCTTGCACATGATTCCCGATTCCTTCTTTTTCAGCAATCTGACGGATTTCCTCACTGTCTTTCTCTTGAGCCAAAGCTTTTCTTATCGCGTCCGATACGGGTATCGTTTCAAAAATCCCAATTGTGCCTGAGAAACCTGTATTATTGCAGTGCTCACATCCCCCGGCCGTGAAAAAGCTTTCCGCTTTCCCTAAGACAATTTTAAAACCCGCCTTTTGAGATAGCAGTTCCAAGGTCTCCGTCTTGGGCTCATAGCTTTTTCTGCAGTAGCCGCAGAGCCGCTTCACATTCTTCTGCCCGACCACGCACTTTAGGGATTCCGCCGCCAAGACGGGAGTTGAGCTCATTTTTACAAAATCAACGAGCCCGCTGAGCGCGTTTTGCCGTGGGAGAGCCGTCAGCACGAGAACACCCTGTAAACCCGCTTCTACCAACAGGTCAACACTACCACCGTCTTCCAAGCTGTCCACCGCAAGAACCTCTGCATCCGATTCCAAGATGGCAGTCAAAAGTGAGCGTCGCGAAAGGCGCGTGGGCTGTGGAGAAGGTCCTATCCGAACCACTCCTCGTATTTCAGGCATCGAGTCACCTCCGACCGCGATAATCCTCTTCTTTGAGGAAATCAGCATCTTTAGGACAGTGCCGAAAAGAGACGTCATGTCGTTCCCTGTCTCGCCGTTGCTCGGTACTTGGACTCCCAATACCAGACCCGACCGCCTACTGAAAGCACTGATTAAATTCACGAAGTCGTTCTGTCTTAGACCCAAATTCTCCAGCTCTTTTGACTCCTTGCCGGCATGAAGGATCTTTAAGCAAACGTCTGCGCTTGAAACACCCTGAAGGACTATCGCTTCCAAGTCCAACTTCTTATTTGCCAGCGTAATCTGAGCAATCTTCTTAGACCCCTGACCGTTTGAATCCACTCCAAAAACCTTTTTCAAATGAGTCACGGCTTTTTCATGTTGATCTTCATTTAGAGTCATGACATCGTGAAGCTCACCATTTAACCTAAACCGAAGCCGGGATCCTTGACCATCCGGTTCAAAATAGATATTGCTCACTCCTTTTTCGTAAGCCAATTCAACTGCCGAATCCACAAAATCATCGATAGAAGCTTTCGCTGCTTTCTGCAGCTTGCTTAGTTTCTCTTCTAATACTCTGCCAATTTCCTCCTCGGCCGGCCTGACAACACCTGCCAAGTAACCGTCTATTATTTCAATTATCTCGGTCTCAGTGCACACCACGGGTCTTACTTCACTGCCTGTTATCATCCGAACGTCATCGATCGCATAGACATCCAGCGGATCAGCCATTGCCAAGATGATGTTTCCCTCTTTAAAATCAATGGGCAGAGCCTTGTGGAGACGGGCCATCGGCAGCGGAAACAACGCGACTGCCTGTTTGTTTATCCTGTATTCCTTTAGTGATATGCGCACAAACCCCTTCTGCTCTGCAAGAGCCTCGGCTATCTGGTCTTCCGTTGTCACCTCCATATCTATTAGTATCCTTCCAATAGGTTTCAGAATCATTTGCTGGATCTTTAGGGCTTCCTCCAGCTGATCTGCCGAAACTACCTTTCTTTCTAATAAGATTTCTCCAATTTTTCTTTGCCATGTTAGCTCTGTCATTGTGATGCCTCCAATTTAATCTTTGAAGATACTACTATTATTCGTGTTTTTTCTCCTAAATCAACATTGTGCCTCTGCCCGGCGATCGTCTTACATCCACAGTTTCAGGAAGAATGTCGCTCAATTATTTGTTCGCGACTCCCTCCTTTCATCCTTTTAAATCGTTCAAAAGATTTGTGGAAAAGGCCGATAGAGGAAGAACAGAATTGCTGTTCAGAATTTAGATATTTTCAAAACCCTCCTTATGGTGTATAAATAAAGATGAACGGTTTACTTTTTTTTGCTAAAGTCACAAAAGCGGTGTTTTATGAAGAAAATTGATTTGATATTGCTCCATGCGCCCAGCGTCTATGACTTCAGAGACATCTCAATTATGTATGGACCCGTAAGTGCCCTGGTACCCTCAACCTCGATTTTTGAGATGTATCCGATTGGATTCATTACACTATCTGATTATTTGGAGAGTCAGGGACTCTCCGTCCGAATTATTAATCTTGCTGTTAAAATGGTCAAGAATCCCAATATCGACGTTGAAAAACTAATTGCGGATCTTGAGCCTGAGGCTTTTGGAATCGACCTGCATTGGCTGCCTCATGCGCATGGCAGCCTGGAGATAGCAAAGATTATCAAGAAGTATCACCCGGATATCCCGACCATATTTGGCGGCTACTCGGCAACCTATTTTGAGCAAGAGCTCATTCAATATCCTCAAGTCGACTTTGTTTTAAAAGGAGATTCGACCGAGGAGCCCCTCAAGCAACTGCTGCATGCCATCAAGCAAAAGGCGAAACCGGATTCAATCCCCAACCTTACGTGGAAAGATAAGACGGGCGCGATCCGTTCGAATCCAATAGACTTCGTTGTTGACGACATCAACCATATCAGTCTGGATTGTGCTCACGTGATAAGATCCGTGGTTCGTCATCGCGACTTGATCGGCCATATTCCTTTTGAGAACTGGCTGGACTATCCCTTGACCCCTGTTCTGACCTGCCGTGGTTGCACTCATTGCTGTGTGACTTGCGGCGGCTCATCATACTCGGGCCGAAAATATCTAAACAGGCAAAAACCGGCGTACCGCGACCCTGAACTCTTGGCCGAAGACATTAATAACGCTCAACAATATCTGAATGGTCCAATCTTCACGATCGGCGATATTCGGCAAGCAGGCGATGCTTATGCCGACACTTTCCTTAACGCGCTGAAGAAGAAGAAAGTGATACATCCGGTGGTCTTTGAATTCTTCACGCCGCCACCCCGGGATCTTTTTCAAAAAATCCAATGGGCCGTGCCGCATTATTTCGTCCAGCTGTCAATTGAATCCGGCGACGAGGCTGTCAGAAAAGCTTTCGGTAGGCCTTTCACCAATGCACAAGTGGATAATCTAATAACCTCCGCACTCAACTACGGCTGCGAGAGGTTTGACATATTCTTTATGACCGGCTTACCAAAGCAAACTCCGGAATCTGTCGCCCAAACTGAATCTTACTGCGAGCACTTGTTCCAGAACTTCGGAGATAACCGCATTCATTTATTTATCGCGCCACTGGCGCCCTTCCTGGATCCGGGCAGCCTGGTCTTTGAAAACCCGGAAAAGTTCGGATACAAATTGTTCTTCAAGACGTTGGAGGAACATCGGCAAGCCCTCGTTCAACCAAGTTGGAAATACACCTTAAATTACGAGACAAAGTGGATGTCGCGGGAGGAACATGTTGAAAGCATCCACAAGGTTGCGCTCGCTCTCAACAAAGTAAAAGCAAAATACAATGTAATCTCCGAAGAAACAGCTAGGGAAGCAAATGGCAAGATAATTGAGGCCTGGCAGTTCATGAAGAGAATAGACGAAATCGTGGACGTCCGGGATCTAGGATCTCGAACAAGGAAATTAGAAGATGTGAAGCAGGAAGCTAAGCGGTACTCTGCCGCCTTCGCGAGCCAAACAAGAGAAATGGAATGGCCTACCAAACTTCTCTGCATCAACCCGCTCACACTCCTTCGTAACCTTCTTTTTGGTAAATCCGGACCGCAAGTTTCAATCACTGACGCTATTGTTCTCTCCTTTAAGATTCTCCTCCTCCAAAGCAACCGATTCCTAAAACAACTTTTTGCAGCCGCCAGAAGCTAAATCATAAAACCCCTGTCCGATGTCCCATGTCCAATGTCGTACGTCCTAAAACCTATTAGCTTTGGACGTCGCACTTTGGAGTTTGGGCATCAAATACCTCCCATACTCTTCATGAGTAAAAAAACTGCCTCTTTGGATATTCTGCGCGACCGGATGACCGCAAACAGGATTTTAAGCTGTTGACTGTGGACTGTAAGCTGTAGTCTGGTGACAACTAAAGGACACCGTTCCTAATTTAGTTTTATTTGTTAAAAAAGTCTTGGGAGGGACTCGGGTCTAAGTACCGAATATAAAATGCTGAACGCGGGTGGAGCCGGATTTTTTTGGGGGTGTCATCAATATGAGAATTGGCCTTTTTTTATCCCGAGAGGAAGGAGCCGTCAGTGAGGTTGTAGATGTTGGCGCTCTTGCCAGCAATTACTCTCACCTTACCACAGTAAAAGTGTATGACAATCTAGCCGGTGCAAGTAATAGACTGGACCTTCTCTCGGAAATAGGTAGAGAGGAGCTAGAGGGAATCGTCTTAGCGGGTCCTTCCACAAAATATTATCATAGAGACTTGAGCGGCAAACTCTTTATCGACAGTATAGAGGAGGCTGGCATAAACACCAACAAAGTCGGCTTTGCCAACCTCAAAGAACAGGTTGCTTTTCCGCACAAAGGCGATCGGGAAGGGGCTACGGCAAAAGCAAAGGCCCTCATTGACGTAGCCATAGAGAAAGTCCGATTGCGGCACCCGATAAAGACCATCGAAGTCGCCCCCAGGAAATCCGTTGCAATTATCGGAACAACGGCCGGTGCAATCGTGGCTGCACAAAGATTTCTGGAACAGGATTTCAAGGTCCATGTCCTCGCAAAAACCTCTGAAATAAGCAAGACGCAGGACCATTGGGAGGCTATGGATCTAACGCAGGGCTACGTTGAGACTCATCCAAAGGCTGATTTCCATTTTGATTGCACCATAACGGATGTCTACGGGTGGTGTGGCGATTATACGATCGAGTTTGAACAAGACGGGAATACTCATGACATCAACATCGGCGGAATCATCATTGCGGTCGGAGGCGATAGAGGATGGACAGCCAGACTTCAGCCGCTGGTTCAGATTGATACTGATGACGATGGTCTCTTCAGAACCGAGGACCCGCTGACGCTTCCGGTGCAAACCACGGACCCCGGCAAGATGATCATCCCGTTTCGTCACGCAAATTCGGAAACGTTGGGGTTTGAAATAGCCAGTGCCGATTCGGCTGTTCTGGGCCTTGAGGCTGTCTTGAACAAAAAGGAAATAAGCCACCACGTCACGGTCTCGGAAGTAGATGAGGATCTCTGCGGCGCGTGCGGGTCGTGCGTAAGAACGTGTGCCTTTAGAGCGTCCCATATAGATCCTGTCAAGCAAGTCTCAGTAATAGACCCTCGCCGCTGCCGGGGGTGCGGAAATTGTGTTGTCGCCTGCCCGACGCAAGCTCGCGATCTCCTCACAAATCCCAACGACTACCTGCTGAGTGCGATTAGAATCTTGGGACAGACCCCCAGATTGGACACAGTTAAGATATTGGCTATTCTATGCAACGCCTGTGGATATTCGGCGGCTGACGAAGCTGGGTACATAGCAAAAAAATTTCCCGATCTAGGCTATCCTGCCTCCGTCCTCCCTCTTCGTGTCGAATGCGGCGGCCGTGTCAACAGTGAATATACTTTACATGCCTTCACCTGTGGCTTCGACGGAGTGGTCATAGTCAGATGCCGTCATGGTCATTGTCACAATATAATCGGGAACAGAGACATGGACGGAAGAATCAACTTGTTTAGGACCGTCATCGGCTCTTTAGGCATCGATACCGAACGTTTGAGGGTCGTTGACATCTCCCCCAAACAAGGAGACGTCTTCATCGCCGAGATCAACAGGTTTGTGGAAGAGATCAAAGAGAGAGTGGGAGGCGGATTAAAATGCCTAAGTTAGATTTGGCCGTCGTTGAGCTACAAGGATGCTTTGGTTGCCACATGGCACTCATTGGCTTATTTGGCAATAATCGCGAGCTGTTTGCGGCGACAGAGATAAAATATTCGCTTCTAAATGATGTCAAAGAGATACCACCTGTGACGATGGGAATAGTGGAGGGGGCCGTCGGAGATACCGACCATGAAGAAGTATTGAAAGAACTTCGAGAGAAAGCAGACATCCTGGTGGCTCTGGGCACTTGTGCCGCCTTTGGAGGAATACCGGGAATGAGAAATCTCTTCCATGTCGAGGATGTCCTTGCGCGTTGCTTTGTGGAGACTGAAAGCACGCATGAAGGCAAAATGCCCGCTCCCCCCGGGGTTCCCGCGCTCCTTCAGTGCGTCAAGCCTCTTTCTAAAGTCGTAAGCGTTGATCACATTATCCCCGGATGCCCTCCTTCCGAGCAACTCATGAATGAGGTCAAAGCTCTTGCGACAGGCGAAGAACTCCGGCTTCCGACAAGAAACCTCTGCATTGAGTGTGGCCGGGAGCGGGAAGATATCCTCGTCCCAAAACAACAATTTCTATCGGACAGTATTTATGCTCCCCCGGAACTGCAAGATATCGTGGGATCTACTTTTCTACTTCCGCGCCGGACAATGCATGATAGTTTGTATTCAATTTTTGAATTAGATGAAATAGACAGCAAAAGATGCTTCCTGGAACAGGCGGTTCTCTGTATGGGTCCGGCAACCAGAGAGGGATGCGGAGCAAGATGTTTGAATGTAAACATACCCTGCCGTGGGTGCATGGGCCCGGTTCCAAGCGCTTTGGAGCAAGGAGCAAAAATGGTAAACGCGCTTGCAACCATTCTTCCGGCGGGGGCGCTCATGCTCATGGAAGACATTGTGGGGACGGGCTACCGCTACTCATTGCCTATATCAATGCGCCCGTGCCTGGTCAGCGAGAGGGAGGACAAGCAATGAGAGAAATAACAATCAAACCCGTGAGCAGAGTGGCAGGCAATGCCAAGATTACGATTCACCTCAACGACGAAGGAGAAGTAGCGGACTCCCGTTTTCACGTTGTTGAGTTCAGAGGTTTTGAGAAGTTCTGCGAGGGCAGGATGTTCTGGGAAATGCCGCTGATTACCAGCCGTATTTGTGGCGTCTGTCCTGTCAGCCATCACCTTGCGTCAGTCAAAGCATGCGATGATCTCCTGAAGCTGGACATACCGCCTGCGGCTAAGAAGCTTCGAGAGCTATTGATGGTCACGGAGTACCTGAGCTCCCATACCGCTCACTTCTTCTATTTCGCGGGGCCCGACTTCTTCTTCGGACCGGAGTCCGATCCGTCCCTGAGAAACATCGTTAGTTTGATTGAGGCGAAACCTGAAATAACGGAAAAAGCGATAAGGCTGCGGCAGCTGGGCCGGACTATCATTGAGCAACTGGGAGGAAGCTCTATACAGCCGGTCACCGCCATCCCGGGGGGAATGAGCAAACCTCTCCATTATGATGACCGGTTTGTAGTTCTCAAGGAAGTTAATGAGGCTTTGGAGCTCGCAAGATTCACCCTTGGCGTCGGGAAAGAGATCCTTGATAAGTTCAGCGATTTCGGAGACTCGGTCCCGACCAAGTACCTTTCTCTCAGCAAACAAGATAATCTTGAGCTATATGATGGAATGTTGAAGCTGATTGATTCGGACGGGAATACTATTGAAGAATTCGATCCCCGAAACTACTTGGATTATATCGGGGAGCACGTTGAGGACTGGTCATATGCCAAGTTTCCATTCTACGCAAAGAGCGGATATCCGGACGGAATGTACCGTTGCGGCCCTCTGGCCAGGCTCAACGTTGCCGGAAATATTAGCACGCCCGAAGCTGGCAATGAGCTCAAAGAGTTCAAGAAACTGGGAGACGGCGGGCCTGTCCACAAAACCATTCACTATCATTATGCAAGACTGATCGAAGTTCTTTATGCAGCAGAGAGGGCGAGAGAACTGCTCCTGGATGATGAAATAGTCAGTCCCGATGTAAGAGTTAAGGCCTCCCGGACCGCCGGGGAAGGAATCGGCGTTGTTGAAGCGCCGCGTGGCGTACTTATCCATCATTACCAAGCTGACGAAGCCGGCAAGCTGGAGAAGGTGAATTTAGTAGTCGCCACAACCAACAATAATCTGGCCATCAACACGAGCCTGAAAGAGGTAGCCAAGAAGTTTGTTTCAGGGGACAAACTCACGGAAGGCGCGTTGAACAAAGTAGAAATGGCCATCAGGTCTTATGATCCATGTCTTTCCTGCTCAACCCATATGATTGGACAAATGCCTTTGGAGATTGTCCTTCTTGACCCCAATGGTCACCAACTAGACATGGTCGGGAGGTAAATAGTGGACGCCATGGTGGCCTTGGATATGGCAGTTAAGTCAAAGCTAGAGGATACCTTTGGCAAAGGAATCGCGATGTTGATCGTAGCCAATGCTTTTAACGCCGCCAGTACACCCATCGTGGGACTGGATAAGGGTAACTATCTCCAACTTATTCAGGCTATCTGTTGTGATCCGCGGGTGAAGAATATGTGGGGGGACGCCGGAGCCAGAGCTCAACAGGAAGAATGGGCAAAATTAGTCGACTAAGTCTAGACGCCGACTTTCAGTTTTTCAACGGTTATCGCTTTCTTCTCAATGATTTTCAGCAGCACTTCAACAAAGATTGGGTCCAATTGCGTGCCGGCCACTCGCCTGAGCTCGCCGACTGCCTGTTTCTCGGAAAGCGATTTTCGATGCGGCCGATCTGATGTCATAGCAGCGAAAGTATCGCAAACCGCCAGAATGCGGGCCGGCTGCGGAATGTTTTCGCCCCTTAGGCCTTCCAGGTAACCTTGTCCATCGTATCGCTCATGGTGATAATAGACAATTTGCGCCACCTCCTCCAAACCTTTTATTGGCTGAAGGATTGCTGCGCCGATAGCCGGATGTTGTTTTATCTGCTCATACTCGTCTTCCGTCAACCGGCTGGGCTTCAGTAGGATAGCCTCGGGGACGCCTATTTTCCCCACATCATGAAGAAGACCGGCTGTTTGCAGCAACTCCATATCCTGAGTGCGCAGCCCTAATTCTCTACCGAGCTGCAACGCAAGCTCCGTCACCCGTATGGAGTGACCTCGAGTATAGCGATCCTTGGCCTCAACCGCGTGGACAAGGGTCATGATAATATTCAAATTCAGCTCTTGGAGCTCAGAAAACAAATGAGCATTTTGGATATAGGTAGCCGCATGTTTGGCAATTGAGGTAAACAGATTCAAGTCGCGCTGGCTGAAGGTACCGTTTTCCAGCTTGTTGCAAACATACATTACACCGATAACGTCGTTCTCGATCAACAAAGGCGCATACATGGCATTCTTGATTCCCTTCAGTTTCGGGCAGTCAACCGTTTCAGTCAGAAGGAGTGATTCACCCTTTCGCGTCACGTAATCAGCCAGCTCCTCTGCTTTCTTTGCCGCAAAATCCTGGCGCTGCTTGTAAGTACCCTGTGCAGCCAAGACCAGCTTATCGCCCTTCTTGTGCCGCAGGAGAATTGAGCCGGATTCCGCTTCCACAAAGAAAAGGCAGGCGTCCATAAATTCATTTAGCCTCGTCTGTAAATTGAAATCCTTGGAGAGAGATTCGGTCATCGCCAGATATGCTTGAAGTCTGTAAACATGCTGGGTCCGTTCTTTCACGGCCTCTTCCAACTTTGTGCTTGCGCCCCGGTGTTGCTCCGCGTAAGCATAAGAAATCACACCTGACATGTTTAAGAGGAAAATCCTGACACTCATCTCGAAGATGATTATCCATATCCCCGAATGCCCGGCGATCGGCAAAACATTAAGCCAAAGGACGCCCGCAAAGAGAGCACTGGCCAAACAGGTAAATATCACTGCAAACCGTTTTGAACCGACCAGGCCGACGAGGAAAATCGGAGCATATAGAAAAATGTCCAAAAAGTGCAGGATATCGCCTCGATCAATAACAAAGACTGCAGCAATGACAGCAACAGAATAAAGCGGCCACAAAAACAATAACCGCTTGTCGATCTGTTCCAACCAATTTCGCATCGGGTCTAATTGCTGCAACATGCTGAAGTTATCGGCATATTCCTTCTTTCATTTAGGAATTAAGCATGAGTTTTTCACAACTTTGGCAAACGTAATAGGCCAAACGTCCAGCGGCCCGTTCATGGTGCCGATGATTATAGAGATTGGTCATTTGACAAGGCGGTAAAGACATGAAATTGTCAATAAGAATATCCGTATGGATACTGCTCATAATCCTGCTATCAAGTCTTCTCTCCATTTATGCCCTAATCTATTTTCAGCACGAAACCGGCAATAGAGACTTCCGGGAATTTGGCAGCGTTCTCGCTGACACAGTCTACGACGATTTAAGACGTGATATGCTTGAAGACCGCCGGGATCATATTCAGCCCATGCTCAAATCTCTTCAAAAGCAAAGCATGATCAATGAAGTCGTAATTTATTCATGGAATCGCAGGGTAGCTCTCTCGGCTGAGGAAAAAGAAATAGGGGAGAAAATAAGGGATAACGAAGTCTTAAATGTTCTAGCAACCGGCAAGAGAATCCAGCGCGTAGAGAGGAAGTACGGCCGGCAAGAATTCTGTATCTTGATACCCGTCAAAAATGATGCATCCTGTCAAAGCTGCCACCGTGACAATATCTCCACGCTCGGCGTCATCGAGATTGGCCTGGACATGAACTTGCTCTCGGAGCATTTGGAGCGGGATGCCAAAACAGTAACCTTTCTGTTGGTGGCTACGAGCTTGTTTATTCTCTTGTCGGTACTCGTTTTTCTGCGACATGTTGTTCTGAAGCGACTTCTTGTGATCGTTGAATCAATCCGGAAAGTTGCAGCCGGTGATTACACAAAGCGGGTCCAAATAGAATCGAGCGATGAATTGGGATTCTTAGCTCAGGCCTTCAACACGATGGCTGAAAAAGTTCAGAAGAGCATTGAGGGACTGAAAAGCGCCAACAAACAGCTTGATTATTCATTGACCCGGTTTGGAAAGCTCCTAACCATCACCCTAGACCTGGATAAGCTGTCAGACCTCGTTGTGAACGAACTAGCCGAGAGCGCAAAATCACCACAAGCAACCATCCTCCTCCGCAGAGAAGACAATAAGCTCATGTTGATGGGATCGCGGGGGATATCTTTGGAGGTGATTGAAGAGTATGACTCCCGGCCGGACCTGTGGGGAGAAAAATCGCTGCAATTCACCGCCCTTCAACATTCAGAGTATTTGTTAATAAATGACTCCAAGTTCATTAATAAAACACAGAGTAAACAAATATTTTCCAAAATAGCAAATCTTCACGGAGAAAATGATTTCTATGTTTTCCCTCTGATCAGCTCGGAAAAACTGGTGGGTCTGCTCACCATGGTGCCTCCTTCATGCGCGCCGCTGGGCGAAGCCAAGCTGCGAATGGTTCAACTTCTCTGCCAGGAAGCAGCTACGGCAATTGAGAATGCCGACATGCACAAGCTTCTTGAAAAGGTTTCAATCACGGATGAACTCACGCAAATCTACAATCAACGCCATTTCTTTAACGTGCTGAAGGATGAAATGGATAGAGCGGAGCGATACGGCCATACTTTCTCCCTGGTCTTTCTCGATCTTGACAAGTTCAAGCTCTTCAATGATTCATTTGGACACCTGGCGGGTAACAGAATTCTTCGCAAGGTCAGTCAGTTGATTATGGGTTTGGTTCGTTCCTCGGACCAAGTTTTTCGATATGGCGGGGACGAGTTTGCACTAATCCTGCCCGACACGGATGTGGATAAGGCGATTGTTTTGGCTAACCGGATTCGGGAAGAGATTAAGAAAAACAACTTTGGCCCACTTGGAACCAAGACCAGCTTTAGGTTGTCAGCCAGCGCAGGCGTCGTTGGTTACGACGGGAAGAGATTTAGAGAAGAAGATGAGATATTTAAGGCCGCAGATGATGCTCTACACGAAGCGAAAAAGACAGGCCGCGATGTTATCGTGGTCGGATAATCTGCATTAGCAAATCAACTTCTAGTGGTGACTTACTTAATAGACTACATGCGCCACATCTAAGGAAATATCGACCTGGTTTGTATCTGCTCCTAGAAAAGTAGATCGTTATCGAAGTAATCACCAATTGTTGGTCTATCATAACCGCAGTTTGCCTTGGCGTAATCAAATGCTTCTTCGGCCGTAACCTGATTGGGTTCATTCAACAATGCGTCACCATCATAGTCATGCACATTCGCATTGCCGGCAACTATCCCCCGTTCAACAAAGTAGTAAGTGAATTCTCCATTTTGTATCTCGTCGCCATATTCAATAGCCAAACTGGTTTCCGTTGTTGCCATAGCAATGACTCTCACGGGCGCCTCAAGATCTTGCTTCATACCGCCGGCATAGCAAATGTCAAAGATACAGATTATCCTCGCAGTCTCATCAAATTGAGCCAGGTGCTGTCTAAGTTCACCATCCCAAATGTAGGCAAAATTTGTGCCGTCATGACAGACAAAACCTTCATCGCGTTTTTCGCTGTCCCCATCTTCAGCGTTAGCCGTCGCACCATGTCCACTAAAGAAGAGCACGACCTCACCCGCGTCCTCTGGAACGCTGCTTATGGCACCCAAGATAGCACCATAGGTAGCACTAGAATCCGTAAGTGTGGTGATGTTGGTTTCAGTATATCCGTAAACATCTCTGAGCGCTGCCTGCATATCACGCGCATCATCGTCACAATAGTTGAGATCGTTGGCCGTGCCCGGATAGTCGGAAATGCCAACAACAACAGCATAACGTTCTCCTTGAACAGGCTCTCCTAACACACCGGTTGCCGCTTGGTCGACTTTCTTTCCTACGCCTCCTCCGCCGGCATTTGGTGGCCTTCTAATCGTGGCTTTCTTTGCTAGTTCGATGTTTGTGGCATGTATGGGTTTTTGCTTGTCCTGCTTTCCTAGATTGTCATGACCAGCAGCATAGGCTACAGGTAGTAGCGCCAGTGAGGTAATCAATACCAGCGACCATACAAGCTTAGACATTTTTCCTCCGTTCATTTTTCTCCCTTCGTTCCTTGCTCATCCTATCAGTACGTATTCGACACTAACATATATGAAAGGCATCTAGGCTAACTACGCAATACGGGGCGAATCATCCCATGAAATCAAGGTCGTCAACCATTTGGACTGTTAGCGCAAGTTGCATGGTTTCTGGTCTATTCTGGTTCCTCTTCATCTGGAGGATGAGTGCCCAGCCACTTGCCGATTCTAGAGAGAGCATTCTCCAAACCCCTTAGGGCTGCCACGGGCATTCTAACAAGTTTGGCTGTGATACGAGCAATTGCATTTTTTCGCCCTTTCAGATTGGCTTTATCTTTATCTTCCTTTCCTTTTGCTCGTTCTTCTTTTCTCTTCTGCTTTTCTTGTTTCTTCTTGAGGCTCTGCCACTTTTTCTCTTCCTTCTTTGTTTGCTTGTTTTCACAATATTTTTGTTTTGCTAATTCCTTGGTCTGCTTGGTCTTCTTTTGCGACCATTCTGAAGCGCCTGTTTTTTTGGATCCTACTGCAAACACTGTTGAAGGAAGAGTCAAAATAAGAATTATCGCAAGAATAAGCACTCTTTTCTGCATTTGATCACACCTCTCTCAAAAATAGCTTGAGTAGTTGCCTGCATTTTCTTCGGATAAGCTGCTATCGAGTATTTTGATTAACCATTATGAGGATACAGTTTCCTTTTCTTCTACTTCCTCAGCCCTATGTTTGTAACAGCATTTGGTTGGACTTCCGTCGCAGTGAATTCTTCTTTGCCTACTACTTGCTAAATTCGACAGATAAGTGCAGGATTCCTCCAGTACCTTATAAGTAAAGGACCGGAATCTGCTGTCAGGACTAAGCGGACTATAAGTTGTGGGAGTCAAAAGGAGGCAGAAAAGGCAGCTTTTTGTCAATTTTGTTGCCAGTTTCTTTGCAGATTGCCTCATTTTTTGATGCTTTTTGCGAAATCCGTAGCGAGAAGCATGGAAAAAGAGCGTGCTTTTCTTTCAAACACCCTCTTTTACCTGGCGGGAGCGGCGGGATGTTAAACCTCGCTTCGCTCTTCAGAAAGGCAACCCAAGTGTTTCCTTTCCGAGGCTTTCCTTCCTGATGTGAGACCGCGGGAAAGACCTTCTCTCCCGCGGAGCATAACCCTCTCTGGGTTCAAATCCTCGGTATAATACGTGAAAAAAGAGCGTGCTTTTCTTTCAAACACCCTCTTTTGTCTGGCGGGAGCGACGGGATTTGAACCCGCGATCTCTGGCTTGACAGGCCAGTGTGTTAAACCAGGCTACACCACGCCCCCATTAGAGCTTAAATGCAAATTTCAGAATGCAAAATTCAAAATGGAAGGTCCAAAGACAAAACCAAAAGCAAATAGAAATCCATGATCTGCAAAATGACATGCAAACTACATTTTAGGACAATTAGAGGAATCCATCAACAAAAAACTGGTGTTCAAGCCGAAATAGATTTTTCTCTGTTGTGGTCCGGAGGAATCAACAATAAGAAAAGAGTCATGGCAACAAGCGCCAAGGCTGCCCCGAAGAAAAAGGCTGCCTTGGGACTGAAAATCTGCCAAAGAAAACCGAAGATAAGACTAGCTGGTAAAGCAGCAATTCCAATTGAAAAGTTGTACACGCCATAAGCCGTGCCTCGAAGCTCGGTCGGGACTAGATCCGAAACAAGAGCTTTTTCGACTCCTTCAGTCAGTCCAAAATAAATCCCATAGACCAAAAACAAAATCCAGGCTTGATAGGCCTCGCCGGCAAACGCAAATCCCAGGTAAACAAGGCCGTAAACCAGCCACCCTGCAAGAATCATTCTCTTCCGGCCGAGTCTATCTGATAATGTACCGGCAGGGGTAGAGCTGGCCGATTTTACAATGTGAAGAACGCCCCAAAGAACGGGGATGAGAGTAAGAGAAACGCCGAGTCCCCTTGCTCTTAGAATCAAAAATGCGTCGCTGGAATTGCCAAGAGTAAAAATGAGAATCACTAATAGGAAGTATTTGAATTGCCGGTTGAAAGGTTCCAGACTAAGACGCGGCGGAGTCGCGGCTTCCTCAATCCTGCGTTTCTTCTCCGAAACGAAAACCAATAATATAATCACACACAGAATTGCCGGAACAGTCGCCACCCAAAAAACCATTCGGTAATTGTTGTGAAATAGTGACAATAGGATGAAGGCCAAAAAGGGACCGACAACGGCTCCCAGGTGATCCATTGAGCGGTGAAACCCAAAAGCTTTGCCACGGCAGTCAGGTTCGGTGCAATCGGCAATCAGAGCGTCTCGAGGGGAAGTCCGTATTCCTTTACCAACTCGGTCAACAAATCTAACCGCAAGAATATGCCAGGAAGCAGTGGAGATTGCTATCAATGGCCGGGTGAGGCCGGAGAGCGTGTATCCCAAGACCACAATTGACTTGCGCTTGTTCAACCTGTCTGAAAGCCAGCCGGAAAACAGCTTCCACAAGCTGGCGGTAGTCTCAGCGATTCCTTCCACCAACCCGACAAAAGCAGTGCCGGCACCAAGCACAGTAGTCAAAAAGATGGGCAAGAGGGGGTAGATTATCTCGGTCGAAACATCAGTTAGAAAACTTGCAACGCTCAATACAAAAACGTTTTTTGTTATGCCCCTGGTTATCCCCGCTGTCTTATTGTTCATTCAACACCTCATCAACCAGCTCTTTTATTCTCGTCTTTGATTCTTCAAGAATCCCAGTTCCTGTCTTTGTTATTTCGTAATATCTCCTCAGCCTACCGGAAACATTGATCCCCCGGCTCTTTAAATATCCTTCTTCTTCCAACGAGTGAAGAATCGGATAAATTGTTCCGGGGCTTGCTCCATAGCCGTGAGTCATAAGCTCTTGCATTATTTCAGCCCCATAGATAGGATTTTTGCTTGCGTGGTAGAGAATATGAATCCTAATGAACCCCAGAAAGAACTCCCTCAGCATGGTATCTCCTTGAGATATCGGCTGGCGATATCGTATTGCGATCTTATTATCTTAGCCGGAAAAAGCCTTGAAATCAAGGGGTGCAGCCCAAACCCAAGCTATCGCTAGAGTATCAAACAGCTCATTGGAGCAACCCGATGAAAGAGGACATTTTAATCGAGTCTTGACAATGTCGATTTCAATCCTTGACTACTCATTTGATTTGGGAGAAAATCGTTAACCACTGGGAGTAAGTAAGAATATAAATATGCGGAGACGAGCTTATGATCGAGATTGAAAAAAAGGTGGTTGCAAAGAGGACTTATTGGCGGATGAAAGAGACAAAGCATTGGATAAGACAGTGATTCATTGGGTCATAATAACCGCCGGCATTATTGTCGGCATTTACCTGCTTTTTCTGATAGCATCACCTTTTCTTGTTGCCTCTATTCAGCTATTTAATCCGGCGCCCAAAAACAGAAATATAGCACTTCAAAATGGAAAGGAGCTTTTAGACAAGACCAAGACAGTTGTAGCGGTTGGGGCTCATCCTGACGATATTGAGTGGTACAGCGGGGGAACTTTGGCCAGGCTATCAAGGAATGGCATCCGCGTTATTGTCGTAATGGCCACTGACGATGGGAGACGCAAGAACACCCGCCAAGCCGAGCAATTGAAAGCAGCTCAAGCGTTGAGATACGAAAAGGTGATCTTTCTTGGCTATCCCGACGGTTCGCTTAAGAAACAGCCAAAACAAGAGATTATTAACAAACTTGAAAAAATATATCAAGATTACCAGCCTGACACACTTATAACTTTTGACCCCTATAACCAGGCCCCTTTTTATCATCATCTCGATCACATTGCTGCCGGAAAGGCGGCAATCGAGGCGGCTTTGCAAATGAACATACCGAATATATATCTCTTTCATAGCGGAGGATCGGATACGTGGGTTGACATATCAAAGGAAATCGGCCTCAAGGTCAAGGGACGTGAGGCTCACAAAAGCCAAACCAAGTGGTTTTTAACACCGTTTGGAATGGGCTATATCATCAGGGAAGCAGCCTTCCTTGATGGCTTAAAGGTCGGCCTGAGGTACGCAGAGCCTTTCCGGAAACTTCGTTAGGAAGGAAAAGGAAGTTGAGGAGGAAAAGGTTGATTCGCCGGCCGATGCTTCTTTGCGTGCCGGTGAATTCTTTCGTGCTGCCTTTATTGTTCATCGCAATAAGATATTTAACCCGGTATTGTAATAGGTTTAAGCTTGGAAAAACTGCTCTACGATATCCAGAGGCTTGACAATGATAATATTGTAACTTACAATAGTTGTATATTACAAACATCCTCCAGGTGATTCATAAATGGCCAATACAAATAAACTTGCTCTTTTCACCTCAGAACTGCAGAAGCTTCTTCAGACCATGGTGCGAAGTTACGAGAAATGTGATCTCGAATGTGTCAAACAGCATGGGTTAACTGCTTCACAGGCTTCTACGCTTTTGTCTTTCCCGGAAAAAGGCAGTCTTACCATGAGAGGACTAAGCGAGCTCATGGGCTTAGCAGAAAGCACGATGACACGCGCGGTCGACCAGATTGTCAAGAAAAATCTAGTTAAGAGGGAGTTAGACGAGGAGGATCGCAGGGTTGTTCGGGTGAGTCTCACAAGAGAAGGGATGGACAAGCGAAGTGCCCTTGAACGAGCTCTGCATGAATTCTTTGCAGAGGGTTTCGGAGACTTTGAAGAAGCAGATAGGGCAGCGATCTTGGATGCGCTCAACAAACTAATGTCGGCTATGGAAATGCTGAGTGGGAAAGGCTGCTGCTCTTAGAAACTCGGACTTTAGACGGAAATTTTTTTGCATATATATTTCGCAACTACAAATAATGTAAATAGCAAGGAAGGGACGGATTCTGTTTATCCGGTAATGTCAAAACTTATATGAAAAACAGGGTAGATTAATGAAAAACAGACATGGCGGTTTTTTTGTAGATTGATAAGAAGCTTACAAATTTTAGATATGAACAACAATCATTTTGAATAAGTACG
>Ga0214473_10001364_pt1 | contig 32530 bp, 30 predicted proteins | sample RVTome_7_FD_203509 | JGI IMG/M metagenome (GOLD analysis project Ga0214473, IMG submission 203509) | Soil microbial communities from uranium-contaminated site in the Upper Colorado River Basin, Wyoming, United States - RVT98D197 | ecosystem: Environmental > Terrestrial > Soil > Contaminated >...
TTCTATACTCGCTCTTCTTCGGCCGTCCCGCCTCGAACCACACCAGGCTCCCGACCGTATCCCGGCCCTGGCTGGTCGAGATGTCCACGCACGTGATGGCGCGGGGGACCTGGGTGAGCCCGAGATCCCGGCCGAGGGCATACACCGGGTCGCTGGCGCGCTCGTCGGTTTCCAGTGCCTCGATACGGAAGCTCTCCAGCGCATGGCGGGCGTTCTGGTCGGCCAGGTCCACCAGCCGGCGGTGCGCGCCCCGCTGCGGCGTGAGCCACTCGACGCCGTCGAACAGCTCTTCGAGCTCCGGGAAATCGGCCGGCGGAAACGGGAGCGCCACCCGGCGCGCGCGGGCTTCCTGCAGCCGGTAGTACTGGACCAGGTAGGCGCTGAGCGCGGCGTCGTCGGCTTCCTGGGCCAGGTTATGGAGAAAGCGGGAGTCGTGGGCCACGACCCGGCCGTCCCGCACCCGCAGGACAGTGAGCGCGGCGTCGTCGCCGTCGCGCGCGTATCCGATGGCGTCGGCGTCGCCGCCGCCCACGCGTTCCACCGCGGGCGGCTGCTCCAGCTGCTCGAGCCAGCGGAGCGCGTTCCGCAGTTCGGCCGCGCGCTCGTAGTCGAGCGCCGCGGCGGCGTCGTCCATCCGGACCCGGAGGCGCTGCCGCACCTCGACGGTGCGCCCCTCGAGGAACGCCACCACGTCGTCGATCATCGCCCGGTATTCGGCCCGGGCCTGGTAGCCCACGCAGGGGGCGAGGCACCGCCGGATGTGGTAGTCCAGGCAGGGACGGTCCGGCGCCTCGTCCGGGAGCGCGTAGTGACACGAGCGCACGGTAAAGATCCGGCGGATGATCCGGAGCGTGCGCCGGAGCGTGCTTACGTCGGTGTAGGGCCCGAAGTACCGCGCCCCGGGGATCTGGATCCGCCGCACCACCAGCACGCGGGGGAACGGCTCGCCCAGCGTCACCGCGATAGACGGATAGCTCTTGTCGTCCCGGAGCCGGATGTTGAGCCGGGGGGCGTGCTCCTTGATGAGGTTGTTCTCGAGGAGTAAAGCCTGCGACTCAGACGGCACCACGATGGTCTCGACGTCGGCCATCAACCGGCGGAGCAGCCGGTGCTTGGGACCGTCGGGCAGGTCGGGGGCCAGGTAGCTCCGTACCCGCTGGCGCAGGCGCTTGGCCTTCCCGACGTAGAGGATCGTGCCGTCGCGATCCTTCCACAGGTACACGCCCGGGCCGTCGGGGAGCGCGTCGATCTTGCGGAGCAATTCCGCGGGGAGAGTCTGGGTCATACGTCGGTGGCGGCCGTCCGGCGCCGGAGGGCGCCGAGCAAGCGGCGGGCTTCCGGATGCCCCAGGCCCGCGGTGGCCGCTCCGTAAGCTAACCCGAACGCCAGGAGCCCCGCCCCGCAGCGGAGCGCCACCGGCGCCGAGCCGAGGGCACCGGCGGCCCCGAGGCCCGCGGCCGCGCCCAGCGTGGAGCCCACCAGCACCGCGACCAGCCCGGGCCGGTCGTCCCGGGTAATGACCGGCCCGAGGTGCCGCTCCAGCCTCGTGACGAGCAGCCCGACGTTCAGGTAGGCGCCGAGGGCCGCGCCCAGCGCGATGCCGGCGGGCCCCAGCACCTGCATGAGCGCCGCCCCGGTCCCCGCCGACACCGCCACCGCGAGCGCCGCGATCTTGACCGGGGTCCGGGTGTTGCCGAGCGCGTAGAACGCGGAGGCGAACAACCGGATCGAGCCCTGGGCGGGCAGGCCGATGGCGTAGGCGGCGAGCACCGACGCCACGACGTCGGTGTCGGCCGCGCCGAACTGGCCGCGCTGGAACAGCGTCCCGATGATGGGCGAGCCCAGGGCCGCGAACGCGAAGGCCGAGGGTACCACGAAGAACAGGATGCGGCGGGCACCGTCCACCAGGCGGCGGCGGAGGGCCGCGGGGTCCGCGGCGGCCGCGTCGCGACTCAGCTCGGGCAGGGCCACCGCGGCCACGCTCACGCCGAAGAGCGCGATAGGCAGCAGCTGGAGCAGCTGGGCGTATCCCAGCGTCGCGACCGCGCCCGCGCCGAGGAGCGACGCGAGTTGGGTGTCGATGATGCTCGAGACCTGCACCACGCCCGCGCCCACCACCACCGGGCCCCAGGCCCGGAGCACGGTGCCCACGCCGGGCGTGTTCAGGGCCAGGCTCCACCGGACGCGGCCCGCCAGGCGCAGGGTGGCGGGTAACCGGAGCACCAGCTCGAGCACGCTGCCGAGGAGCGCCGCCACGGCCAGCGCGATCGCCAGGTCCGCGCCGACCAGCAGCCCCCCCAGCGCCAGCAGCGTCGTGATCTGCACGATGTTCCACACCGCGGGCGTGGCGTACGAGAGGAAAAAGCGCCGGTGCGCGTTGAGGATGCCCAGGCACCAGGCCGCGACGATCGTGACACCCACGGTCGGAAACAGGATCCGGACCATGCGCGCGGTCAGGGCCCGGGTCTCCGGGTCGAAGCCGGGCGCCACCACGGTCGTGATGACGGGCGCGAGCGCGATGCCCAGGATGGCGGCGCCGGCCGTCACCACCACCAGGAGGGACACGACCACGCCGGCGACCTGACGGGCGCCCTCGGCATCGCCGCGGGCGAGCCGGCCGGCGTAGACCGGAATGAACGAGGCCGAGAGGGTGCCCTCGCCCAGGAGGTTCCTGAGGGCGTTGGGGATGCGGAACGCGGCCCGCCAGGCGTCGGCGATGGCGCTGTTCCCGAAGTAGTGCGCGAAGACGCCTTCGCGAACGAAGCCGAAGACGCGCGAGAGCAGGATACCGGCCGCGACGTTCCCCGTGAGCCGGGCCGCCGACCGGGGGCGCGTCAGGGGGCCGGGGGAAGCTTCGATCGCTCCTCCACGCTCTCGAGCAGGCGCTGCAGGAACTGGTTCTCGTCCTTGAGTCCGCGCACGGCCTCGCCCAGGTCGTCCATCTCGTCCTCGAGCGCGGCGAGCCGCCGCTTGAGCTCCGCGACCTCTCCCGGGTCCAGCGTCCCGGCCCGCCGCGACTCCACCAGGCGGTGCACCAGGGGCGAGTCCAACACGATGGCGAGGATCGGGATGGCCAGGAACACGGCGAGAATGAGGAACCCAATCGCCCAGAGCATACCGGATTCTAGGTCCCGCCGGGGGCGGGTTCAAGAGCGGCCGCCCAGCGCGTGACCGCGGCGTAGGCCTGGTCGAGGAACGCCGGGCCGTAGCGCACCAGGTACGGCGCCGGCGTGAGCACGCGCTCCTGGGGTTTGCCTAGCGGAAACAGGTTGTTCCGGGCCTTGGCGACCTGCTGTACGAGAATGTCGTTCTGCTGCTTGAGGTGTGACACGATCCGTTTCTCGATGTCCCGGAGCGAAGCCTCGGCCGCGTGCCGGGCCGACTCGACCGGCTTCCGGAGCGTGGGATCCACCCGGGCCGCGGCGTCGCGTAGCGCGTCGTACTCCCGCGGCAACGCCTGGCGCAGGGCCTCGAGCGCGGCCTGCGCCTCCCGGGGCATGTCGCCCCGCACTAGGCGCTGTTCCAGCTGGCCCTCCGGCAGCGCCAGGTCGTCCGGGGCGAGGCCGAACTTCTCCAGCACCTTCCCGATCCGCGCCTCGATCACCATGCCGGACCAGCGGGGCACGAACGGTTGCGGCGTGATGCCCAGCCGCGGGTAGAGCGGCGCGCTCTGGGGTTGGTAGGCCAGCTCGCCCGGACCGGCGACGTAGGCCAGCGTGGGCAGCAGCGCGGCCTCCACCACCGGCCGCAGGAGCACGTTGGGCGAGAGCCGCTCGGGCTCGGCCTCGAGGACGGCGCGCAGGTCCGCCAGGCCGAGCCGCGCGCCCGAGCGCCGGGCCTGGAACGCGCCGCCGTCGCGCACCAGCCGATCGCGCCCCGAAGGCCCTTCGAGCATCACCAGCGTGGCGCCGTCTCCCACGGTGACCGGCACGGGGCGCCCGGCGGCCCGGAGGCGGTCGGCGTCCGCTGCCAGCGCCGCCTCCAGCTCGGCAGCCTGCTCCAGCGCCCGCAGGAGCAGGGGTGCCATGGCCGCCTTCACCCCCGGGTGGGTGGGCTGGAGCACCACCACGCCGAATCGCCCCAGCAGCTCGGCCAGCGCGCCCGCAAAGGCCTGCGCGTGACTGACCTCGGGCCGGTAGTGCCGCTCGAGCCAGGCCAGCACCGCGTCGCGGAACTCCGTGGGGTTGGTCTCGTCCCGCACCGCGGCCAGGAGCGGGCCCACCGCCTCGCCCAGGGGCTCGCGATAGAGCGGCGTGAGCGGGGCGTCGGCCGGGCGCGGCGGCAGTTCCAGGCGGCGCACCTCGTTGGCCAGGGTGAGCAGATGGCAGTGGCCGGCTTCGGCGAAGTCATGATCTTCACCCGCCACCCAGAAGACCGGGGTGACCGGGCGGTCCAGCGCCGTCTCCAGCCGGCGGGCGAGCGCCGCGGCGGAGAGCGCCTTGTAGAGCGTGTAGAGCGGGCCGGTGAAGAGGCCGGGTTGCTGTCCCGTGGTCACGCACAGGCCGCCGGCCGCGAACAGCCGGTCCAGCCCGGCCTGCGCGTCGTCCCGGGCCAGGCACGCCGCGCGAAGCGCGGGCGGGAGGGCCGGCGCCGCACGAGCCGTGCGGGGCAGCAGCGCGGCCGGGTCGAGCGGGGTGGGCCGGAACTCGAGCGTCACGAGCGGGCGCCGACCAGGATGACGCGGGGCGTGTCGCCGCCCATGGGGCGCCCGTCGTAGGCGCCAAAGCGGTGCTCCACCCGGAGGCCCGCGCCGGTGAGGAGCTGCTCCAGCTCGGCTGGCGCGAACAGGCGGACCCGCTCGACGAAGCTCCGGCCGTCGTGGACCAGATGCATTTCCTTCAGCACGAAGCGCTCGTCGGGCGTCACCTGCCGCTCGATCACGACGTGCTGCCCGCTGCCGGTCCGCTTGTCCTCGCGGGGTACCAGCGCGGCCCGCACCGCGTCGGCGTTGAAGTAGTCGAGCACGAAGTGGCCGCCGGGCCGGAGGAGCCGGACGACGTCGCGCAGCACGGCGGCGTGCAGCGCGTCATCGGCGAAGTAGCCGAAGCTGGTGAACAGGTTGACGATCAGATCGAAGCTCCCGGGCGCGAAGGGGAGGTGCCGCATGTCGCCCCGGACCAGCGGCACGGCGGGCCCGATCCGGCGCCGGGCGCGCGCCAGCAACGGGAAGGACAGATCGAATCCGGTGACGTGGGCCCCGCGGCGCACCAGCTGGGCGGCGTGTCGTCCGGGGCCGCACGCCAGGTCCAGCACCCGGCGTCCCGCCAGCGGCAGCACCTGCTCGATGAGGGCCACGGCCGCCTCCGCGTCCGCGTCGTCCCGGTGCGGATAGAGGCGCAGGTACTCCTCGCCGAACCACTGCTCGAACCACTCGGTCACGGCGTCGCACCCTTGTGGTACGGTTCGCCCCGGAGGATGGTCACGGCGCGGTAGAGCTGCTCCACCAGCACCAGGCGGGCCAGCTCGTGGGGCAGCGTGAGCGCCGACAGGCTGAGCCGCAGGTCGGCCCGCTCGAGCAGCGCCGGGTCCAGCCCGAACGCGCCCCCCAGCAGCAGGGCCACGTCCCTCGCCTCCTCGCGCCAGCGGCCGACCAGGGCCGCGAGCTCCCCGCTCGAGACCGGGCGTCCCGCCCGGGTCAGCGTGACGAGCCGCGCGCCGGCCGGCGCGGCGGCGACCAGGCGCTCGGCTTCCAGCCGCCGGGCGTCGTCCGGGCGCGCGGCCCGCCGGCCGGCCTCCGCCACCTCCCGGACCTCGAGGCGCAGGGTGCGACCGGCCCGGCGCAGGTAGTCCTCACAGGCGCTCTTGAGGCCCGCGTCGCGCACCCGGCCCACCGCCACCACGCGGACGATCATCAGGCATACATGCCGCGCAGCCGGTGCACGGCGGCCACGCGCTCCACCGACAGCATGTAGGCCGCGGTGCGCATGTTCACCTGGTGCCGCCGCGCCACCGAGAGCACGTCGTGGAACGAGCGCTGCAGCACGCCGTGCAGCCGATCCACCACGGTCGCCTCGTCCCAGAAGTAGCCCGCCCGGTCCTGGACCCACTCGAAGTAACTGACCGTCACCCCGCCGGCGTTGGCCAGGATGTCGGGGATGACGAACACGCCCTGCTCTTCCAGGATCTTGTCCGCGCCGGGCGTGGTGGGGCCGTTGGCCCCCTCGCAGATCACGCGCGCCTTGATCCGGGCCGCGTTGCGCCGGGTGATGGCGTTCTCGACCGCCGCCGGTACCAGCACGTCCACGGTCAGCTCCAGCAGCTCGTCCGGCTTGATGGGCTCGGCGTTGGGATAGCCGGCGAGGTAGCGGTGGGCCTGCACCCACTTCACGGCGTCGTCGATGTAGATGCCGTTGGGGTTGTAGACCGCGCCCGACTTGTCGCTGATCCCGACGATGGTGAGCCCTTCCTTCTCTAGCAGCTGCGCCGTAACCGAGCCGACGTTGCCGAAGCCCTGGACCGCCACCTTGGTGCCCCGCAGCGGCAGTCCCAGGTGCTTGAGCGCCTCCCGGGTGACGATCATGCAGCCCCGCCCGGTGGCCTCGCGTCGCCCGAGCGACCCGCCCATCTCCACCGGCTTGCCCGTCACCACCCCGGTCACGGCGTGACGCTTGTGCATGGAGTAGGTGTCCATGATCCACGCCATCACGCGCTCGTTGGTGTTGACGTCGGGGGCCGGGATGTCGGATTCGGGGCCGAAGATCTCGATCAGCGACGCCGTGTACCGGCGGGTCACCCGCTCGAGCTCGCTGATGGACATGGCACTGGGGTCGCACACCACCCCGCCCTTGGCGCCGCCGAACGGGATGTTCACCACGGCGCATTTCCACGTCATCCACGCCGCCAGCGCCTTCACCTCGTCCAGCGTCACGTTCAAGTCGAACCGGATGCCGCCCTTGCCCGGCCCCCGCGACGTGTTGTGCAGTACCCGGTATCCGGTATAGACCTCGATCTCGTCGTTGTCGCGCCGGACCGGGACCGCCACGATGACCTGCTTTTCGGGCTCGCGCAGCACCCGGTAGATGCCGGGGTCGAGGTCGAGGAGCTCGGCCGCGTGATCGAAGCGGGCCATCATCGCTTCGAAGGGATTGTCCTCGTTGAGGACCGGGTCCTTGCTCCGGCCCACCAGCTCGCGGGCGGTACGGACGCCGGCGGCCGTGGCCGTGCCGTCGCTCATGCGGGCCACCCGGCGCCAGCCGCCGCCGCCGCCGTCAAGGCGGCGCCGTCGGCGGACCGATCGAGACAGCCGGCCAGCACGCGCTCGATGGCCCGCCCGCCGTCCTCCCACTCGACCGTGAGCCGCGCCACCAGCGCCTCGCGGGCGGACGCCGGCCACAGGACCCGCAGCTTGGTGGCGTCCTTGGCGGTGACCACGACGTAGTCGAGCTTGGCTGCGGTCCGGAGCATCCAGGTCACGTCGCGCGGCGTGAAGGGATGATGGTCGCGCCAGGCCCGCGCGGCGACCCGCGCGCCGGCCGCCTCGAGCTGGCGCCGGAACCCGGCCGGGTCGGCGATCCCGGAGGCCGCCAGCACGCGCGCCCCGGCGAGGATCTCGAGCGGCAGCCGGGCGCCGGTCCGGAGCCCCGTGAGCCCGGCCAGCGAGAGGCGCGCGACCGCGATCGCCCGCCCCGGCGCCGACTGCCGGACGCGGGCCACCGCCCCGTGAATGGCCTCGTCCGAGGCGGCCTTGGCCGTCACGACCACCAGATCGGCGCGCCGGAGTTGGCGCCAGCCCTCCCGCCACGGACCCGCCGGGAACGACCAGGGCGGGAACGCCGCCGATTCGGCGCTCACCAGCACGACGTCCGCGTCGCGGGCCACTTGGAGGTGCTGAAAGCCGTCGTCCAGTACCAGGACTCGTGCGCCACGCAACAGTGCGCGCGCCGCGCCCCGCGCCCGGTCCGGGTCTTCCACCACGATGGCCGAGGGCGCGACTTCCCGATGGACCGCTGCCTCGTCCGCCCCGTACCCGCGGAGCAGGACCCCGGCCGGGATGCCGCGCGCTCCGTACCACGCGGCCATCCAGGCCGCCAGGGGCGTCTTGCCCGCTCCGCCCACCGCCAGGTTGCCGACGGCGACGGACGGGAGCGGCAGGCGCGCGCGAGGCAGCCATCCCGCCCGGTACGCGTGCCGGCGGAGCCCGCTGGCCAGTCCGTAGGCACCGGCGAGCGGGAGCAGCGTGGCCCGGCCCGCGCGGGCCAGCGCCCCGGTCGAGGTCCAGAGCGCGGTCATGTCGCCGACTCCGCCGCCTGCGCGAGGCCATCGAGGCGGGCCGCCAGGTCGCGGCAGGCATCCACGTCGCCGGCCGTCGGATCCCAGGGCGCGCCGTACACCACCCGGACCCGGGCGAACGGTTTGGGGACGGCGAGGCCGTCCCAGGAGCGCGCCCGCCAGGCCCGATCGGCCGAGGCGGTCACCGGCAGAATCGGGGCGCCGCTCTGACGCGCCGCGGCCAGCACGCCCGGTTTCACGATTCCCGCGGGCCCGCGAGGCCCGTCCGGCGTCACGGCGGCGGCCTGCCCGGCGGCGAGGGCCCGGAGGAGCGCGCGCAGGCCGGCGGCGCCGCCCCGCGTGCTCGAGCCCCGCGCTACGCGGTAGCCGAGTTGACCCGCGGCGTCGGCCACCAGCGCGCCGTCCGCGTGGCGGCTCACCAGCAGGGTGACGTCCTGGGCCCGATGCCACCAGAGCAGCGGGAGCAGCGTCCGGTGCCAGAGCGCGAACACGAAGGCCCCGCGCCCCCGCGCCGCCGACAGGTGCTCGGCGCCGCTCACCTCGACCCGCCAGGTGCGGGCGAGGGCGCCCAGCAGCACGCGCGCCAGCCGGACCCGCCACCGCCTCATGCCACGAGCTCCAGCGCCATCGCCGCCACGCGGGTCGCCGCTCCGCGCGATCCCAGGCGATCCCGCACCAGCTCGAAGGCGGCCATCTGCCGCGCCGCGACCGGCGCGCCCGCCAGCAGCGGGCCCACTGCGTCGGCCAGCGCGGGCGCGGTCGCCGCCCGCTGCAGCAGCTCCGGAACCACCGTCTCCTGCGCGAGCAGGTTCACCAGACTCACCCAGGGGACGCGCACCAACCGGCGCGCGGCGGCCCACGTGACCGGGTGGGTCCGGTAGGCCACCACGTGCGGCGTGCCCGCCAGCGCGGCCTCGAGCGACGTCGTGCCCGACTTGCAGAGTGCCGCGTCGGCCGCGGCGGCCACGACCGGGCCCGCCCCCCAGCGGAACAGGACCCCATCGTCCCGCGGATAGGTGGCCGTCGGCAGGCCGGCCGCCACCACGACCAGATCCGGCATCTCCCGGCGCAGCCGGAGCGCGGCCTCGCGAAACGCCGGCCAGAGGCGCCGGACCTCGGCCGGGCGGCTGCCGGGGAACAGCGCCAGGACGTGCGCCTCCGGATCGAGCCCCAATTCGGCCCGGGCCTCGCCCCGGGTCCGGACCGGCTCGTCCAGCAACGGGTGGCCCACGAACCGCGCCTCGATGCCCCGCGCCCGGAAAAAGGCCTCCTCGAAGGGGAGAATCACGGCCAGACGATCGACCGATCTCCGGAGCCGATCCGCGCGCCAGCCGCCCCAGGCCCAGAGCTGGGGCGCCACGTAGTGCACCACCGGCACGCCCGCGGCGCGCGCCGCGCGCGCCGCGGCCAGGTGGAAACCGGGGTAGTCGATGAACACGGCCAGGTCGTAGGGGACTTGCCGGAACCGCCGCCGCACGTCGCGCAGGAGGCGCAGGTGCGCGGGCAGGCTCCCGGCGGCCTCGACCAGCCCGGTGGCGGCCAGGTGGCCGGCCGGGTGCCGGATCTCGACGCCCGCCGTCGCCATGCGGGCGCCGCCCATTCCCTCGAGACGGACCGCGGGCGCGGCGGTGCGGAGCGCCACGGCCAGGCGCGCGCCCAGAGCGTCGCCCGACGGCTCGCCAGCCGAGAGATAGACGACCGGCCCGCTCACCCGACCAGGACCCCGCGCTCCGAGGTCGCCACGAAATCCAGCAGCCGGCGCACCTCCGGCGGCTGCGGCTCGGCCTGGAGGGCCCGCAGCGCGTCCGACACCGTGCGACCGGAGCGGAAGAGCTGCCGGAAGGCGTGCTGGAGCGCCAGCCGAACGTCGGGCGGATAGCCGGCCCGGCGGAGCCCGACCGCGTTTACGCCGTAGAGCTTGAGTGGAATACCGGCCACCCGGGCGAACGGGGGCACGTCCTGAGGCACGCGCGAGCCGCCGCCCACGAAGGCATGTTCTCCGATGCGCACGAACTGGTGCACCGGCGTCTGCCCGCCGATCCACGCGTGATGGCCCACCCGCACGTGCCCCGCGAGCTGGACGGCGTTCGCGATCACCACGTCGTCGCCGATCTCGCAGTCGTGGGCCACGTGCACGTAGTTCATCAGGAAGCACCGGGCGCCGATGCGGGTGACCCCGCCGGGTTGGGTGGCGCGATGCACGGTGGCGTACTCGCGGATCCGGGTGGCGTCGCCGATCTCGACGCGGCTCGGAGCCCCGGTGAACGCCAGGTCCTGCGGGGCCGCGCCGATCACGGCGCCGTAGCCCACCAGGCACCCGCGCCCCACGCGGGTATCCCGCTCGATCACCGCGTGGGCCTGGATCTCGGTGCTCTCGCCCACCTCGACGCCCGGGCCGACCACCGCGTACGGGCCGACCACGACCTCGGCGCCCAACTCGGCCCGAGAGTCCACCACCGCGGTGGGGTGAATGCCGGCCGTCACCGGTCCACGATCCGCGCCAGCATCTCGGCTTCGGCCGCCGGCTGGCCGTCCACGTACCCGACGCCTCGCATCCGGCAGGTGCGGCCGCGGAACTGGATCATCTCGAGCTCGAAGCGGATCTGGTCGCCCGGGACCACCGGGCGCCGGAACTTGACCCCGTCGAGAGACATGAAGTAGACGACCTTGCCGGCCGGATCGTCCACCGCCCCCATCAGCAGCATGCCCCCCACCTGCGCCATGGCTTCGATGATGAGCACGCCCGGCATGATGGGATGGCCGGGAAAGTGACCCTGGAAGAACGGCTCGTTGTAGGTGACGTTCTTGATCCCCACGATCCGCTCCCGACCCTGCACCTCGATGATGCGGTCCACCAGCAGCATCGGGTAGCGGTGCGGCAGCACGCCCAGGATCTCCTCGATCCCGAGCACGGTGGCCTGACCCGCGTGGGCCAGGCGCCGGAAGGTCCGCGCCACGGCGACGTTGCCGGCGTGGCTGGGCCGGAACGCCACCACGTCGGCCGCGACGCGGCCGCCCGCCAGGGCTAGATCGCCCAGCAAGTCCACGGTCTTGTGGCGCACGAACTCGTCGGGCCAGCGCAACGCGCCGCTTTCGAGCCCGGCGTCGTTGAGCAGGATCGTGTTCTCGGCCGTGGCGCCGAGGGCCAGGCCCTTGGCGCGGAGCGCCGGGGCATCGCGCACGAAGCCGAAGGTGCGGGCCCGCGCCAGCTCGGTCGCGAAGGTCTCTTCGATGGCGTCGCTCGACCGGCTCTGGCGGCCGATGAGGGGGTGGGGCCACTCGATGGTGACCGTGAGCCGCAGCTGGTCGGCCGGGGCGAGCAGGTAGGTTGCGTCGCCTTCCCGCACGGTGACCGGGGCCTGGAGCCGCCAGGTGACCGGGGCGCCGTTCAGCTCCGCCCGCCCCGCGCGCCGCATGGCCTCGAAGAACGGTGCCGCGCTGCCGTCTCCCGCCGGGATCTCGGGGCCGTCCACCCGGACCCGCAGGTCGTCGAGGCCGAGTGCGTGGGCCGCCGCCAGCAGGTGCTCCACCGTGTGCACCACGTTGTCGCCCGCGCCCAGCGTGGTGCCGCGCTCGGTTCCGGCGACCTGCTCCACCGTGGCCCGGATGGGGGCGGCGCCGGCCAGGTCCTGCCGCTCGAGTACGATGCCGGTGCCCGCGTCGGCCGGCAGCATGCGGGCGACCGCCGGCCGCCCGGTATGGAGTCCGGTGCCGCGCACCTCGGCCGGGGCCGCGATGGTGCGCCTACTCGCCGTCGACATGCGCTTGCGCGAGGTGCTCGAGGGCGGCGACCAGCGGGGTGAGGCGGCGGAGCGCCGCGGCCTGCCGCAGCACCTGCCGGTGATCCCGGGCGGGGTAACCGGACACGGTGGCGCCGGGCGCGACGTCGCCGATGACCCCGCTCTGCGCCGCGATGCGGGCGCGGTCGCCGACGGTGAGATGGTCCGCCAGGCCGGCCTGCCCCGCGATGGCCACGTCGTTGCCCACCACGACCGCCCCGGCCATCCCGGTCTGCGCCATGATCAGGCAGCGCGCGCCGATGCGCACGTTGTGCCCCACGTGGACGAGATTGTCGAGTTTGGTTCCGGCACCGATCGTGGTCGTCCCCACCGAGCCCCGGTCGACGGTCGAGTTTGCGCCGATCTCCACGTCGTCCCCGATCCGGCAGCCGCCCCGGTGCGGGACGCGGACCGGTCCTGCCGGCGTTGCGCTGAACGCAAAGCCGTCGAGTCCCACCCGGGCCCCGGCCTTCACGGTCACCCGATCTCCCAGGACGGTGCCGTCGCCGATCTGGGTGTGCGGGCCGATCCGGCAATCCGCGCCCAGCGTGACCCCCGCCCCCAACACCGCTCCCGGGCCCACCCAGATCCGGCCCTGCCACCGACACCCCCGCCCCAAGCGGGCCGTGGGGGCGATCCCCCATTCCGGGGCCGGCTCAGGAGCCAGCCGCTCCATCACCAGGCGCATTGCGGCCCGGGGATCGGTGACGACCACCCGGGCCGCGGGGCCCGGCTCGACGTCCCGGAAGCCGGGCGCCACCAGGACGAGGCCTGCTCTAGTTGATTGAAAATACGGAAGATACGCCCCGGAGGCAAGAAACGAGGCGTCGCTGGGGCCGGCCTCGTCCAAGGAGGCCACCCCGGCGACGATCGCGTCGGGCGGACCGATCAGCTCTCCGCCCGTGAGGGCGGCAACCTCCCGCGCGGACAGGACCCGCGCCGCCACGCGGTCACTGCCCTGCTTGCTGCAGCCGTTGAACCACGAGGGCCGTGAGGTCGAGGGCGCGGTCGGCGGCCACGATGTTGTTGCCCGGGGCCCCCACGTCGAAGATGAAGGCCAGGTTGCGCTCCGCCCGGAGCCCCTCGATGATGCCCTTCACCCGCTCCTCGAGCGGCGCCACCAGCTCCCGCTCGCGCTCCGCCGCGCGGGTCTGCAGCTCGCCGTAGCGCGCCTGCAGGCGCTGCTGCATCTCCCGGATCTCCTGCTGCTTGGCCGTCCGGGCCGAGGGCGACAGGGCGATCTGCTGCTGGTCGTAGGTCCGGACCATCGAGTCGAGCTGGGTCTGCATCCGCTCGACCTCGGCGCGGAACCCCGCGATGTCGACGTTCAGCGTGGACTCGGCCGCGGTGTATCCCGGCACCTGCCGAATGATGAGCTGCGAGTTCACCCACGCGAACCGCGACGCGCTCGCCGTCGGGGCGGGCGCCGCGGGTTGTTGGGCGGCCGCCGGGCGCGCCGGCGCCCCCAGGACGACGAGAGCGAGCGCGGCCTGGACCAGTCGCCGCGCGATGGAGAGAGCACCGGAGTGAGTCATGGGTCGATCAGCCTGCTCGGGAGAGTTTAGAAGATGTTGCCGAGCTTGAAGTGCAGCTTCCAGCCCGGATTGGGATTGCCCTGGAGGTCGACGCGGTCGAAGCCGTAGGCGTAGTCGATGCCGATGGGGCCGAGGGGCGACAGCACGGCGATCCCCAGCCCCGCGCCGCGGAACAACCGGCTGGGGTTGAAGCGCCCCGGGGACGACCACACGTTCCCGGCGTCCACGAAGGTGCTCAGGTAGAGGGCCTGGCTCAGCCGCAGCCCCAGCTCGCCGGTGACGGCGAAGTACGAGGCGCCGAACGCGTTCACCGTGCTGGCGTTGAACCCGCTGGCCGTGGGGTCGAACCCCGACGGCTGGATCGAGAACTCGTCGTAGCCGCGCAGCGGGATGCCGAACTGCGTTCCGCCCATCGAGAAGAGCTGGCGGAAGTGCGGTCCGGCATTGCCCCACACGAAGCCCGCCTTGGTGGTGAGGCCCAGCAGGAACTTCATGGGGTTGCTGCCCGGCCGGTTGTCGCCCAGCTGGCCCAGGGGCGCATACCAGCGGCCCTCGAGCGTGAGCCGCTGGAAGTTCCCGTCACCGCCCAGGATGCCGCCGTTCAGCGAGAACCGGGCCTCGTGCATCGCGCCGCCCGTGGGGAACGGCAGATCGATCCGGGTATCCCGCACCACGCCCACCCCGACGGACGACAGGAGGCAGTCGCGGCAGTTGAAGCCGGCGGCCAAGGTGCGCGACTCGTAGTTGGCCTGCTCCAGGGTGTACGACGTGAGGAGCCGCGTGTAGCGCGAGCCGAAGAACGGGAAGCCCACCTGCACGGTCCCGCCCCGGGTCGTGATGCGTCCGAGGTCGGCGATGGTATAGCGCAGCCGGGTGCTGTGCAGGTTCAGCGAGCCGGACAGCAGGCTGCCCCGGATCGCCGGATCGCTGAAGGTGATGTTGAAATCCGAGATGTTGCGGCCGAACTGCCACTGGAGCTGCATCCGCTTGCCGCGGCCCAGGACGTTGGGCTCGTCCAGCCCGATGAACCCGCCCAGCCCGGTGCCCTGTCCCACCGAGGCGCCGAAGTTGATGTTGCCGGTGCGGCGCTCCTCCACCCGGAACACGACGTCCACGTCCACCCGGTTTTCGGTGGGCAGGATCTGCGGGATCTCGAGCGGCTGCTGGAAGAAGCCCAGGTTCGACACGTTCTGATAGGCCTGGAGCAGGGCCTGCTGCCGGAACACGTCACCCGGCACCAGCGGGAACGTGGCGCGCCGGACGACGCTCTCGTGCGTAACCGTATTGCCGAGAATCGTCACCTTGTGGATGGTGGCCGGCGGCCCCTCCACGATCTGCCAGCGGAGATCCACCAGGTGTTCCCCGCCCTCGATGCTGCGGCGGGTGACGACCGGACGGACCTCGGCGTAGATGTAGCCGGTGTTCCGGTAGAGGGTCTCGATGTCGCCGGTGGCGCGGAGCCAGCGCGACTCGTCGAACACCGACGGGCCCTCGCGCCGCCCGCCCAGGCCCAGGAACCCCCCCTGGGCGTCGCCGAAGGGGTAGTACTGCTCGAGCTGGGCCGTCGAGAACCGCTGGTTCCCGATGATCTCGAAGGTCCCCACCTCGTAGCGCCGGCCTTCCTCGACCGCCAGCGTCAGGCGGCCCTTGCCGGTGGACTCGTGCACTTCCAGCGTGTCGCGCAGCACCCGGAAGTCGATGTAGCCCCGCGACCCGTAGAAGGCCGGTAGCCGCTCGCGGACGTCGCGCTCCAGCTCGTCGTCGTCGTACTCCCCGCGCTGGAACCACCAGAACCCCTCGGTCCCGGTGTCCATGTGGCCGGCCACGTCCTGGTCGCTCAGGGCGGCGTTGCCGTCGATCACGATCTGGCTGATGGCGACGCGGCGGCCTTCGTCCACCTCGAACGCGACCCGGAGCGACCCGTCGCTCTGGGGCAGCTCGCGGAGGTTGACCGAGGCGAGATAGAACCCTTCCCGGCGGTACAGCGAATCGATGGCGGCCACCGCGCTCCGGGCGGCGGCCCGGTCGTACGGCCGCGCTTCCTGGAGCCGCACCCTGCCGCGGACCGCGCGTTCCGACACCCGCTCGGGTCCCTGCACGCTCCAGCCGGCGAGCATCGGCCGTTCGACCACCTCGAGGCGCAGGATCCGGGGACCGGCCGCCCCCTCCGGCGTCTGCGAGACCCGGACGTCGTCGTACTGGCCGGTGGCGTACAGGGCGGCAATGGCCCGTTGCACGTCGCGGTAGGTGACGGGCTGGCCGATGGGGATGGCGGCCACGGCCAGCACCTGCGCCGCGGGCACGCGCTGCGCGCCCACTACGTCGATGCTGTCCACCACCGTGGTGAGCGACGGTTCCTGCGCCTGGAGCGCGAGGGGCGCGGCGAGCAGAAGCGCCGCGCCCAGCCGGAAGGGATGGTGGGACAACTACGCCTTCGTGCCGGAGAGCACCTTGAAGGTCAGGCGTTCGCTGTCGGGGCCGACGTCCACCTCGATGTCGTCCCCCTTGGCGACCTCGCCCGTCAGAATCTTCTCCGAGAGCGGATCCTCGACGTAGCGCTGGATGGCCCGCTTGAGCGGGCGGGCGCCGAACTGCTCGTCGTAGCCGCGGTCCACCAGGAATTCAGTCGCCGCGTCGGTGCGGTGCAGCGAGAACCCTTCCTCTCCCAGCCGGCGCGACACCTGGGCGAACAGGATGTCCACGATGGCCGCAATGTGCTCGCGGCTGAGCGGATGGAACACGATCACCTCGTCCAGCCGGTTCAGGAACTCGGGGTTGAAGACCTTGTTGATCTCGTCCCGGACCTTCTCGGCCATCCGCTCGAAGCTGGTGCTGGCGTCCTGTTCGGCGAACCCGAGCGTCTTGCCTTTCATGATGTCGCGCGCGCCCACGTTGGACGTCATGATGACGACCGTGTTCTTGAAGTCGATCATCCGCCCGTAGTTGTCGGTGAGGTGTCCCTCGTCCAGCACCTGGAGCAGGATGTTGAACACGTCCGGATGGGCCTTCTCGATCTCGTCGAGCAGCACCACCGAGTAGGGCTTGCGGCGCACGGCCTTGGTGAGCGTGCCGGAGTCCTCGTACCCCACGTATCCCGGGGGCGCGCCGATCAGGCGGCTCACCGAGAACTTCTCCATGTACTCCGACATGTCGACCCGGATCAGGGCCTGATCGTCGGCGAACAGGAAGCGGGCCAGCGACCGCGCCAGCTCGGTCTTGCCGACGCCGGTGGGCCCGCTGAAGATGAAGCTGCCGATGGGGCGGCGCGGGTCCTTGAGCCCGGCGCGCGACCGGCGGATGGCGCGGGAGATGGCTTGGATGGCCTGCTCCTGCCCCACCACCGACTTGTGCAGCTCCTCCTCCATCCGGAGGAGCCGCTGGGTCTCGGCCTCTTGCAGCCGGGTGACCGGGATCCCGGTCCAGCGCGATACGATGAACGCCACTTCCTCTTCGCCGATCACCGGGCGATGGGTCTCCCGCTCGCGCTCCCATTCCTCCTGCCGCCGCCGGATGTCGCCCTGGAGCTCGCGCTCCTGGTCCCGCAGCGACGCCGCCCGCTCGAAGTTCTGGTCGCGGACCGCCTCTTCCTTGGTGCGGTTGACGCCCTCGAGGCGGCCTTTGAGGTCCGCCACGTCGGCCGGCGGCACCTGGGCGGCCAGCCGCGCGCGGGCCGCGGCCTCGTCGATCACGTCGATGGCCTTGTCCGGCAGGAACCGGTCGGTGATGTAGCGTTCGGAGAGCCGAGCGGCCTGTTCCAGCGTCACGTCGGGAATGGTGACGCGGTGGTGGTCTTCGTACCGCTGCCGCAGCCCCTTGAGGATCTCCACGGTCTCGTCCACCGTGGGCGGGTCCACGATGACGGTCTGGAAGCGGCGCTCGAGGGCGCCGTCCTTCTCGATGTACTTGCGGTATTCGTTGAGGGTCGACGCGCCCACGCACTGCAGCTCGCCGCGCGCCAGCGCCGGCTTCAGCATGTTGGACGCGTCGATGGCCCCCTCCGCGGCGCCGGCCCCCACCAGGGTGTGCAGCTCGTCGATGAAGAGCACGATGTTGCGGTTCTGGGCGATCTCGTTCATGACCGCCTTCAGACGCTCCTCGAACTGCCCCCGGTACTTGGTGCCGGCGATGACCGCGGCCATGTCCAGCGCGAGCACGCGGTGGTGGCGTAGGGAATCGGGCGCATTGCCGGACGCGATGAGCTGCGCCAGGCCCTCGACGATGGCGGTCTTGCCGACGCCGGCCTCGCCGATCAGCACCGGGTTGTTCTTCTTGCGGCGGGACAGGACCTCGATCACCCGCTCGATTTCCTTCTGGCGGCCGATGGTCGGGTCGAGCTGGCCCTCGGCGGCGAGCTGCGTCAGGTCGCGGCAGAAGTGGTCCAGGGCGGGCGTCTTGGACTTCTTTTCCGCCCGCGCGGGGCCGGCGGGCGGGGCGCCGGTCTTGGGGGTCTGGGGCACGTCGCTGCCGAGGAGGCGCAGGGTTTCGGCCCGGGCCTGCTCTAGGTTGACCCCGGCGTCGGTCAGGACCTGCGCCGCGATGCCCTTCTCCTCCCGCAGCAGGCCGAGCAGCAGGTGTTCGGTGCCGACGTAGGAGTGATTGAGCTCCCGGGCCTCGGCCATGGCCAGCTCGAGCACCTTCTTGGCGCGCGAGGTATAAGGCAGGTCGGGCGGGCCGGCCGCGGCCGGCGCCTTCCCCTTCTTCACCGTCTCCTCGATCTTCTGCTGGATCTCCTCGAGGTCGACGTTGAGATTGGTCAGGACCGCGGCGGCGACGCCCTCGCCCTCGCGAATCAGGCCCAGCAGGATGTGCTCGGTCCCCACGTACTCGTGGTGCAGCCGCGCGGCTTCTTCGCGCGCCATCTGCAGGACCTTGCGAACCCGGTCGGTGAAATTGTAGCCGTTCATGCTCGCTCGCTCTGCTCGGGCCGTTACGCTCGGCGTCCCGTTTCGGGACGCCGCCCCGCGTCGTCTTCCAGGAGCTTCCGTACGTACGTCGCGCGAATCACGGGCAGATCGGGATCGGTGAGGGCCCGCTCGGCTCGCTGGGCGAGGTGCGCCGGCTGCGTGAAGATGAGCAGCTTGTTCAGCGTGTATACACTGAGGTCGGCGATCAGGTTCAGCCCGACGCCGAGGCGCACACCGCTCAGCAGGTTCATGGTCTCTTCGAAGGACAGGCTCCGGGCGTATCGCAACAGGCCGTACGCGCGCCAGACCTTGTCCGCGATTACGGTGGGCGCGTTGCGCCGCAGCACGTCCCGCGCCTGCTCTTCGTACGCGATCACCTGCCGCACGATCTTACTCAGGTGATCCAGGAGCTCATCATCCGACTTGCCCAGGGTCGTCTGGTTGGAGAGCTGGAAGAAGTTCCCGACGACCTCGCTCCCCTCCCCGTACAACCCGCGGAACGTCAGTCCCACCTGCGTCAGGCCCTGCAGGACCTTCGCGATCTCTTTCGTGAGCACGAGGCCCGGCAGGTGGATCAGGACCGAGGCGCGCAGCCCCGTCCCCGCGTTGGTCGGGCAGGACGTAAGGTAACCAAACTCGCGGTGGAAGGCGAAAGGGACGCGGGTCCCCAGGTCGCGCTCGAAGCGGGCCATCGACTGGTAGGCCGGGCCCGGGGCGAAGCCCGAATGCAGCACCTGGAGGCGCAGGTGGTCTTCCTCGTTGATCATCACGCCCATGGCGCCGTTGGTCAGCAGCGCGGCCCCGTGCCGCACCCCCTGGCGATCCTCCAGGCCGGCCAGCTCTTTGGAGATGAGGTGGCGCTCGTGCAGCAACTGGCGCTCGAGCCGCGACAGCCGGTCCACCCGGAACACGGTCGCGTCGGCCATCGGGGCCGCGGCCCGGCCGGCGTCGAGCACACGCTCCAGAATGCGCTCGCGCTCGGGATCCGTGGCCCGCGGCGTGAAGCGCGTGTCCCCCAGGTTCCGCGCCAGCCGGATGCGGGTGGACAGGACGATGTGGGCGTCCGGGCCGCTGGCGTCGAGCCAGGACACGCCGCCGTCGGGCAGCAGCTCCAGATCGAGCTCGCTCATTCCATCGCCCGGATCTGGTCGCGCAGCCGCGCGGCCAGCTCGAAGTGCTCGGACTCGACCGCGCGGCGGAGCTGATCGCGGAGCTCGACCAGCGCGGGCTCGGGGCCGGCGGGCACGGCGGCCGGCAGCGCGCCCGCTGGCAGCGGGGCGACGTAGGGCTCCCCGACGTGGAGGCTGGCCCCGTGGATCCGGCGGAGCAGGGTCCGGAGGTGGGCTTCGAACGTCAGGTAGCAGCGCGGGCATCCCAGCCGGCCGGTGTCGCGGAAGTCCTGGAGCGTGGCTCCGCAGGCGTCGCACTTGCCGGCCTCGCGGCCGGTAGCGGGTGGCGCCGCGGCGCCCTTCCCCATGGACGCGAGGAAGTCCCCCAGCGGGTACTTGGCCACGCTGGCCTCGGTCTGGACGCCCTTCTCCGCCGCGCACACTTCGCACAGATGCTGCTCGGTGACGGCGTTGTCCACGATGGTGGTGAGATGGATGGACGCCGGCCGCTCGCCGCAGTGCTCGCACCGGGTCACGACATGGCCTCCGCGGCCGTGGCCGGCCGCAGCCGCCCGTGCTCCAGCAGGAGGACGCGGTCGGCGCGCTCGGCCAGGTCCCGGTTGTGGGTGGCCACCACCAGCGAGGTTTCCAGCGTCCGCGCCAGCCCGGCCAGCAGCTCGTGGAGCTGGGTGCTGTGCCCGTGGTCCAGGTTGCCGCTGGGCTCGTCCGCCAGGACGATCTTGGGATCGTGCACGATGGCCCGCGCCACCGCGCACCGCTGCTGCTCGCCGCCCGACAGGATGGCGGGCCGGTGGCCCATGCGGCCGGCCAGCCCTACCTGCGCCAGGACTTCCTCGGCGCGGCTCCGGGCCGCCGCCAGGGGCGCGCCCGCGATACGGAGCGGCATCATCACGTTCTCGAGGGCCGTGAACTCGCGCAGCAGGTGATGGAACTGGAACACGAAGCCGATCTCCCGGTTGCGCAGGCCGTCGCGCTCCGCCTCCGTCAGTCGGGCATAGGGGCGGCCGCCCAGCACGATGTCGCCGCCCGTGGGCTGATCGAGCGCCCCGAGCAGATGCAGCAGCGTCGTCTTGCCCGCGCCGCTCGCGCCCACGATCGCCACCATTTCCCCCCGATACACCTCGAGGTCGACCGCGTTCAGAACCTCGATGAGCGAATCGCCGCCCCCGCGGAACACTTTCCGGAGCGCCCGGGCCTCGAGGATCGCGCTCATTCGTGCCGGATCGCCTCCACCGGGTCGAGCGTCGCGGCCTGGCGGGCCGGGTAGAGGGTGGCGAGCACCGCCACGACCAGGCTCGCCCCGACCACGAGCAGCACGTCGGCCGGATTGACCCGCACCGGGAGCCGGTCCACGAAATAGACCGACGGATCGAGCCGGATGAGCCCGCTCCCGTGCACCACCCGCGCCACGGCCAGGCCGAGCGACGCGCCCAGCACGGTTCCCACCACGCCGATCACCGCGCCCTGGAGCACGAAGATCTGCCGGATGACCCGGGCCGGCAGGCCCATGGCGCGCAGAATGCCGATCTCGCGGGTCTTGTTGGTCACCACCATGGTCAGCGTGCTCACGATGTTGAACGCGGCCACGATCACGATGAGGAGGAGGATCAGTCCCATGGCCAGCTTCTCAAGCTGGAGGGCGGAAAACAGCTGGCCATTCTGGGTTTGCCAGTCGAGCGCGCGATAGGGATAACCCAGCTCTTCCTCGAGCCGCAACCCGAACGCCTCCGCCCGATCCAGGTTGTCGAGCCGGAGCTCGAGACCGCTGACCGCGGTATCGAGCCCGGCGAATTGCTGGGCCAGGGGGAGGGGCAGCACGGTGTAGCCGTTGTCGTACTCGAACATGCCGGTCTCGAAATACCCGGTCACCTCGAACGTCCAGTACCGCGGCACGATGGCGCCCACCGCCGGGTTGAACTTGCTCCCGGCCGGCGCCACCGCCGTCACCGTGGCCCCGGGAAAGGCGGACAGCCGCTCCGCCAGCCGGCGCCCGAGCACGATGCCGCCGTCCACGTCGTCGCGGGTGGTGGCGAACGTCAAGTCGCCCTGGACGAAGCTCTGCGGCAGCGTCGTCACGGCCGCGCGGCCCGTGTCGGTTTGGATCCCCAGGACGTAGGCGCCTTCCGTATAGTCGTACCCGGCCGAGAACAGGCCCTGCGTCAGCACGAACGGCGCGGCCGCCACGACCTCGGGATACGCCCGCACCCGGGCCAGCGCCGCGCGCCAGTCGTCCATGCGTAGGCCGCCGCCATAGGTGAGCAGGCGGAGGTGCGGACTCGCCACCAGGATCTTCTCCCGCAGGTCGTGCTGGAGCCCGTTCATCACGCCCAGCACCACGATCAGGGCCATGACGCCCACCGTGACCCCGCTCGCGGCGATGAACGTGATCAGCGAAACCATGCGCGTGCTGCGGCGGCTGCGCAGGTACCGGCCGGCGATGGTGGCCGCGAGCCCGTTCATTCTTCCGTCCGGAGCAGCGGGAAGAGGATCACGTCCCGGATGGACGGCTGCTCCGCCAGCAGCATCACCAGCCGGTCGATGCCCAGGCCGATGCCGCCGGTGGGTGGCAGGCCGTACTCGAGCGCCCGCACGTAGTCGTCGTCCATCACCTGCGCCTCGTCGTCCCCGGCGGCGCGGGCCGTCACCTGGGCTTCCAGCCGGCGGCGCTGGTCGTCCGGGTCGTTCAACTCGCTGAAGGCGTTGGCCAGCTCCCGGCCCAGGACGAAGAACTCGAACCGCTCGGCCAGCGTCGGGTCGCCCCGCTTGGGCTTGGCCAGCGGCGAGAGCTCGATGGGAAAATCCACCACGAACGTCGGGTCGATGAGGGTCGGCTCGACGTAGTGCTTGAAGACCTCGTCCACCAGCTTGGGCCGGCCCATCGCGGCCGGGTCCGCCCCCTTGGCCGCCACCGCCGCCCGCAACGCCCGATCGTCCGCCTCTTGCAGGTCCAGGCCGGCGTGCGCCCGGACCAGGTCGAGGTACGTGGCCCGGCGCCAGGGACGGCGGAACTCCAGCGGCGTTTCGAATCTGACGATGCGCGAGTCGCCGCACACGTCGCGGACCAGGCCCTCGACCATCTCTTCCGTCAGGGCCATCATGTCTTGGTAGTCGGCGTACGCCTGGTACAGCTCGAGCATGGTGAATTCGGGATTGTGTAGCCGGTCCAGCCCCTCGTTCCGGAAGTCCTTCCCGATCTCGTACACCCGCTCGAGCCCGCCCACCACGCAGCGCTTGAGGTAGAGCTCGGTGGCGACCCGGAGAAAGAGCCGCCGGTCGAGCGCGTGATGGTGGGTCACGAAGGGCCGCGCCATGGCGCCCCCGTAGATGGGCTGGAGCACGGGAGTCTCGACCTCGAGAAACCCCCGCGCGTCGAGGAACGCCCGCAGGTGCGCCACGACGCGGGCGCGGAGGCGAAACACCTCCCGCACGTCGGGATGCACGGCCAGGTCGGCGTACCGCTGCCGGTAGCGCGTTTCCGGATCCGCCAGGCCCCCATGCTGCCCGCCTTCGGCGTCCGCCTTGCCCAGCGGCAGCGGGCGCACCGCCTTGGCCAGCACCGTGACCGTCCGGGCCCGCACCGTGATCTCGCCGGTCCGGGTGCGAAACACCGATCCTTCCACCCCCACAATGTCGCCCTGATGAAGGAGGTTCACGATCTCGTACGTGGGGTCGCCCAGCTCGTCGCGCCGGAAGTAGAGCTGGATGCGGCCGGTGGCGTCCTCGACGTGGCCGAACGTGGTCTTCCCGTGGGGCCGCAGCGCCACCAGGCGGCCGGCCACCCGGACCGGCGGCTCCCCGGCCGGGTCGAGCGCGGCGGCGTGCGCCGCCGTGTGGCTGCGCTCGAACCGGTAGGCGAAGGGATCGACCCCGAGCGCCCGCAGGGCGTCCAGCGCCTCCCGGCGGGCCAGCTCGACGCGCGAGGGCACGGTGCCGCTGCTCACGCTGCCTTGCCTCCGAACTTCTTGAGGTACGTCTCGATGAACTGGTCGATCTTGCCGTCCATCACGGCCTGCACGTCCCCGACCTTCAGCTCGGTGCGATGGTCGTTCACCATGGTGTACGGCTGAAAGACGTACGACCGGATCTGGTTCCCCCAGCTGATGTCGGTCTTGGTCGCCTCCAGTGCCGCCTTCTTCTTCTCCTGCTCCTCCAGCTCCCGCTGATACAGCGCCGCCTTCAGCATCTTCAGGGCGACGGCCTTGTTCTTGTGCTGGCTCCGCTCCTGCTGGCAGGACGCCACCAGCCCGGTGGGGATGTGGCGCAGGCGGACCGCGGACGACGTCTTGTTGACGTGCTGTCCCCCGGCCCCGGAGGCTCGGAACACTTCCATCTCGATGTCGTCGTCCCGCAGGTCGATCTCGATGGTGTCGTCCACCAGCGGATACACGAAGACGGAGGCGAACGACGTGTGCCGTCGCGACTGGGAATCGAACGGGGAGATGCGCACCAACCGGTGCACGCCCTTCTCGGCCTTGAGGTAGCCGTAGGCGTAGTCGCCGTTGATCTCGAGCGTGGCGGACTTGATGCCCGCTTCCTCGCCGGGGGCGAGGTCGAGCAGCCGCACCTCGTAGCCGCGGCGTTCGGCCCAGCGCGTGTACATGCGGACCAGCATTTCGGCCCAGTCCTGCGACTCGGTTCCGCCGGCACCCGGATGGACCGTCAACAGCGCCGAGCGTTGGTCCTCTGGTCCCTGGAGCATGGCGCGCAACTCGAGACCCTGGAGCTCCGCCGCGAGGCGGGTGATCTCCTGGTCGAGTCCCTGGGCGATGTCGGAATCCGGCTCTGCGGCGATCAGGTCGGCCAGCTCGCGCGCGTCGCGCGCCCGCTGGGTCAAATCGTTGTAGGGCTCGATCCAGCGCTTCAGCCGCCGAACCTCTTCCACCACCTCGCGGGCCCGGTCCGCCTGGTTCCAGAAGCCGGGTTCCACCATCCGCTGCTCGAGCTCGGTCAGTCGAACCTGCTTGGCGTCCAAGTCAAAGATAACCCCGGAGTTCCACCAGTCCGTTGGTTACTTCGTCCAGCCGGTCGAGCAGATTGGACTCCATTGGCACGTCGCCCACCCCGCGATGGTGTTACGCATCGAGCCGTCGCCTCCGGAGGTCGAAGGGACGGCTCGCGACGATGGAAATATAAGCCGGACCGAGGGTTGGGGCCAGCGCTAGAAGATCGGCTGCCCCCCGGCCAGGATCTCGTTCAGGGCTTCCCGCCAGTACGCGGTCTGGCTGGCGATTTCCTGCCCCACCTGTTCGACGTACTCGTCCCAGCTCTTCTTGATCTCTTCCTCGAACGCCGCCTTGAGATTCCCCTCGGCCAGGGCCCGCTGCCGCTTGTCGGGCTGGTACACGATCATGTCCGAGACCAGGGCCCGCGCCAGGCGCCGCGCCTTGTGCGCGGGGTCCTGCTGCAGGAACGGGTTGATCGGCCGGCGCGGCGCCGCGGCTGGAGGCGCTTCCACCGCACGCGGGACCTGCGGCCGGGCCGGCGGCGCCGGCGGGGGCGCGGCTGGCGCCGGGGCGGCCGGGGCGGCGGTGAGCGGCTGGCCGGGCGTGGCCCGGAACACCGGAGCCGACGGACGCCGGGTCGGCGGTTCCGGCCGCGGCGCCGCGGGTGGAGCGCCGGTGCGGGGCTGGTAGAAGGGCTGGCTCAGCCGGGGCGTTCGCGGGGGCTCCGCCAGCCGCGCGGGGGCGGCCGGGGCGGCCGGGGCCGCCGGGGCTTCCGGTGGCGCGGGAGGCGGTGCCGCCCGGACCGGGGCCGCGGGCGGTGCCGGCGCCGGCTCGGGCATCGGGGCCCGGACGGGCGCGGCCGGGGCCGCCGCCAACGGCCGCGCCGCCGCGCCGTCCCGCCGCACGTCCAGCGTCGCCGCGCACACCGTGCAGCGGGCCCGGATGCCGGCCTCCGGCACCTTCGCGGGATTCACCCGGAAGACCGTGCGGCACGACGGACAGCGGACGTTCATCGTTGCCTTCCTCTCCTAGCGCTCCGCCTCGGCGTCCTGACGCCGATCCACCACGAACACCGATCCGGGCAGCGTCTTCGCGTAGCTCTTCATTTCCGTCGCCAGCCCGCTCACCTGGGCCGGGTGCGTGAAGTGGCGCCGCTCATTGGTGACGATGCCGATGGACAACGTCATGAGCGGCACCCGATAGAGCTGGCCGCGCCGGTCCTTCCCGAAAAAATATCCCGCGCGCCGGTCCTGGTCCGAGTATTGGAAGGGAATCAGCGTGTCGAATACGCCGATCACCTCCGCGCAGATGTCGTTCACCGCGGTCGTGGGGACGACGAAGATGAAATCGTCGCCGCCGATGTGCCCCACGAACCCGGCGTCCGGACACAGGCCCTTCACCACGTCCCGCAGCATCCGCGACAACAAGTAAATGACCCGATCGCCGTCGTAATAGCTATAGCGGTCGTTGAATTCCTTGAAGTGGTCCAGGTCGGCGTAGCAGACGGCGAACGCCTCGCCGCCGTCGAGCCGGCGCCGGATCTCCCGCTCGATTTCGGTCGTCCCGGGCAGGCGGGTGGACGGATGCACCGAGACCGACGTCTCGGCCCGAGCCAGCAGCGCATCGAGCCGGCAGCGCTGCTCCCCGGGGTCGAAGAGCGGCGTGATCAGCTCGTCGGCGCCGGCCGCGAACCAGCTGCCCGTGACTTCCGGGCCGTGCCGGCCCGCCAGCACCGCCACCGGAATGATGCCCGTGTAGGGGTCCGCCTTGAGCGCGCGGCAGAGGGCCAGGCCTTCCTCGCCCTGCTCCGCCGCGACGAGGATCAACGCCGGCAACGTGCGCAGGGCCGCGGTCTCGACGTCGGCGCGCCGGGACACATGCAGCACCGGCAACGCGCGCCCCGCGGCCCACGCCGCCATGCGATCGGGTACCGGACGGTCGGCCGGCGCGAAATACAGGACCGTCGGTCGCGTCCGCACCCTCGCTCCTTTCGCGTAATCCCAAGACTGGGCGAAACTTAGGACCGGTCCAAAGAGAAGTCAAATGAGCGGCGTGCGGCCTCAGAACGAGACTGAAAGCGCGGCGGTGAAGGCCAGATGTCCATCCCAGCGCGACGTTGGGTACAACCCGGCTTGCAGCCGCACGGCCGGCCCCCGCCGGGCCAGACGCTCCGTGATGGCGGCGTCCACGGCGCTCAGCAGGTGGTTGGCCAGCAGCAGCCCAAGGGCCTGCGACGCCTGGCGGAACGCCTGGTCGCTCTCCCGGATGGTCTGCCGGTAGAGATCCTGCTCCAGTCCCGCGTTGCGCCACGACCACTGATAGTTGGGGCCGATGGCGCGGCTGGTGTAGAACGCCAGCGCGCGCTGGTACTCCGGGGCGTCGGGCGGAGGGATCTCGGCCGGATCGGTGAAGTAGGTGCGACGCGCCAGTCCCCAGATCTGCCCGTTGTAGCTCCGCTCGTCGGTCGGCGGGACCAGCGCCGGGCCCGGGTCGGTATCGAACGGCCCGCTCTCCACGAACCGGCCCATCTGCTCGAAGTACTCGAACACGGTGTCGGTGCTGGCGGCGCTGAACTGGGCGCGGGCCACCACCAGGGCCAACTCCCGGTACCGGTCGCGCTCGCGCCGTCCTTGGGCGTTCAGCGCCAGCACCCGGGTCAGCAGGAACGCCTCGGCCACGAGGTACAACGCGCCGCGCTCGCGGGCGCCCAGCAGCTGTCCGGTGCCCGGAATGACGGCGGAGGCGAGGGGCCGCACCCACGGCGCCCGGTCCGGATCCCGGAGGGTGCGCCACAGGTCGGTCACCACCGGCACGCCGCCCGAGTCGCGCACCGGCGGTTCCTGCGCGGCCAGCCGGGCCGGCGCGTGGCCGGCCGCGAGGAGGGCGAGGAGGGTCGGGCCGAGCCGGCTCAGAGCAGGATGCGGAGGCTGAGGTGGACCGGATCGTCGAACGCGCCGACGTCGTAGAACACGCGGGCGAAATCCACCACCACCCGCTGGAGCCGGACGCCGATGCCCACCGAGGCGCCGCCGCTCTCGGACTGCAGGAACGCGTAGCCCGCGCGCAGCTGCACCATTTCGCCGTACCCCAGTTCCACGCCGAGCCGGGCGTCGGGACTGCCGTACTCGCCCCACTCGTCCTGGAGGTCCAGGAGCACCCGCGCGCCGAGGGGCGATTGCTCGGAGCGCACGGGCCATGGCAGGCGGTACGCGACGCCGATGGCCAGACGCGTCGGCAACGCGTCGGCCTGGTCCCGGTTCTCGAGCTGCAGCGCGAACCCCGCGTGGCGCACCGCCAAGCCGATGCGTAGCGCGTCGGCCGGGCCCAAGGCGAGCTGCGCCCCCACGTCCAGCCCGTGGGTCGTGCCCGCGACGGATCGCAGCGTGCCGCAGTCGCCCTGACAGTCCTGACGGAACTGCACCAGCTTGTAGCTCACGCCCACGGCCAGGGCGCCGGCCACTTCGGTGGCGTAGCTCGCCAGCAGCTCGACGTTCTTGGGCGAGACCCGGCCGGAAGGAATGCCGCCTCCAGACGGGACCACGTCCTGCGCGCCGTAGTCCACCAAGTATCCGGAGACGCCCAGCGTGCCGAGGCGGCGGTCCACGAAGTGGATGGTGAGGGCGGTGTTGTTCGAGGCGAAGGTGCGGGACCAGTGAACGGCGAACTCGCTGTGGAGGAGGGTGGCGAGTCCGGCCGGATTCCAGAAGACCGCTTCGCTGCTCCCGCCGTCGGCGATGGCGGCCTGCCCCAGTGCCGTGGCCCGGGCGCCCACCGGCAGCAGGAGGAAGGCGGCCCCGCCGGTTTCCGGACTTCCCTCTTGCGCCGCGCCGGCCCGCGGTGCCAGCGCGGCCAGCGCTATCGAGAGCGCCGCGGCCCTAGAAGGGCGTCGCCTCATCGATGAGCATGATGGGGATGTCGTCCTCGACCGCGTAGCTCAGGCGACAGGCTTGGCAGACCAGCTCTTCCTTGGGGGTGGTGCGATGCTCGAGGTCACCCTTGCACTTGGGGCAGACCAGAATCGCGAGGAGATCGGCGGGCACGCTCATCGAGACCTCGTTGGTACGGCGTCGAACCCCAGCCGGCGGAGGATCGCGGCCCGTGACCGCCACCGGGGTAACGTCTTGACCCATAGATCCAGATACACCGGCTCGCCCAGGAAGGCCTCGATCCGACGGCGGGCGTGGGCGCCGATCTCCCGGATCATGCGCCCACCCTTCCCCACCACGATCGCTTTCTGCGAATCCCGCTCGGTGTACAACGCGACCCGAATATACACCGGGGTCGAACCTTCCCGGAACTCGTCCACCTCGGCCGCGAGGGCGTACGGGACTTCGTCCCCCAGGTACTCGAACGCCGCTTCCCGCACGAACTCGGCCACGAAGAACCGCACCGGCTGGGTGCTCAGGTCGTCCGCCGGGTAGCGGAACGAGCCCGCCGGGGCCCGGGCCGCGCACCAGGCGAGCAGGGCGTCCAGGCCCTGGCCGGTGACGGCCGAGACGGCGAGCCGATCCGGGCCCGACGGGGTAACGGGGCGGAGATCGACCTTGGTGAGCACGGTGAGGACCGGCCGGCGGGGCTTCCGGTCGGCGGGCAGCAGCGCCGCCAGCGGCGGCGGGTCGCCGTCGCTCGCGGGATGCAGATGGAGGATCGCGTCGGCCCGCTCCAGCACCAGATGCGCGGCGTCGAGCATCGCCTGTTGCATCAGGTACGCCGGATCGAGCAGGCCCGGAGGATCCACGAAGGCCAGCTGCACGTCGCCCAGCGTGCGCAGGCCCACGACGGGCAACCGGGTGGACTGCGGCTTGGCCGAGACGATCGCCAGCGACTCTCCCACCAGCGCGTTCAGCAGGCTCGACTTGCCGGCGTTGGGACGCCCGGCGAGCGCGATGGTACCGAAACGGGTCTCGGGCTCGGGAGCGGACATGGGGTGAAGCTACACGGGGAGCGGGGAGCGGGGAGTGGTACGCTCCCAGACGCTTTCGCCTTCGGACGCGCGCCGCCTTCACCGGAGGGTGATCGAGTCCGGGAGCGTACCACTCCCCACTCCCCGATTAGCAGATCCGCGGCAGCTGATCTCCCGGCAGCAGGTCCACCACCCGCGTGCCCCCGATGCCGGTTTCGAGCACCACGAGGCCGGGATGGCGGTCCACCGCCCGGCCGATGCGGGCCGCGTGGAGACCCAGGGGATGGGCGCGCAGGGCGAGGAGCGCGCGGTCCGCCGCCTCGGGCGCGACGAAGGCCACCAGGATGCCCTCGTTGGCCACGTACAGCGGATCCAGGCCGAGGACGGCGCAGGCGGCGGCGACCGGGCCGGGGATCGGCAGGGCGGTCTCGTGCACCGTGACGCCCACGCCCGAGGCCCGGGCCAGCTCGTTCAGCGCGCTGGCGACCCCCCCACGGGTCGGGTCGCGGAGCGCGTGGACCGCATCCCCGGCCGCGGCCCGTAGGGCCTCGACCAGGGGGGGCAGCGCCGCGGTGTCGCTGGTGATCGTGGTTTCGAGTCCCAGGTCGGCCCGCGCGGCCATGATCGCCATGCCGTGCCGGCCGATCGGGCCGCTCACCAGCACGACGTCGCCGGGGCGCGCCCGGGCCGGATCGGGCTGGAAGTCGTCGCGCAGCGTACCCAGGCCCGTGGTGTTTACGAACAGGCCGTCCGCCTTGCCGCGCTCCACCACCTTGGTGTCCCCGGCCACGATCGCGACGCCGGCGGCACGTGCGGCGGCCGCCATGGACCCGAGAATGCGGTCCAGCACGGCGAACGGCAGGCCCTCCTCCAGTACGAAGCCCGCGGTGAGCCAGCGCGGCTCCGCGCCCATCATCGCGAGATCGTTCAGCGTGCCGTGGACGGCGAGCAGGCCGATGTCGCCCCCGGGGAATTCGAGCGGCGACACCACGAACGTATCGGTCGAGACCACTAGGCGCCCCGCGGCCGCCTCGAGCACCGCCCCGTCGCCCAGCCGGCACAGGACGGGATTGCCGACGTGGGGCAGAATGTGATCCCGGAGGAGCGCCGCGCTGAGCCGGCCGCCGGAGCCGTGCCCCAGCAGCACGCGGTCGCCCCCGTTGAGCGGCACCGGGCACCCGAGGCCCGCGGGGAGCGACGCGGGTCCGCTCACGGCGTGCCCGCCCCCACCGGGCGGGTCCGGCCGTACTGGTAGTACGCGGCGCAGGCACCTTCGGACGACACCATCGGGGCCCCCAGCGGGTGCTCCGGCGTGCACGCCGTCCCGAAGGCCGGGCATCCGGGCGGCTTGAGCGCGCCGCGGAGCACGTCGCCCGCCCGGCACGCGGCCGGCTCGGTTGCCTTGAGCCCGGCGAGCCCGTAGCGGCGCTCCGCGTCGTACCGGGCGAACTCTTCGCGCAGCGCCAGCCCGCCACCCGGAATCACGCCGATCCCGCGCCACGGGCGGTCCACCGGGACAAACAGCCGCCGCATCAGCGCCTGGGCCCCGGCGTTGCCGTCCCGCCGCACCGAGCGCACGTACTGGTTTTCGACCTCGTGGCGTCCCTGCTCCAGCTGCCGGACCGCCATCAGCATGCCCTCGAGCAGGTCCACGGGCTCGAAGCCGGTGACCACAATGGGCACGCGATAGCGGGCGGCGAGCGGCTCGTATTCCCACCAGCCCATGACCGCGCACACGTGGCCGGCGGCCAGGAAGCCCTGCACCCGGTTGTCGGGCGACTGGAGGATGGCCGTCATGGCCGGCGGCACGGTGACGTGGGAAACCAGGAGACTGAAGTTCTCCAGTCCCAGCTCGAGCGCGCGCCACAGGGCCATGGCGTTGGCCGGCGCGGTGGTCTCGAAGCCCACGGCGAAGAACACCACGTCCCGGTCCGGATGCCGGCGGGCCAGCTCGACGGCGTCGAGCGGCGAGTACACCACGCGCACGTCGCCGCCCGCGGCGCGCACGCCGAGGAGATCCCGCGCGCTCCCCGGCACGCGCAGCATGTCGCCGAAGGACGTGAACAGGATGCCGGGGCGGCTGGCGAGCGCGATGGCGCGGTCGATCTGCTCGAGCGGGGTCACGCACACCGGGCAGCCCGGCCCGTGGATCATCTCGATCACGTCGGCCAGCAGCTCGTCGAGCCCCTGGCGCACGATAGTGTGCGTCTGCCCGCCGCACACCTCCATCAGCACCCAGCGGCGCGTGGCCGTCCGGCGGATCCGCTCGATGAGCCCCCGGGCGACGGCGGCGTCGTGATACTCGCTGAGGTATTTCATGTCGGCTCGGCGCCGGGAGGGGACCACTTCCCACTCCCCACTCCCCCGCCCTCCAGCTCCCCCAGCGCGTTCATCTCCCGGAGCAGCGCGAGGGTCCGGTGCGCCTCGTCCTCCTGGATCCGGGCGATGGCGAAGCCCACGTGGACCACCACGTAGTCGCCCAGTGCGACCTCGTCGGCCACGTACGCCAGGCAGACGTCGCGCCGCACCCCGCCGAAATCCACCGTGCCCATCGGGAGGCCCGCGTCATCGCGGAGCTCGACGACCCGACCGGGAATGCCCAGGCACATGTCCGGCTCCTATTCGCGCGCGAGCAGCGCCGCGGCGACCGCCGCCTGCCCGTAGCTGATGGCCCCGTCGTTCGGGCCGAGGGCGCGGGGCGTCAGCACCTCGAGTCCCCGTTCGGCCAGCCGGCGCCGGACGCCGGCGAGCAGGCGCGCATTCTGGAACACGCCGCCCGAGAGCGCCACCGTGCGGAGACCGGTGTCCGCGGCGACCCACTCGACCATGACGGCCGTGGCCTCGGCCACGGTCTCCTGGAATCGGGCGGCGAGGTCGGCCAGGTCGTCGCCCCGGACCCGGCGGTCGTCCAGCGCCGCGAGGATGGGGAGCGGGTCCAGCACCAGCAGGCCGTCAGGCCCCTGGATGATCGTGAACGGCAGGGGACGCGCGGGACGGCGGCCCGCCAATGCCTCCAGCTCCATGGGAGCCTGACCCTCGTAGTCGGCCTCGCGCCGGATGCCCAGCACCGCGGCGGCCGCGTCGAACAGCCGACCCATGGACGAGGC
>Ga0214473_10001365_pt1 | contig 32520 bp, 32 predicted proteins | sample RVTome_7_FD_203509 | JGI IMG/M metagenome (GOLD analysis project Ga0214473, IMG submission 203509) | Soil microbial communities from uranium-contaminated site in the Upper Colorado River Basin, Wyoming, United States - RVT98D197 | ecosystem: Environmental > Terrestrial > Soil > Contaminated >...
GCAGGAGCTACTTCTGCAAGGACGATTTGCCAAAACCAAGAATCCCCAGTCCTCGTCTTAACAACCACCAGGGGCCAACTAGTAGAAAAACAGGACTGCGAAAGAAGGCCGGTCGGTTTCCTTCAATTAGGTGACCGGCAAATTGCAAAAGCCATCCAAAGATGAATAGGGCGAAGGCCAAACGCCAACTGTAAAAAAATAGGGGAAGTGAAAGGACGATTAGAGGTATTCCTATCGAGTGGGACAACCGGTTGAGCGGATGTTGGTGTTTGGCTTTATAGGTATCCAGGAATGACTGGGCCATCTCACTTACTCGTTTGCCAGTGTGGTTTTTCAAAGCCACCACATCAACACATCACGTCCAAAAAGATATCCATTGTTCCGCCGCAGACCATTCCCTCTTCACTGGCCTCCTCTGCGGTGAGGGAAAAATGGTGGAGCTGTGGCTCGCCGGTTCGCAGTGCTTCGCGCGCTTCGGCCCAAACTTCCGCTTCAATGCAACCGCCACCCACAGTTCCAACTACTGCACCATTTTCGAAAAAGAGCATCTTTGCCCCGCGGCGTTGCGGAGTTGAGCCACGCGTGTGTGCAACAGTCGCCACTACGACGCGTTCGCCGCGATGGTTGGCGTCGACAATCATTTTGTACAGCTCTCGCTGCGCAATAGTGCCCATGGTCCCTATGATAAGCTCAACTTTGCTACCGCGGCGGAGTAGGCTCCTTCGGCTGAGTCTGATCAGCGGGAGCAACAGTTGAGTCCACAGTGGTAACCGTCTGCGCGGGCGGCTGGTCTGAGCGCTCGACCCGTTCGCGCAAAAGATCGACCTCCCTGTCAGCTGTCGCTATCGCAGATTCCAACCTTTGACGACTTGTTTCCAACGTGTCGAGCTGGGTCTTTATTCTTGCTCTTTCATTCTCAAGTCCGCGCCGTCGAGCCTCCCGTGCTTCCTCCGGGCGCGTCGAACCATAGCCAGCCACTGTTCTTTCAATACTTTCCGGCCTCAATGCGTATTCAGTCTGCTCGAGACGCGACTGTAAGTCAGCCTGCTTCTCCTGAACGTCGCGCAACTGAGCACGCAAGGTCTCCGCTCGCTGCTCGGCGCGCGTAAGTCTTTCCATGTCGAGTAAGGTTCTTTGTTCCTCCTGCATCTGACCGAGTTTTTCTGTCAGCTTGGTAACCTGTTTTGATAGAGAGGTAATCTTGTCCTGCTCCGGATCACCGGCAGGCTTTTTCAACGAGTCCTTACCATCTACAGTGGCGCTGGAACTATCGTCTCCAATACTGATGATTGCTTCAGTCTGGCTCTGGTCATTGGTCGGAGCGGTAATAGCAGGGTTCGTGATAACGGGTCGGGGCGCACGTTTTGCTCGGCGTCGCCTGCGTCTTTGTGCATCTGCATCTGTAAAGCAGAGACTGAGAAGAACCGTGGTCGCTAGAAAAAATACGGTGTAACGAATAAAACGCTTCGACATCTACCTGACTCCCTGTCAAACGAATACCATCCCATTCAAAGATACCCTCTTCCATGAGATGCGCGCAAACCATTTGTAGGCGCGGCACAGCCGTAGCGAAAAAAGCAGAATTCCTGGGAGGCTCGCTACAGTATGAACTGACGGGCCTAATGAGACGCCGCGTTTTTTCAGTGACATCTTGGCAGTTAGCCGCACTCGCCGGCTGAACGCCGAGGCTACTTTCTGATCACCCTGGCTGGATCTGAAACGTTACCATCATTGGCCGACTTGTAGTCAGGCCAGGTGCCCCAATCAAATCAATACCAGTTTCAGCGTAGGTTCGAACGTTCTCAAGGGTAATGTCGAACGCGGAGTACTCCGTCTTTACGGCAGGGGAGACCTCGTGAGCGAAGCTGACGAGCTGTGCGAGGTCTTGCGGTGGTGTGTTTTCAAATAAGAGTAAGTCAGCACCGCTATTCAATGCATCCCTGATCTCACTCTGGTTGGTCACCTGAACTTCAATCTTGTGGAACTGCCCCAGCTTCTCCCGCGCGTTTGCTACCGCCGCGGAGATTCCTCCTGACACAGCAATATGGTTCGACGTAATGACTACGCCATCATCGAGACCGAAGCGATGGCTACAACCGCCACCCAACATTACTGCATACTTCTCCAGCATTCGCATGCCCGGAGTGGTTTGCCGCGTATCGTAAATCAAAGCCTTTGTGCCTTCAATCGCTCGAACATACCTGTTCGTCAGAGTAGCCGTTGCCGAAAGCCGCTGCATCAGGTTTAGCGCCACACGTTCCCCTGCAAGCAACACATCCGCAAAGCCCTGCAAACGCGCAATCACCTTTCCCGCGTCAATCTCCTCCCCTTCTGAAACAAATGATTCCAACTGTTGCTGCGAATCAAGTGTGAGAAACACTTCTTCTGCGGCTTCGAGTCCAGCCACCACCATCTTCTCACCGGCTACAAACCGGGCGCGCGCGCGGGTATTTCGTTCAATAATCGCCTGACTCGTAATGTCTCCGCGGCCCAAGTCTTCTCGCAGGAAGACACCTACTTGCGAATACAGAACTCCCTCATCGAGCCAATTCATTGAAGATTCTCTATTGTTTGTTGCAGCTGTGCTAAACGCTGAGCTATCTCAGCGAGCCGTTGCCGAACATCATTCACTTTTTCAGCCGGCGCGCGCTCAACAAAATTTGGATTTGCCATCTGGTTTTGCAGTCTGTCTGCCTCGCTTTGGAGCTTGTCACGTTCTCGCCCGAGTCGCTGCCTTTCCTGGTCAAAATCAATGAGACCTTCCAACGGAACAGCCACCTCAGCCCCACCGATCAGCACAGCACGGGCTGATGCTTTGGGCGCCACCAGCTTGCTCTCTACCGAAACCTGGGACGCTCGCACGAGCTTTGAAATCTGATCACTACTGCGGTTAAACACCGCTAGTAGCTTTTCTTCCGGCGCGGACACAATCACGGATATCCGCTCACCCGGCTTAATGTTCATCTCTGAACGAATGTTGCGCACTCGCGAAATTAGATCTATGACGGCCTCCATCTCCCATTCAGCATCATCGTCGATCAGCTCGTTGCGGCCCTCCGGATACGGAGTGAGCATGATGGTAGGCGGCGCAGTCTTATATGCCTGATGTAAGAGGTTGGAATCTGCTCCCGGCAATCGTAGCCAGAGTTCCTCGGTAATGTAGGGCATGAACGGATGAAGCAGGCGCAGCGCTTGCTCCAATACTGAGAGAAGCCAACCGCGCGCGACGGTTCGTTCATGAGTCGGCTCCGCGGCAGTAACATCCTGTTTGGTGAACTCGATATACCAATCGCAAAAATCATCCCAAAAAAAGTGGTACAGCGTCTGCACGGCTTCGTGAAACTGATAACCAGCGAGGGCGTTTCGCACATCGTGAGCAGTTCTATTCAGGCGTGAGACAATCCAACGCTGATGCAAAGGCAACTCTGGACTCACCGACTGCAGCAAGCCGGGATCGACGTGGGCCAACTCCGAATTCAAGAGGCAGAAACGTGCGGCATTCCAGATCTTGTTAGCGAAATTTCTATACGACTCAACTTGCTTCTCATTCCAACGAATATCCGTGCTGCCCACTGAAGCAAGTGTCAGCCTGGTTGCATCGACGCCGTACCGATCGAAAACCTCCAACGGGTCGACACCGTTACCTTTGGTCTTGGACATGCGCTGACCCTGAGCGTCAAGAATCGTGCCCGTCACGTACACATCCTCAAAGGGGCATTCAGACATGAAACGAAGTCCCATCATTACCATTCGCGACACCCAGAGAAAGATGATGTCTCGCGCCGTAACCAGCACAGAGGTAGGATAGAATGTCTCTAGATCCGGCATCTTATCAGGCCAACCAAACGTTGAGAACGGCCACAACGCCGACGAAAACCAGGTGTCGAGCACATCAGGATCCTGCGTTAAATCATCAGTACCCGCTTTCGCTGCTGCTTCTGCAAATGTGCGCGCCACGATCAGGTCTCCGCTCTTCGTATACCACGCAGGAATCTGGTGACCCCACCACAGCTGACGCGAGATGGTCCAGTCACGCAGGTTTTCGAGCCAATTGGTATATACCTTTTGATAGGGAATTTCTGGAACAAACACAGGTTTGCCTTCACGCGCCATCAGCTCCAGCGCAGGGTCGCGTAACCTGTCCATCCGCAGGAACCACTGTGTGGAAATAAGCGGTTCGATGACTGTCTTACAACGCTCGCACCGGGAAATCGCAAATTCGTAGTCAACAATCTTTTCGAGAAGATCTAGCTCAGCAAATCTTTCAATTACCTTTGCTCGTGCTTCATAGCGATCAAGTCCGGCGAAATCAGCTCCGGCGTCCTCTGTCATTCTGGCGTGAGCATCAATAACAACTACCTGCAGCAGATTGTGGCGGAGGCCGATCTCATAGTCATTCGGGTCATGGGCCGGCGTGACCTTCACAGCGCCAGTGCCAAATGCCGGATCCACGAAATCATCTGCGATAACTGGAATCTCGCGATTAGTCAGCGGCAGTCTGAGAGTGGCGCCAACCAAAGTACGGTACCGGTCGTCAGTCGGGTTAACTGCCACCGCGGTATCGCCGAGCATTGTCTCCGGGCGCGTAGTTGCGACCGTCACGCTGCCAGTATTATCGGTTCTCGGATATTGCAGGTAATAGAGCTTGCCGGGCAGAGGATCCCTCTGCACTTCTAGATCCGAGAGCACCGTCTGATCGTGCGGGCACCAGTTAACAATGCGGTTGCCGCGATAGATGCTTCCGTCCTCGTATAAGCTGACGAATGCTTCACGCACGGCCCGCGAGAGCTCCTCATCCATCGTAAACTTTTCCCGTGACCAATCGACGGAAGCTCCCTCACGGCGCAACTGGTTTGTGATCTGTCCGCCAGACTCGTGTTTCCAGCGCCAAACGCGCTCCACAAACCGTTCGCGGCCAAGATCGTGTCGAGTTAACCCCTCTTTCTTCAGCTCCCGCGTAACCATGAGTTGCGTTGAGATTCCCGCATGGTCCATCCCCGGCAACCAGAGCGCGCGATAGCCACACATCCGCTTGTAGCGAGTTAGGATGTCCATCATGGTGTGCTGCAGAGCGTGGCCCATATGCAATGAGCCGGTTACGTTGGGCGGCGGAATGACGATTGAGAACACAGGCGCAGTCGGGTCGTGATTGATCTCGGGGCAAAAATAGCCGGCTTCTTCCCAGCGGACGTAATGATGCTGTTCAGCTTCCTGAGGATTGTACTGTTTGGGAATCTCCATCTTGTCTCTTCAACTCGCTGCTGTCGATCTCTCCCGCGGTGATAACCGTGGTTATTTCTAGGAACTTACGTTCTCATTCAGAGTTGCTCATTGTAAAGCAAAGGGGTGGAAAAGTGGCCCGCCTTCCAGCCTGTTGTAGTGCGCCAAAAAGTTGTCAGTAAATCTACCGGTCTTTTGGTCTACGCAGGCAGATGATGCCTAATTTCGGTTTTCTCTGCGCATTCTCAGCGGCCTCCGAGCCTCGGGTGTAACGGATTGCGGAAAAACGCCCAAAGAGGCAGGTCGTACGTTAGTTTCTAGCCCGGCCACCCGCATGCCGCGACTCGGTACGGCAGGCCCAAAAAAATCGAGCAGGCAAACTATTTCAGAGTTACCTGCTCGAGTGGAATGTAAAGGGTACCGTCAGTCTTAGAAGCGTGGGCGCAAGGTGAAAGTTTGCCTCACCACCACCACAGCCTTATCCTCTCGCTTTCTCAAGCTGGTGCTTGATCAGCAACTCGGAAAGTTCTGGAACTACCTCCCAGGCAATCTCTTCCACGACCTTATGCGAGAGATGTTCGACAGCACGGCGAGCAATCGCGTCAATGACCTCAGGAGCCAGCTGGTCAAGTGTAATCTGCCCCTCAACGGCTGTTCGATTAGAAGCAAGAGTGTGGCTGACACGCGTTTCGGAAACAGGCGCCTGCGCTGTCTCCCCGGCTGCGACGTCAGCAGGGTGCTCCGCGGAATTAGTTAATTGAACCTCCGCGGCAGCATCGTCCTGGTAATAGTCCATCTCGATGCCTTCATTCGCGCTGCCCCACTGCACGCCTGCTTCGGCAACTTCTTCGGCAGGGGCAATCGCCTCTCTTAGTGGTGGTGCATCTGAGGACATCTCCATGTCCAAGTCCAGAACGAATTCATCGCAAAGGATCTGATTGGAAGAATCAAGGTCGCCTAGGTCCAACAGCACTTCGCCCGCCTCCGAAGTTGCAGGCGTTTCAGTTTTCAATTCAGTAAAAGAACTCTCCATGTTTCTCCCATTAGAGCGGGGTTCCGAGGCTACGAAGTTATTCGCTGCTGCCGGCTGGCCCAAGTCTGCCGGAAGATCCGCCGTTGTTCTGGCTTCTTTTGTTAGGGGAAGCGTGTCGGCAGTAGTCACTTTTAGTTCTTCCGTAGAGAGGGTTTCAACTTCCGGTGGCGACGCCATTGGAGTTGGGAGTTCCGCGGTTTGTGCCTCTTCTTCAACAGGCAGTTGCAGGTTGTCGTCCGCTGGCTTGCTACCCAGTAATGAGCCAACCCGGTCTACCAAACGTCGAATCGATTGAAATGGCTTACTCAAGGTATCATTCGCGCCAACTCTGCGCGCCTCCGCTTCGTCAAAAGGTTCAAAGGAGCCTACCAAAAGCATGACAGGAATATGTCGCAGCTTCTCATTTTTTTTGATGTACTCACAGACCTGATAACCATTCATCTCAGGCATATGAACGTCTGCAAGAACAATATCGGGTGCAACCTCTTCGAGCTTTTCCAGGGCCTGCTTCCCATTCGGGACGCTGACGACCTCCACGCCTTCGTCAGTAAACGTGAGGTCTACAACTTTTTGAATAGTGACGGAATCGTCCGCGAGTAGCAGTTTGCGTCCGGCTAAGACAGTCAAAGTAGTTCCTTTAGCTCAGGTGAGCGGCAACGGCGGGAATTGCATTTCTCACTGGCGCCGAATAGGAGTAGCTCCTCCCGAAACGGGCCACACTTGAACCTAGCATTCAGGCTGACAACCAGTCAAGCATTTGTGCCATATTTAGCTTTTTGTCCCACGTTCTAAATTGGCGTCGCCCCACCCCTGGGGACTCCGGAGATGTGGGTCCGGACGTTATCCATCGTGTTGATGGTCGTCACAAAAAGCCCGATCTCCTGCACTGTTCCAGTAATTCCTCCCGCGGCGATGAAGTCTCCCACTTTTCCGGCCCTGCACTACAGCGGTAAGGGCTTGGGCTGAGGAGCGAGTGACGACTAAATCGTCAGGGGTGTTCTCTTTTCCGTCCGGGCCACTTGAGCTTAAGGTGAAATGATTACTAGTTCCCTCATAGCGATAAGGTGTCCGCCATGGGTCGACCCGAATTACACGCTTCAGATATCGCGGGCTGAGGTGGTCAACCACAACCGATGCACTGTCTGCGCTAACATAAAAGCCGCGGTCGCGGTGGAATTCTTCCAGGGCCGCTGAAAGCGTTTCAAGGTCGGCGCGGGCCTGTTTGCGTTTCTCTTCGTTGACTCTGCCAAGCAACTGCTGAGGGTCACCCCATTCGAGATTTCCGGGCCGAATCTGGGATACCCGCCAACTGTTTCCGGAGTCGCGCACCAGCCGCACTCCAACCTCAATCAGCGCGACTACTATGGCTGAAGGTCGCGAAGCCAGTGGCAAACTGAGCAGCGAGATCTGCTTGATTCGGACTGCATCCGATGGAAGTTTCACTGCAACCAGGTTTGCCAATAGGCACCGCGCTCGTCGCGGTCTTGGCTCTGCGGAATCAGCTTTACCGCTGCTAGATTCCGTTTGATCACAATTTCCAGTAGGGGGCTCAACACCGGCGGCGGCCGAGATCAGCGCGATCTGTTCCCAAACGTTTGGACCAACTCTTATCTCTTGTACGCGCCACTGGCCGGAGTCCATCTGCTCGAAACGATAGGCAGTCTCGATCTCAACCAATGCTTCGGCTGCTCCAACTTGGTCTTCTGAAACACTCTTCACCTTTACGGAGTTGCTCGACAACTCGAAACCCGCCATATGGGCCACGAGCTTCCGCACCTGCTGCGGTTTCAATTCAGCTCTGCTCTCATAGACAAAAGCAAACGTAATGAGAAATAGGACGGCGGGTATTTTCAAGACACTGTCCTGGTTGACATCAGCCCTCCGCTTTGCCGATCAGCATCTGTAGCATGATCTGAAGTTGGGCTGTGGTAAAAGGCTTCGGCAGAAATACTACGGCGCCAGCGGCAAAACTATCGGAGGAGAGTTTGGGATCCTGCTCCGCCGTCATCATCATTACCGGGATGCGCATGAGTCGCTTCTCGGTCTTCATGAAGCGCACCAACTCAGGACCAGAAATGTGGGGCATAACCACATCAAAGATTGCCGCAGTGAAATTCTGATCGGCTTGCAGAATCTTGTAGGCTTCTCTACCGTCGCGTGCGGTTACGACGTTATAGCGCTCTTTTTCCAGAATGGTCGAGACCAGACGGAGAATGGCCGGATCGTCGTCTGCGACCAGTATCCGCCTCGAATCATTAGCCTTAGGGGCTGGTTTTGGTTCCTTGCTCGACATCTTCAAGCTTCCATAGCGCGGCTACTCTCGCCCGCGCTCATTGATAACTCGGCCGCCAGCTTTATAGCAGCCATCATGCTGGAGTGTTCGGCCAATCCCTTGCCGGCAATATCAAAGGCCGTTCCATGATCGACCGAAGTGCGGATAAACGGCAAGCCCAGCGTGACGTTTACAGCATCTCCGAACGAAAGACATTTTACTGCAATCATCGCCTGATCATGATAGCAGGCAATGACCCCATCAAACTCCCCCCTTGAGGCCCGCAAAAATACGGTGTCAGCGGAGAACGGGCCCTGCACGTTCACTTCATCAAGACTGCGGCAGGCCTCAATCGCGGGAACGATTTCCGAAGCTTCCTCAACTCCAAAGAGTCCACCCTCGGCACCATGCGGATTCAACGCTGCCACAGCCAGGCGAGGCCGCTCGAGTCCCCAACGCCGCAACTCCCGGTGCGTCAAATTGATAGTGCTAATTAGACGATCTCGTTCAACCATCCGGACTGCCTCGACCAGAGGCACGTGGGTTGACAAGAGGACGATGCGCAGATTACCGGCTACAAAAGACATCGCATACTCTTCGGTGCCAGTCAAATGCGCCAGGAATTCGGTGTGACCCGGAAAGCTGTAACCACCGAGGAACAATGAACGTTTATTGATCGGCGCTGTTGCAATTGCGTCGATGCTTCCGGCAGCGCATAACTGCACGGCAGCCTCTATGTAACCTGCCGCTGCTTTGCCGGCAGCCCCCGACTCAATTCCCGGTTCCACAAAGCCGCCGATGTTATCCAGATGAAAAATAAGTGGCTCAGTGAATTGGTCGGGTATTTGTTCCCCTACGCGGACAATATCGTAGCCAGATTGCAAGTCAAGCGTGCGGGCCGTATGAGTCAGTAGTTGGGCGTCTCCGATAATTACCGGAAGGCAGACCTTACGCACCTCATCTTCAGCAACCGCTTTTAGCACAACTTCCGGTCCAATCCCGGCCGGATCCCCCATAGTGATCCCTACACGGGGCAGGGACCGCTTTGGTCGATGGCCCTGATGAGATGAGCTATTGGGGAACTGTCTCATTGTGTCCGCACGAGGCGCGCAGGTCTAAGGCGGAGGGAAAATGAATCCAAATGGACTAGCCTCTTCAAACTATTGCTGTGCGGCCTGCGGAACGCGTTCGTCGGCCTTGTACATATACTTAATATTGCGCTTCAAAACTAATAAATTAGGCTGGGCTTTGCGGTTTACCTTCAGAGCGCCCCGATCATACCACTCGATCGTTCCCTCAATCTCTTCGCCATCGAGCAAGACAATCACCATCGGGGTGTGAGCATCAATCTGCTTCTTATAGTAGAAGATCTCCGCGTTTGTCTCCAAGGGAGGCGGAGTGCGTTTGCGGACCTGAACTGCGGCTTGCTGCGCTGCACGCTGAGTTGCTTCTCTCCCACCATCGCTGCTCGGTCCTCTTTGGACGCCACCGCCATTGGTGCGTTCTCTAGACTGAGGCAGCTCTCGGGCCTTTCCTTTCACCTCAGCGAGCGTGGTTCTTATAAGTTTGCGATTCACTGCATCTTACCTCCAAAAATTGAGACGGACTAATCAATTGCCGATCGGGCCAGACAACATTAGGGCAGGGATGAGCTGACCGGGATCGTCCAATAGTCTCGCAGGCTGCTGCCGCCATTCGAGGAGAGGGACGAAACTTTACTCGTAATGGAAATCCTGCAAGGAATGACCGACATGCTACACAACCGGGAAGGAAAAAGCAAAGCGCTAAAACTAGCGGTTGTGGCCTAATTCACCACCAAACTAGCAGGTTCACTTCTTCAGGCGAGCGAGCTAGTCAGCTTTCTTCCTTATGAAGGTTGGCACATCGAGGTCGTCGCCGCGCGTCTGAGCCATCATCGGGCGCGGTAGATCATCAGCAGGACGCGGGGTGAAGCGCGGCGCAACCGGTAATCCGGCCGCGGAAGACGCAGAGGCCGTTGCGAAAGCTTCTCTTTCGAAACCGGTGGCGATCACCGTTATCTTCATCTCATCGTGCATCTCTTCATCAATAACAGCGCCGAATATGATGTTCGCGTCTTCGTCCGCCGACTCACGAATGATCGAAGACGCAGCATTTACTTCAAAGAGCGTCAGGTCGGAACCACCAGTGATATTGATGAGCACTCCCCTTGCTCCCTCGATGCTCGCTTCTTCAAGCAGTGGGGAGGAGATGGCTTGTTGCGTCGCTTCAATCGCGCGGTTTTCGCCACGAGCATACCCTGCACCCATCAGGGCCATTCCCATTCCGGCCATGATCGATTTAACATCCGCGAAATCCAGGTTTATCAGACCAGGGACCGTGATTAGGTCGCTAATCCCCTGCACCGCCTGCCGCAGCACATCGTCTGCAACTCTAAAGGAGTCGGCCAGGGAGGCTCCCTTTTCCACTGTATGCAAGAGACGCTCGTTAGGGATGGTAATTACCGTATCCACACACTCGCGCAACTCGCGCAAACCTTGCTCCGCTTGCTGCATGCGACGGCGTCCCTCAAAGTGGAAGGGCTTAGTGACGACGGCGACGGTTAGCGCGTCGAGCTCAGTTGCAAGAGAAGCAATGATTGGTGCGCCGCCGGTTCCTGTTCCGCCGCCAAGTCCTGTCGTGACAAATACCATGTCAGCGCCTTCCAGGACTTCAATGATCTTGTCAGTGTCTTCCAACGCCGCCTCGCGCCCGACCACCGGATCCGCTCCGGCACCGAGACCTTTCGTCAATCTGCTGCCGAGCTGAATCTTTATGGGAGCCCTAGAACGCTTTAGGGCTTGCAGATCAGTGTTGGCCACCAGGAACTCGATCCCCTCAATACCACTATCGATCATGCGATTGACAGCGTTGCCACCTCCACCGCCAATACCGATCACCTTGATCCTCGCGCCAGTGATCGGCGGATCATCGTCAATAAAAATATTAATGCCTGTTGCCTGAGGGGTCTCGGGTGTCATAGTCATTTCCTCTCTCCCGAAGCGCGACGGCTTCCAGGGCCTTCTTCTTTTATATTGGGTATCCCGTGCCATCGGCAGCGATATGTTGCGGACAATATCTTGTGCGGTCGGGCCGGAAGCATACAACAACTTGTCAAAAAATACTACCGAAACGATTACGAAATCTGGAAACAAAGTGCGTTATCTTCCCAGTGGAGCCGCGGCGCCCCATTCCTGAGCGAATTTCAGTGGCTTGAGCCCGGTATGCGACGAGAGCAAGGCCGGCTGCCGCTGTCCAGTCAGGGCTCTGCACATCTTCAACCAGGCCACCAAAACGGTCTCTGCCGGGAAGCCCGATTCGCACAGGCGAATCGAAGACCTGCTCTGCAATCTCGGTCATTCCCGCAAGGAGCGCCCCACCTCCCGTAAGCACTACGCCGCTCGATAGTTGTCGCTCCCAGCCAGCATCTTTGATCTCATCCGCCACATGCATCAGGACTTCTTCTGCACGCGGCTGCAAAATATCGCAGAGAATTTGGCGCGAAAGCTGCCGCGGCGCGCGGCCCCCCACTGACGGAACCTCCACCAGCTCGCTGCGTTCCGTCTCCGATAAGGAGGTGCTGCAGGCACTTCCGACGGTGCGCTTGATCCTTTCTGCTTCGGGCACAGGAGTGCGCAAGCCAAAGGCGATGTCGTTGGTAAAATGGGAGCCACCCAAAGGAAACACGGCGGTGTGCTGTACTGCCCCGCGCTGATAGATCACCAGACCCGTGGTCTCTGCGCCAACATCTACCAGCGCCGCGCCAAACTCTTTGTCATCCTCAGTCAAAGAAGCTTCCGCGGCAGCGAGTTGCTCGAGAACCATGTCGGCAACCACCAGTCCAGCGCGGTTGACTGCATTAATGGCATTCTGCCGGGCTGTAACTGGACTGGTAACAATGTGGACTTTGACTGCGAGCCGGGCGCCAATCATGCCCACTGGATCGTTTATGCCATCCTGGTCATCAACGATGAATTCCTGCGGCAACCGATCAACTATTTCCCGGCCGGCCGGTAATTGGATGGCACATGCTGAATCGATCGCCCGGCGCACATCATCGTGTGTGATCTCCCGGTCACGTCCAGAGACGGCAACTATGGCTTGGCCGTTAAAACCAAGAATGTGAGATCCAGCCAGATTTATGGTGACCTCTTCGGCCTGAAGGCCACTCATTCGCTCAGCCTCTTCGACTGCCTTCTTGATACCTTCCACGGCTGAGTCAGGATTAACAATCACCCCTTTTCGCAGTCCACGGGCTTCGGCTTCACCTATTCCTACTATGTCGAGCCGTCCACCTTCACCTGGTTCTCCGGCGATACACGTCACCCTGCTCGTTCCCACGTCAAGGCCGATTGTGTGCTGCCCGCGCTTCACCATCTGAGTTGCTCCTTCGAAGCCATTTTGTCGATGCGAAATACCCTCTCGTTTCGCCAAGTTTCAGTGTCTTCTAATCACGGTGGTCCTTCTTGTTTCTTTCCCCCTCCATATTACTCGCTGTACGGCGTTCCTTGTGATCTGTTTTTGGCTGCTCTCCCTTAATTTCCTTATCCGCGCCCGAGGCCTGCTCAGATGTCGAGCCAAATGCGCGGGCACCAGATATGAAACCAATTACAGCGCGCTTTCCCTGACTCAAATCTACGTAGCTGATTAGATTTCCGCGCGGTGTTTGCCGCTGTCCGTCCAGGACCTCCAATGCCCGGTATAGCCTTCTACTTAAATCCTGCGCTCCCAGCCTCACTTCAATCTGCGAGTCGGCGCCACTGAGTTGCGCGCGAACATCCCGCACATCGAAGAGGTTGACCTCGCTGACTCTCTCCGCCAAGCCGGCGGTAGTCCACTCACGCTCCAGCTCGAGAAACTTATTCACTCTCTCCACATTTTGTTCTGCGGCGTTATCTGTCTGTTCTTCGCTCAAGCCAACCAGAAAGAAGGGCGGCATCGGATCAGTAGGCGAAAGCTGTCCCAGTATTACCGCTTCATCATCGACCCAGGTAAGGCGGCCAGAGGCAAGACGCGAGACAGCGCGCGGCGTGCGTTCCTGAACTCTCACGCGTATTCCGTCGGGCAAAACCCTTGTGACTACAGCCCTGCTAACCCACGGTAGACTCCTCAGCTTTACACTCAGGTCTTCAAGATCAGTATTCCAAACTCCGGTTTGTCTAACGTCGCGCCTTACCACTTTCTCGATCTCCTCGACCGAAGCGCGCGAGCTGCCTTGCACCTCAATCTTCCTTAGCTGGAAAAAGCTGGCCGAACCAACGGCCCGGTAACTGCTAAAAAGAAAGATCCCAATCGCAATCGCGACTACAAGCTTGAAGACAAGTCGGAGATAACCTGCTGTCGCACGGTTATGAGGTCGCGAGTTATTAAGCGATCTTGCACGGGCACGACGAGCGGGGCGCTGCATTGCACGGCGGGTGCGCGACATCCCGGCACGGTTGCCAACTTTTTGGGGAATAACCTGTTCTCTCACGGCTGCTACTCCTGCTCAGTTGCTTCGTCCGATTCCGGCTGCTTGCCTGTAACGGCCTCGTTAGCGCGCCAGAGCTCCACTTCGTATTCCAGGTCGATTCCGTGCTCACGTTTGACGCGCTCGCGGATCTCTTCAGCAAGAGCCATCGCATCTTCGGCACGGGCTTCCCCTTCGGTAACTATGAAGTTGGCGTGGACTGGCGATACTAAAGCCGTGCCGCGCCGCGTGCCTTTCATTCCCATCTCATCAATGATCTTGCCGGTGCCAATCTTGCTCTCGGGAGGGTTTTTGAAGAAGCAACCAGCCGATCGCGCGCCATGTGGTTGGCTACTCAACCGTTGACGCTTTGCCTCCTCCATGCGAGCTATGATCTGTTCCGAGTCGTCATGAACTAATCGCAGCGTAGCGCCCAGAAGCAACTCCCCTTCAGAAAACGAGGTATGACGGTAATTCCAGTGGACACTGCTTCCGGGAATCTCAACAACAGCGCCGGTGCGCGCCACCCTTACGCTCTCTGTGACTTTTCCGATTTCATGCCCGTAGGCGCCGGCATTCATCCAGAGCGCGCCTCCGACAGTTCCAGGAATTCCGCCAAGGCCCTCAATGCCTGAAAGCCCCTGGCGCGCGACATCAACGCACAGACGCGGCAAGGAATAACCTGCAGTAACTGAAACGCGTTCACCATCGAACTCAGGAGAGCCCTTGAGATCCTTCAGGCTAAGCACAACGTAATGATGATCGCCATCGTCGGCCAAAACATTGCTCCCTGACCCGAGCGGTCTCCAGCCAATTCCGGCAGTTTTTAGTTCCTGTACGACGGCCGCCGCCTCCGCTTCACTGGCCGGGGAAATCACCCAATCAATGGCGCCGCCGACACGCAGGCTTGTTAGGTCGGCAAATCGTTTGCCGCGTTCGGCGCATACTCCGAGACGCGCCGCAATCTGCTCAATTGCGTCGTCGCGTTCGCCCAATGTTATTTCCGAGTTGACGTCTGCCATGATTGACTAGACTGCTTTTGCTTCACTCTTCTGTCGTAATAGCACAAGCAATTGTTCACTCACACGGCTAACGGTGCCCGCGCCCAGAGTTAACACCAGATCTCCCGGCTGAACATGCCCCTGTAATGCCGGCGCAGCGTTTGCCAGACTCCCGATGTAGTGCACGTCTTTGTGTCCGAAGCGTTTAATGGCGGCCGTTAGAGCCTCGGCAGTAATGCCAGGTAGAGGATCTTCGCTCGCCGCATAAATGTCGGTCACAAACAAGGTGTCGGCGTTGTTGAAAGAGCGCGCAAACTCTTCCATCAGATCGTGAGTGCGGGTGTAGCGATGTGGCTGAAACAACACGACAATTCGCCTGCCCCCGGAACCAATCTTTGCCGCTGCCAACGTGGCCTTGACCTCGGTAGGATGATGGCCGTAATCATCGATTATCAGGATTCCGCCAACCTCGCCTTTGACTTGAAAGCGCCGGCCTGCACCGGTAAAGCTCAGGAGGGCATCAGCAATCTGTTCGAAGGGAACGTCCAGCTCAAACCCCACGGCAATGGCGGCCAACGCGTTGTAGACATTGTGCAAGCCTGGAACGCGCAAAGTAATATCACCGCTTACAGCTGCGCCACGCCAAACAGTGAATTGAGATCTGAAGCTGTGGTCGTAACGAATTTGATGGGCTGAGACATCTGCCTGGGCACTTAATCCGTAAGTCATTCTACGACGTTCAATGTGGGGGATAATCGCCTGCACGTTAGGATCGTCCAGACATAGAACCGACACTCCGTAGAATGGCACCTTATTTACGAAATTCGTGAAACAGGCGCGCACATCGTCCATGTCATGGTAGTAATCCATGTGTTCACGATCGATATTGGTGACCACAGCTATCGTAGGCGTAAGCATTAGAAACGAACGATCGCTTTCGTCAGCCTCAACAACCATGAGATCGCTGGTGCCCAGATGGGCGTTAGAGCCAAAGGCTCCAACAACGCCACCAACTACTATTGTCGGATCGAGCCCCGCATGGCCCAACACCGTCGAGACCATCGACGTGGTCGTTGTCTTGCCGTGCGATCCGGCCACCGCAACAGTGTGTGGCTTAAGTCGCATCAGTTCGGCCAGCATCTCGGCTCGCGGAATGACCGGAATGGACCGACGATGCGCTTCCAGAATCTCCGGATTATCGCCACGAACTGCGGTTGAACGAACGACGACTTGTGCATCGCCTACATTCTCTGCCTGATGGCCCTCAGTAAATTCCACTCCCATCTGCTGAAGCCGGTCGGTAGCATACGACTTTTTAAGATCTGATCCAGAGACGCGGAAACCAAGATTGACCAACACTTCGGCAATGCCCGACATGCCGATGCCGCCGATGCCGACAAAATGAACGTGTTGAATTCTGCGGAACATGTTCTAAGTGATCTTTTACTTTCGCACTTCTGCTCTGGATTCGTTGCTTGTGCTTTGTGCTTATAGCTTGTGCTTTGTACTTTGTACTTTGTAACCTTGTTCTTTGTACTTTGTGTTTTGAGCTTGCTTTTACTCCGCTTTAACTCCTCTTTTCATCGTCAAATTCGCAATCCCCAATTCGCAATCAGCAATTCGCAATCAGCAATTCCCCTTCCCCCTTACCCCTTCCCCCCTTCCCCGCCAATCATCTGCTCGATCAGGTCGACTGCGGCTTTTGCGGCATCGCCGTGGGCCAGCTTGCGACTCGCTTGTTCCATCTGCGCAATCAGCTCCGGATCAGTTGCGAGGGTCACAATCTCCTGGGCCAGCTTCTTTCCGGTGAGCTCCTGCTCAAGAACCATTCTCGCAGCACCAACCCGCACCAAAGCTTCCGCGTTTTTCCGCTGATGATCGTCGGCGGCAAAAGGAAACGGAATCATGAGCGCCGCTTTGCCCGCCGCAATCAGCTCTGCCGTAGTAGTTGCGCCCGCACGACAGACTACCAAATCGACTACCGCAAAAGATTGCACTATGTCGTCAATGTAACGCCTCACGTCTACCTGTTCGCCCCAACCGGCGCCGGCATATGCGGCAGCAGTGATCTCAAAGTCCTTCTCGCCGGTTTGATGGATGATGCGCAGCCCCTCCCTTATTGAATCTAACTCAGGCAAAGCATCGATCATTGCTTGATTGATCGCGTGCGCGCCTTGCGAACCGCCAAACACCAACAGCGACAACACCCTGCTGTCTCTCTCGTGCGACGGTATTTCAAAAAACTCACGTCGCACCGGATTACCGGTCACAACGCCCTTCCCCCGGAAATACGGAAGAGACTCTTGAAATGAAACTGCTGCCTTGTAAACAAACCGGGCCAATACGCGATTTGTCCAACCGGGAAGCGCGTTTGACTCCATGACGAGCGTCGGTAACCTCATCAACACGGCCGTAAGGAGAACGGGACCGGAAACATAACCGCCGGCGCCAACCACCACCTGGGGCCCGAACTCTTTAATGACCCTTCGCGCGGCTCTAAAACTTCTCGGCAGAATCAACACGCCACGCATCCGAGCCCCGGCTCCTACACTCTTCAATCCTGCACTCTCAATGATCGACAGGTCAAAACCGGCCTGCGGCACCAACTTTTTCTCCAGTCCGCGAGCCGTTCCCACGAACCGTACCTTTGAATCCGGTTGACGCCGCATGATCTCTTTGGCCACGGCGATACCGGGATAAATGTGACCGCCCGTGCCGGCGGCTGCAATCAGCACGCGCATGGCTCTCATGCTGGTCGGGACGCAACAATCCGCGCCACCGGCCGTGCATGTGTACGCCGCGAACTCTGCGCGGCCCTTACATTCTTCAAGAACCTCATATCGAACCCGCCCGCCGACTGCTGTGAAATGTTCAGCAGAATACCGACTGCTGCCAATGTTGGCACCATTGAAGAGCCACCATAAGAGATGAAGGGCAGGGGTATTCCTTTTGTAGGTACCATCGAAAGGACGACGCTGATGTTGAAGAGTGCCTGCGCGACAATACTGCATACCAACCCCAACGACAGGAGCATTCCGAACCGATCGGGCGCGAGCAGAGAGGTTCTTATGCCCCGCCACAGAAAGAGCGCGAAAACCAGCACCACCGCAAGCGCGCCGACCAGCCCAAGCTCTTCGCCAATCACCGCGAATATGAAGTCGGAATGTGCGAACGGCAGAAATAACATCTTCTGTTTGCCTTGAGCGAAGCCGAGACCATTGGAACCGCCCGAGCCGATAGCAATTAACGACTGAACTACCTGAAAACCGCTATCCTGTGCATCAGCCCACGGGTCGAGAAATGTAATCAGCCTTCGGAGGCGCCAGGGAACAAAGATAAGCAGGCCAAGCAGTCCAATTAAGGCAGGCGCGCCAGCCATTGCCAGGTGCAACAACCGCACCCCTGCCGTATAACTCATAACGACAAACAACGCGCCGAGCATGAGCGCTGTTCCCAGATCCGGTTCCGCCACGACAAGTAGAACCATGGCGCCGGTGACGAGCGCGCTCGGACAGAAAGTTCGCCAAAAATCCCTCTCCTCTCCGGCACGAGTTTCGAAAAGATAGCCCAGAAAGATCGCGAGAGTTACTTTGGAAATCTCGGAGGGTTGAATGGAAAAACCCGCGAACCTGATCCATCGGTGAGCTCCGTTTACCTTGCCGAATGCAAATACCGCCAACAACATTAAGGTGGTAACAAACAGCAGCGCATAAACTACGCGGCGCTTTTTCCAAAACCTGTAGTCCAGCTGCATGGCGCCAAGCATCGCCACAAAACCGATGGCAGTCCAAATTCCTTGTTTCACCACGTAGTAGAATTGATTGCCGTTATCGCGCAGTGCCATGATCGCCGAGGCGCTGTAGACCATGACTACGCCAAATAGCGCCAACCCTACTGTTGCCGCAAACAACCACTTGTCTGGATAGTTCCTTCGTGTCATATATCAACAGGCAATCTGCGATTGGCCCACTCTCTCTGCGACGTGAGCGGCGAGGGCGCGAACCTCCTCCTTGAAGACGTGACCACGATGTTCGAAACTTTCAAACATGTCGAAGCTGGCACAAGCCGGCGCCAGCAACACCACGTCACCATGATGCGCAGACTGCAACGAATGCTCGACTGCTTCTCTCATAGTCGTAACGTGATCGGTGGGAGCATAGCCTTCTAACTCTCTCTGAATAACTTCTGCGTCCGCCCCGAGCAGAATCAACCGTCTTACACTGGCCTGGATAATTGGTGCGAGCGGGGCGTAAGGCGCCTTCTTTCCTAGTCCTCCCAGTATCAACACGATCTTGCCCGGCTCGTCCGTAAACGCTTCAAGGGCCTTGAGCGTCGCGTCTACACTTGTTGCCTTCGAATCGTTATAGAAGCTGACGCCGCGTATCTCAGTCACAAACTCCAGCCGGTGCTCCACCGGATGAAAGTTACGAACCGTGTCGCGCATCGATTCGGGATCCGCGCCGCAGGCCAAACCAGCTGATAAAGCAGCAAGCACATTCTCGACATTGTGCAGACCACGCAACTTCATTTCGTCGCGGCGCAATAAAATGCGTTCGGCTTCTGCTGTGCGCGACACGAGATTAACGCCTTTCAAGAACAACCCCTGAGTCAGTTCTTCCGAGACACTGAACCACGAAACGTGTGCTCGCAGACCAGGCGCCCAGGAACAAACCACGGCATCGTCACGGTTCAAGATTGCCACATCTTCAGCGGTCTGATTCGTGAAGATTTTGTGTTTGGCAGCGGCGTAATCAGTGAAGGAATCATATCGGTCCATATGATTTGGAGTAACGTTCAGCACCACCGCTACATTCGGGTGAAACGTCTTGATCGTCTCCAATTGGAAGCTCGACACCTCCACAACCGTCCAGCCGCCTGGTTGCGAACTATCAACCAAAGAAATTAACGGTGTGCCGATGTTTCCGCCGACTTGCACGGGCAAACCAGCACCCTTCAATAACTCGCCGATAAGACTGGTAGTGGTGGTCTTGCCGTTCGTTCCGGTTATTGCTACCAGCCTGCCCTGCAGGTACCGCGACGCCAGTTCAATTTCGCCGATTATTTCTGCCCCGGCGCGCTCGGCATAACGCACGGGAATTGCCTGTGTAGGTACACCCGGACTGAGAACAACCATTTCAACCTGGTCCAAAAGCCAACCAGGCACTTCGCCGGGCATGCAGCCGATGCCCTCATCTTTCAAGGCGAGCGCTTCCGGACTCCACTCTTCAAGAGGCTTCTTGTCATTGAGTGCCACAATTGCTCCGCGCGCCCCCAGGAACCTCGCGCAAGCAATACCGCTGCGCGCAGCCCCGATAATTAGAACTTTTTTCTCTGCCATCATCGCAATTTCAAGGTCGACAGGCTTAGCAGCGCAAACAGGATCGCCAGTATCAGAAAACGGAATACAATTTTCGATTCCTTCCAATCCTGCATCTCGAAGTGATGATGCAGCGGTGTCATCTTAAACAGACGCCGCCCGGTACCAGTGGTCCTTTTCGTCATCTTGAAGACACTGACCTGCAGCATTACCGAGAGTGCTTCTATTACGAAAACGCCACCGACCATCAGTAACATAAACTCCTGTTTGGTCAGCACCGCCACGGTCCCGATTGCGCCTCCAATTGCCAAACTCCCGACGTCGCCCATGAACACCTCAGCCGGAGGCGCGTTGTACCAGAGAAAACCAAGACTTGCGCCAGCCATGGCGCCACAAAACACCGTCAACTCCGCAGCCTCGGGGCGGTGGGTCAACTCAAGGTATGTAGCCCAGCGGGCATCGCTGCTCAGATATGTAAACCCCGTTAAGGCAGTCATAGCGATGAACGTGACACTGATTGCCAATCCATCTAAGCCATCGGTTAAATTCACCGCGTTGGAGGTCCCCAATAGAACGGCCGCGATCAGGATCAGATAGAGGTATGGTCCAATGTAACTCACGCCCTGTGGGTCAGCCGTGGCCTTCAAGAAAGGAACACTGACGTTCCAGGAGTAGCCGCTCGCCCAGTACTTCGTTGACAGGAAGAGAACGGCCCATACCCCGGCAGCAATAAGTAATTGGGCCAAAAGCTTTTGCCTTCCAGTCAAACCCAGGCTCCGCTGTTTAGCCATCTTGGAGTAATCGTCAACAAAACCAATCGTGGCGAACAACAGAGTGGCTATCATGATTGTCCATACGTACACGCTGGAGAGGCGTGCCCAGAGAAGAGTTGAGATGAGCACTGACGCAACAATAAGCACGCCTCCCATGGTGGGAGTGCCGCGCTTCGCCATGTGCGCCTGGGGCCCTTCCTCGCGAATCTGCTGCCCGATATTCCACTCCTTCAGTGCTTGGATTAGCTTGCCACCAAAAATGAGCGACAAAAGCAGGGCGGTAATTGATGCGTAGGCCGTGCGGAACGTGACGTATTGGAAGACGTTGAGGGCCTTGATTAGATACCACTCTTTGTCCTTAAAATGACCGTAGAGCAGTTCGTATAGGAAATAGTAGATCATTTACTCGCAGAGCTGTGGCCCCGGTGAGATCAGACAATCTGATCAATCCAAAGTAGAAGCGTCACGTCTAAACCAAAGCACCTCCTTCGATATCCTTATGCTCGCTCGTCCTCGCCGACCAGCGGATACTGTTCTTTGATGGCCTTAACTATCTTGTCGGTAGCAACCCCTCTCGATCCCTTCACGAGAGCCAGATCCCCCGCCCTTAATTCTGCGATCACTGCCTGCGACGCATCTTCAGAACTTTCAAAAAAGCGCGTGGCAGCTAGACCAGAGTCGCGCGCGCCGGCAACGATTTCACAGGCCAGCCCGCGCACTCCCCACAGAAGATCGATGCCTGACTGTGCAATCTGCCGCCCAGCCTCATGGTGAAGCGTCGCCTCGTCGGGTCCGAGTTCCAGCATTTCACCGGCGATCACAATGCGGCGTTTACGAGTTTGTCCACCCTCGGCAATTGTGCGCACCATGTTTAGAAGGGACTGGGGATTGGAGTTATAGGAATCATCAACTATGGTAAAACCGGCGGCAAAATCCAGCACTTCACCACGCATTTGAGGAGGTGTCGCGGTTCGTAAGGCGTCGGCAATCCGCTCTGGCTCGATTTGAAAGCACGTCGCCACCGCGGCTGCAGCGAGCGCGTTCATAAGATTATGTCGCCCCGTCATTGGCAATGCAGCATGTGAATGGCCGAGAGGAGTCATTAAAGTGAAAGTCATCAACCCAAGGTGCTCAGTATTGATCGCGTCAGCCCTGACGTCTGCCTCGTTTTGAATACCAAAAGTGATTGTCCTCCCCTCATGTTTTTGACGCATCTTGATAACCCATTCATCGTCCGCATTGAGCACCGCCGTGCCACCAGGCTTTAGTCCCTCTATCAACTCCGCTTTCGCAGCGGCAATGTTTTCGATGCTGCCCAAATACTCCAGATGAACGGGCGCAACCATCAGCTCCACACCTATGTCGGGTGGGGTGATGCGGCAGAGGCGTTGAATTTCATGCGTGGGAGAGGACATTCCCATCTCGAGCACAGCCACATCAAACTCAGAGGGCGAGCGGCCTCCGCTAACCATGCGCAGCACCGACAGCGGCAAACCGAGACCGTTGTTGTAATTGCGTTCACTCTTTAGCACTCGCCTGCCGCTGCTGTTCAGTATATGAGCGGTTAATTCCTTGGCTGTTGTCTTACCGGCGCTTCCGGTAATCCCTACGACTGGACGGTTCCAGGATTCATAAACTCGCCGAGCCAGTGTCTGCAAAGCTGCAATTACGTCTTCGACAAATAACAACCGGTCTTCAAAAGGCTGGAGATCCTCTGACCGGCGATGGTCAATGCGGGCGACCGCCGCAACTGCGCCCTTCTTCAAGGCGCCTGCAATAAACTGGTGGCCGTCGGCAAACGTTCCATTGAATCCGGCCCGGACGTAGTCCTGTTGCGACAAGGCAAAGAAAATCTCGCCCTCTGTGATTGAGCGCGAATCGATCGAAAAATCCTTTATGCGTTTGTCAAACAACGCAGCGCCGAGATTGTTTGTGGCGCCCATCAAACTTGCTGCTTCCCCTAACTTCACCGCTGGCCAACCTCTGGTTCTTCAAATACATTGCGGAAGCCTGCTTCGCGATTCCCGGGCTGCTCGTTGCGTTCTACTGCCGCCACATAGGTGACAAGGGTCCCGGCGGGAGACATTGCGATCTCTCGAAGCGTTTCATCCAGTTGGAGGAGTTTAGCCCGGTGAGTAGTGCGAGCGTTTCGCAATCGCTTCTTGCAAGCTGCCAACCTGTATCTTACTCCATTTTCACAATCTTCTGCGCTCCGCCAGTAGACCATTTGAACCTCTCTGGATCTTAGTTGTTAGTCGACTCTCCGAAAATCCACGAACACTGTTTGACCTGCCTCGACCTCTGCGCCTGGGGATGGATTCTGCCGGATCACCTGCCCCTCTCCATGGGCTTCCACCTGCAAACCGAGGTGAGCACAGGCACGAGCCACATCGCGGACGCTGCGTCCTCGGAAATCTGGCATCAGTATCGCCCGTTGGGTAGCAATGGCGTAGACGACCTCTCCGCCTTCCTGGTCATGGCTAGCCACAGTTGGCAGCGTTGCTAGCCGCGCCTGCTCCAGGACGGCCCGTTGTTCGCGTACTTTAATCATTCCGGGCGTTTCCACGGCCAGCGCAAACAATTGTGGAACAGGTTGGAAGTGGGTGTCGGGCGGTACGCCAAGTTCCGGAAGTATTTGTTCGGCGATCTCCCTGAACACGGGCGCCGCTACATCTCCGCCGTGGTACGCGCCACCGGGCTCGTCAATGACAACAATAATCACCGCTGCCGGGTTGTTCACCGGCGCGAAGCCAACGAATGAAGCCACATGCTTGGTTCGGGAATAGGTTCTTGTCTTCGGGTCAATCTTCTGAGCCGTGCCAGTTTTACCAGCAGCGGTGTAGCCATCCAGTTGAGCCTTCTTCGCCGTCCCGTTTAAAGTCACGCCTTCCAGCATGCTCCGAAGTTGTGTGGCGGTACTTTCACTCACGACGCGGCGCTGCTCGGGATTGGCCCGGTACGCTGTCACGCCAGTCGAGGTGCGAATCTCACGCACCAGATGAGGAGCCACTCTTATCCCGTTATTGGCGAGAGTACCAAAGGCCGCCGCCATCTGTACCGGAGTGACACCCACCTCCTGGCCCATCGCTATCGAACCGATCGAGGACGGTTGCCAGCGTTTGACCGGTCGAACCAGTCCCGCAGTCTCCCCTGGCAATTCAATTCGGGTGCGACTCCCAAAACCGAAGCGGGTAATGTAGTCATGCATCGACTGGTCGCCGACGCGGAGTCCAAGTTTTATGGCAGCTACATTACTCGACTTGGCCAGCGCCTCGGCGATGGTCAAACTACCAAATGCATGGTGATCGTGAATCAAGCGGCCTGCTACTGTTATTGAACCCATCTGGCAGTCAATTTTGTCAGTAGGTTTGACCAGGCCCCTGTCAATCGCGGCAGAGAAGGCGACGATCTTGAAAGTTGAACCGGGTTCATAGATGTTTTCTATGGCCCAGTTCGAACGTACTTCCGTCCGCGCAGCGCCTACGTTGTTGGGATCGAATGTAGGAACATTAGCCAGCGCAAGAATCTCACCGCTTTTTGGATCCAAAACAATGGCCGTTCCTGACCTGGCATGTGATTGCGCGACAGCATTCGCCAAGGCATACTCCGCCCGGTATTGCAGCGATTGGTCTATAGTCAAAACCACTATCTTCCCCGGCAGGGAAGGTATCTCAAAACTTTCGTAGGCACGGCCGCTCGAGTCTTTCTCAATGAAGAGCTTTCCCGGCTCACCGGCGATCTTCTCGTTATAAACCTGCTCCACACCTCCCAGTCCTACTCCGTCGATCCCTACAAATCCAAGTACATGGGCAGCCAGTTGCCCGTTGGGATAGAAGCGTTGTGGCTCTCTTATGACATGAACTTTCTCCAAGCCAAGACTCTGGACTTTTTCGGCCACTTCTTGCGTAACTCGGCGGGCTATCCATAGAAACCTGCTCTGGGCTTTCAGAGACATCTGCAAGTCCTTATATAGAGCACCCGAATCACTTCCGAGCACTAAGCTGAGTTTAGTCGCCAGTACCTGGATTTCAGATTCATGTAATTCACCTGGATCCACGAAGATCGAAATAGTCTCGATACTCCGGGCCAGTTCGCGGCCCTGACGATCAAGAAGCTGGCCGCGCTGCGGCGCCGTTTCAATTGCGTCTTGCTGTTGCTGGCGAGCCCGTTCAATGAGCATGTCATGTTTGGAGACTTGCAGGTAAACAAGTCGCACGCTGATTGCGAGCATCCAGCAGAGAATAACGGCGGCGACCCAGAGCGCACGCCGAAGAGAAGCATCAGGACGGATTCGGGGTGCGGCTGAGAACGTTGGCATTATCGGAGGAGATCCATCCCTTCTTGTTGGGTGTAGCGAGGAAACAGCGCTAAGGATCGGCGAGGCCGTGTAGCGTAACTGCAGCTCGCGCTCGATTGCTATACAGGTTTTCGCCGGCACATTTCAGCGCCGTCGCGATCCCACCTGCGCCGCTGAAAGTGGCCGCAGTCCCAACCGACGCGCGGCTGCCTCAAGTTTTGCAGGAGCCGAAGCTTGCTCCTTCTTAAGAATCAATTGTTCCTGTTGTTCAAGCAGATGTTCACGTTCGCCACGAAGATTTTCAGTCTCGTATCCGTATTGAACTGCAGCGAAATGCTGTCTTGCAGCGAATACGAAGCCTAAGGCGATTACGAGACCAGAGAACAGCAGGACTCCAAGCCGCGAAAGGATCCTGGCTTCTCGCTGTCGGCGAATCCAGGAGTGACGCTGAATGAGGCGATCTCTAGTTTGAGTGAGATCGCTTGGCTCAGTCATTGATTTGCTTGGAACAGGCGAAGCTTCCATTAGCTCAACCGAGTTTTCTGACGGCCCGCAGTTTTGCGCTGCGTGCTCTCGGATTCTCCTTCAGTTCATTTGGACTGGGAACGACCGGACGCTTGGTTAAAACTTCGACAACTCGCCGGGCGCCACATGAGCAGATAGCAAGTCGGGGCGAACACTGACAGTAGCCTGAAAGCCGACGAAACTCACGCTTGATAATTCGATCCTCAAGCGAGTGAAAACTGATAGCGACAAAGCGCCCATCTGGCTGCAAGAGATCCACAGCTGCTTCCAGGAACCGGTCGAGCTCTTTGAGTTCTTGATTGACGGCAACACGAAGCGCTTGAAATGTGCGAGTTGCCGGGTGAATCGGTCCACTGCGCTTTTTGCCAGCCGCTCGTGCCACGAGATCAGCCAACTCCTTAGTGTTGACTATGGGCTTCCCTTCTTCGCGACGTTCAACGATCCAACGGGCAATCCGGCGCGACTTTCGCTCCTCTCCGTATTCGAAAAGAATGCGCGCAATCTCTTGTTCAGGCAGGCGGCGAAGTAACTCGGCTGCCGTTTCCCCAGCACTTTCACGATCCATTCGCATGTCGAGCGGGGCGTCATACCGAAAACTAAAACCACGTTGAGGTGAATCAAGTTGTAGCGAGGAGACACCTAAATCTACTACGACACCTGCTGCCAGGTTCTCGCCTGCATCCTCGAGGACGCGTCGAATATCGCGAAAGTCGGCGTGCACCGGACGAAAACGATCACCAAACCTTGCGAGTCGTTCCGCAGCATATCGGAGCGCCTCCGGATCGCGATCCATTCCGATCACGCGCGTTTCAGTTGAATGGCTCAGTAGAAGTTCGCTGTGCCCACCCAAGCCTACCGTGCAATCCACGAAGAGACCGCCGCGCTGCGGCGCGAGAAAGTCTATCGTCTCCTGCGGCAGCACGGGGCGATGGGGCGCGCCCATGCCCCCCAAAGGCGCAGCCATCACCACCGCCCCGTGATCTCATTCAAAGACCTAGACAGACAAGTGATGAGTGATAAGTAATGAGTAATGAGTTGACAATCGATGATCGCTAAGTGTCTCTCGTGCATAGCAACACCTGCTGTACCTTTCATCACTCATCACTTATTCACTCATCACTCATCACTCATCACTCATCACTCATCACTCATCACTCATCACTCATCACTCATCACTCATCACTCATCACTCATCGCTCATTACTCATTACTTTCCTCATATACCTAACTTCGCGATCGCTGCTTCATCTTCCTCAGTGTAGGGTTCGGAGAGCAGGCGTTGTTTGAACGTATCCAATTCCCAGACCTCCAGATGTGTCAAATATCCGAGGACTGCCACATCACCAAGTATTGCGGCGCTCTTCCGGAGCAACGGATGAATCAATAATCGACCTTGACCATCGATCGTCGCCTGCTGCCCGTAATAATTTGTTCTGTCAAGGAACTTACGTCGGGCCGGATCCATTGTTGGTAAAAGCGAAAGCCGTCTCTCAATTGACTCCCACTCAGGCAGCGGGTAGATGCGCACGTTCTCGCCCGTGAGACTGGTTATGTAGAATTCGCTGCCGTGCTTCTCTTCGATCAGGCGGCGAAACGGCGTCGGCACCTTCAGCCGACCCTTGGCATCGATCCGGGCCGTGTAATTTCCTCGCAGCATGACGTTCGGACAATGACTGGCGCGATTTGTGGGTGGCCGTTAGGAAAAGATTTCTGATCGGTTGCTTTGCTACGAGGTTGGACCCACTTCCGACCACTTTCGACCACCCACGGGCGGGATACTACGCTTGCGTTATTTCGATGTCAATAGGAATTTCGAGCGATTTCTGTGTTTTATGAGAGGTCGTTGATCCACTCTCCAACATGCTGTTCGCCTGTTGTCGCCCTAATTCTCGCTTAAGCATCGGTAGGCAAGGCCAACCTCATGATGTATATTCGCCGACAGTTTTCGACCCACAATTTCTAGTTGAGTAGCACCTGAATGGAGCTAATGTTCGGCGGACTCGCCGGTCTTCTCTTCTTCGGCATGTTGGCGGCCGCAGCAAATGTAATAGGCGGGTTCGTCCTGATTAAGTCCGGCGCACACCGGTTTGGGGAACGGTTTCTTAAATACCTGGTGGCGTTAGGCGCTGGTTTCATGTTAGCGGCGATCTTTATCGAGATCCTTCCTGAAACCATCGGCATATGGATGGACCAACAACAAGGCACTACTGCGGCGAAAGCTGTGGTAGGCGCGATGACTCTGTTGTTAGCCGGCTACCTGCTGGTTCAACTCTTTGAACATACTATTGCGCCTCATTTTCATTTTGGTGCTGAGACCCACCCTGAATCGTTTATGAGACCTTCAGCTGCTTACACTGCAGTGGGTGGACTTTGGATTCATACTTTCTTCGATGGAGTGTCGATCGCGGCGGCCTTTCTGGTTAACTTCAAAGTGGGCCTGCTGGTGTTCATCGCCATCCTGCTACACAAGATGCCGGAGGGTTTTACAGTGGCTTCTATTATGCTCGCGTCGGGTCGTTCAACCACCTCGGCGCTGCTTGCCACGACGGCGATTGGGGCAGCTACGCTTGCCGGTGTTGTGGGTGTGGCTCTATTGCAAGCTCGAATCCATTCGGCAGTACGCTATGCTCTGCCGTTCGCCGCCGGGGTAACGCTTTATGTGGCGGCGAGCGATCTCATTCCCGAAGTAAATCACAAGGAAGAGAGAAACCCGACAGTATCAATTGTGGTTTTCGGAGGAGTAGCACTTTTCTACCTGCTGCACAGAATAATAGAGCCGTGAGCGTGAGTCTGCGTGAAGTGAGTGTGCTTACCGACGAAGCCTTCTTTGAGAACTTAAACACAGGAATGCAATCAAGCCTAAAACTTCTTTCGCGACGCAATGCAAGAGCGGCTAATTTGGCAATAGTTCTGTTGCTTGCCGTCGCAGTTCCGACGTTGGCGCAGTCGGCTAGGTCACCAATTCCGCTGCCGCAGCCTTTCACACCAATTGTCGATTATGCGAACGTCATCGACCCTGAAACGAAACGCCGTTTGGAATCGATCTACCTAAACCTTAAACAGCGCGCCAATATCGAATTTGCCGTAGTTACTGTACCTAGCACCGGAGACCAGGACATCTTTGACTATTCTCTCGCTGTCGCTCGAGGATGGGGCATCGGGTCGAAGGAGGGTGAAAGGAACGGGTTTCTCCTGCTGGTCGCCGTTAACGATCGCAAGTATTTCACTCAAATCAGTGACCATCTCGAGGGAGATCTTCCTGATGGCCTGGTGGGCCAGATTCAGCGTGAACGCCTGGTGCCAAAATTCCGGCAAGGAGATTACAGCGGCGGGATTTTCGAAACGATTCAGACGTACGTGGCCACGTTGGCTGAGAAGCGTGGCTTCACGATTGAAGGGATTGATCAGCGTTATGCGTACCATGGCACTTCACAAACACGCGCTGCTCCTGGAAAAAACTTTCCCAGTGGATGCTGCACGATCCTGGTCATTCTCTTCATCATAATTGTGGTTTTTTCAGCCGCAAACCGCCGTGGCGGGAGTGGGCGTGGTGGTCGAGGCGGCGGCGGCAGTGGCTGGCAATGGTTTCTGTTGGGTAGTTTGTTGAGCAACCTTGCAAGTAGCGGTCGTGGCCATTCCAGCAGCGGTTGGGGCGGCGGCGGCTTCGGTGGTGGCGGCTTTGGCGGTGGCGGCGGAGGCTTCGGTGGAGGCTTCGGCGGCGGCGGTGGCTTTGGCGGTGGTGGCTCCGGCGGTGGCTGGTAATCGCCGTCCTTTACCAGTGTGTTGGCTCTCTTGCCGAAAGAAGACGGACGTCACCAACTTCTGATAGCATTGTGGCAATATAAATGGTCAAAAGAATAGTTCAGGAAGCGCTGAGCAGTCTGGTTCAGGACCTCCAATCGACGCACGGCGACAACTTAGCCTGTGTTGTGCTTTATGGTTCTGCGGCGGCGGGCGATCACATTGAACTGCGTTCTGACTACAACCTGCTGATCGCACTCAACCGGATCACTCCTGACGACTTGCGCCAGGCGCAGGCGCCAATGCGCGAATGGCAACGATTGGGACATCCCCTACCCGTCTACTTCACGGTGGAGGAACTATCGGATGCGGCCGACGTATTTCCCATTGAGTTTCACCAAATGGCAAAGGCACGCATTGTGCTTCACGGAAGAGATCCGTTTGAGTTCGTTAAACTTTCGGATGAAAAGTTGCGTCATCAAACAGAATATGAGCTTCGAAGTAAGCTCATTCAACTGCGCAGGCTTTACATTCCAGCGTCGACGTCGATTGAGAAGTTAGATGATCTAATGAGTGATAGCCTGGCAAGTTTTGCAGCGCTGTTTCGGGCGGTACTTATCCTCCACGGCAAGGAAGCTCCAGTGTCCAAACCGGATTGCGTGCGCGCGACTGTCGAACTGTTGCACCTCAATCCGGAACCGTTCGAAAGGATCTTTCAACTGCGTGCGAGTGGCGTGCGCCCTGCCACTGAAAGAGAGGCCAACGATCTGTTTGCTGCCTACATGCATGAAATTGAGCAGGTTATAGAGGCGGTCGATGAGTTGAACACGAAACAGCAAAAATGAGGTTGTATCGCAAGACCAGCTGGTAACAATGTCCCTGAAGGGAATAATTGAGGAGACCGAAAAACATGGGAAGACGAATCGCGCTACTTTCATTAACAATTTTGATTGCCGTTCTCGCCAGCGGCTGCGGATATAACACGCTCACAACCAAGCAGCAGAACGTCAAAGCCAAGTGGGCCAATGTGGAGACGCAGCTGCAACGCCGGGCTGACCTGCTCGCCAACTTGATCGAGACAGCCAAGCTTGCCGGCGTGCAGGAGCAGGAAGTCTTCGGCACTATTGCCCGCGCCAGGTCAGAACTGTTGAATGCCACTCGTCAACCGCCACAGGGAGAAGGTGGTGACAAAACGCCCGAACAGAAGCAGGCGGTCATCGATGCCGCGAACAGTTTTGGCGGGACCATAGGGCGTCTATTGGTGTTGCAGGAACAGTACCCACAGTTGAGATCGAATGAAAATTTCCTAAAGGCGCAGGATGAAGTAGCGGGAACGGAGAACCGTATCGCCACCGCTCGCAAGGATTACAATGATGCGACACAGGACTACAACACTACGCGCGCGCGGTTCCCGACAGTCATCTCCGCGAAGCTTTTCGGGTTCAAAGAAGAGCCTTACTTCAAGGCTCAGGAGGGCACGACGGAAGTTCCGCGGATTGACTCCAATACTCTAAGACAGAATCAGCCCGCTGGCGCCGCAAATAAGTGAGCCGGCTAACCAGGATTTCAATACATTCTAGTGTTGTATGGGGCCACCTGATCTATAAACATTCTACCCCTGCGGGGGGCAAACATGAGTGTCAGAGCCTTTAACTAAAAGCCACGCGAGCTGCACATGTCACAGTGATCACAGGGCTTGCCGCTGGGATCTATGCTGCACTGTTTTTCTTGCTGGAAGTAGTCCACCAGCTCGGTAACGGTTGCCTCTTCGACAGCGAACCGTTCCTGGCTGGGATGATTGATTGCGCCGTTCACGCCGACCAGCCATGGTGAGTGAGTGCTAAGGACGGGAGTCGATCCGACGTTTACGGGAATCGTTTCGGTGACTGGCGAGGAGCGAACTCGGCTTTCGATCTGAGTCAAACGGCTTTGGAACTCTCCCAGGCTTTCCCGCAACGCCGCTAGTTCCGAGGCCAAATCAGCGCCAACAAAAGCTCGTGGCTGTTCGTTTGGCTTTTCGCGCGTCACCCGGCGCGCAATGCGTTCTGCAACTAGTCGAGCCTGATCCGTTTCATTGCTCATCCGGTGATATCGTAACGCAAACTGTTAGTTTGCGCACAGTAAACAGGTTAGTTTGCGCACAGTAACAGGTTAGTTTGCGCACAGTAACAGGTTAGTTTGCGCAAACTAACAGTTTGCGTTACAGCAGATCAATTCGATCAACGACGCCCACTATAGCGGAATCTATCGCTGCGCCCGACTGACCCGTCGCCACCGTTGATGCACTCCAACCTTCCTGCACAACTAGCACGGTATCTCCCACACCTGAGTCGACTGCATCGAGAGCAAGAAGAGTGTTGCCGCTCTCCTCGCCTTCTGGAGTAATCTGCTGACAGAGCATTATGCGAGCGTTTTCGTAACGGTGGTTCTTTTTGGTAGCGACAATATTTCCGATGACTCGGGCGAGAATCATAAGCAAAAGAAAGAAAGAGGCCGCAAGCCAGACAGCATGCGTTACAGGCAAAAGGCCGCAAGCTGACAGCTTGCGTTTACGGACGGTTAACGTGTGCGTCGGAGTCGACTATGCCAACGATCGTGCAGTCAGTGGGTGTATCCTCTCGTTTGAAAGGAAAACTGGCTTCCTTGCCGCGGCACCAGAAGACCAGCTCGCCAATTCCCGCCCCGACAGAATCTATTGCTACCATCGGTTTACCCTGCGGTTGCAGCTGTTTGTTCAACGTTTGAATGACAAGCAGCTTTCGACCCACGAGTGACTCGTTCTTTACTGTGGCGACTACAGTACCAATGACGCGAGCAAGCTGCATAGTTTCGTGAATCGTCAATCGTCAATCGCGAATCGCCAATCGCCAATCG
>Ga0214473_10001366_pt1 | contig 32516 bp, 36 predicted proteins | sample RVTome_7_FD_203509 | JGI IMG/M metagenome (GOLD analysis project Ga0214473, IMG submission 203509) | Soil microbial communities from uranium-contaminated site in the Upper Colorado River Basin, Wyoming, United States - RVT98D197 | ecosystem: Environmental > Terrestrial > Soil > Contaminated >...
CGCCGTCGAGGTCTTCGGGCGGGTCTTCGTCGAGCAGACCGTCCCGGTCGTCGTCGTAGGGCCGGACAGTGCTCCGGTTCGATTGGGCCGTGTTGAGATACAATTCCGAACCGTCCGGGTTGTTCTTGACCCTCACGTAGATCGCTTTCGTATCGACGAGCTTGGTGATGGCCGGGTCGCTCCCATAGTTGGTGAGGATGTGCCAGGCGAACCAGAGCGCGGACTCGGCCGCCGTCACCTCGCCGGAATGCCGGTTCCCCTCGATGAACATGGCCGGCTTGTCGGTGTCCTTGCCGCTGGATTTGTTGGTGATGGTCATCTGCCAGATGTCGCGGCCCTCGAAGCTCTTGCCCACAGAATAAAGGTCGACCATGTTCGCGTATTCGGACGCCCATTTACGGAGGAAGGCGTTGACCTCGTCGTAGGTGTGATAATGAGCGAAGTCCATCCCGCCCGCGACCTTGGCCTTGGTGAAGGGCGTGTCGACTATCGGGAAATAGCTGATTCCATGTCGGATACCGCCGACCGTGTACATCTTCGACGGCTTCGACTCCTGAGGACCCCGTTCTCGAGGCCCCGGTTCTTGGGCCGAGGCGACGATGATGACGATCGCGGCGATTGCCGCGGCCAGGCCAAGCTTCAAGGCGCGCTTCTTCATGTGACCTCCTCGCGAGAATGTTAAGCGGAGGATATTCGGAATGCGCGGCCAAGTCAACATCCGTTGATTCCGCATCTAGGTCGTCTTGACGCCGCCCGTTATGGCAATGATGGGGGCCATGCATTTCCCCCGGCCCCCGGGAACCAGTCCCGGCGGTTCCCCCGTCGGCAAGCCGTCGGGTCCCCCTCCGCTACGGGGTCTCTGCATGGCCCCCATCACTGCCCCGGCAGCGTCTGCGGAGGAAGGGCAAGGTGCGCATTCTTGGAAGCGACCGATAGAAGCGCGGCGTATTGGCTCGTAGCAGCGATGCTAGTTGGGGGCGCAGGGGTGTCGCCGGAGGGAGCGGCGGGGAGCGGAGTCTTCGTAGCGACCAGCAGAATTGTGGCGGAGTACCCGGAGCTACAATTCTGGTAAATATCTGAAAAGAAATTTCTTTCCTGGACTTGCTTAAGATATTTCCTCCCACCGGATCCGGCCCGGGAAGGCGTGAGGAATCACCGCAGCGGACGGAGACGACCCCCGAGGCCCCAAAAAAGCATCGCGGCGAGGACGGATGGGGGAGCGCCGTGAGAGGAACTGCCCCACAAAACGGGACCGGTGACGAAAAGCCGAACCTAATCCGGGTACCGAATGAGCGCGACGGCGTAGCAGGCGATGGCCCGCTTCTCGCCGACCGGCCCCAGCCCTTCGTTGGTCTTGGCCTTGATACCCAGGCTAGTTGCGGGGATCCCGAGGACGGGACAAAGGACCGCCTTCATCGCCGGGATGTACGGGCCCATTTTCGGCTCTTCGGCCACGATGACGGAATCCACGTTGACGATCTCGGCGCCGCGTTCCCGCAGGAGCCCGACGACGTCGCCAAGGAGGCCCGCGCTCTGCGCCCCCTTGAAAAGGGGGTCGGTGTCCGGGAAACGGCCGCCGATGTCGCCCTCTCCGAGGGCCCCGAGGAGGGCGTCGATGACGGCGTGGACGAGGGCGTCGCCGTCGGAGTGCCCGGTGAGTCCCGCTCGGAAGGGGATGTCGAGGCCGCCGAGGACGAGCTTGCGCCCGGCTTCCAGCCGGTGGATGTCGTAGCCGAAACCTATCTTATGCATCGAGGAGCCCCTCCGCGATTTTCAGATCGACCGAGGTGGTGATCTTGATATTGTGCGGGTCGCCCTCGACCACCCTCACCGGGATGCCCGCCCGCTCGGCGAGCATCGCCTCGTCCGTGCCATAGAACCTGTCCCGGCGGGCCTGGTACAGGGCTTTCTTCAGCACGGTGTAAAGGAACCCCTGGGGGGTCTGCGTCCGGGCTAGGAGGGTCCGGTCGACGGTCCGGACGACGCGCCCCTCCCGGACCTCCTTGACAGTGTCCTCGAGCGGCAGGACCGGAACGGCCGCCCCGTCCGCGCGGGCCGCGGCGATGACCCGGCTGACGAGGTCGGCGCTCACGAGCGGCCTGGCCCCGTCGTGGACCAGAACGACCTCCGTCGTCGCGGCATCGAGAAGGCGGAAGCCCTGCCAGACCGAGTCCTGGCGTCTCTCGCCGCCGCGGACGATTTCGACGATCTTGGGGTAGCGCATCCGGTAGTGCTTCAGGTCCTGTTCATCGGGGAGGACGAGGACGACGGCGTTGACCTCCCCGTGCCCTTGGAATTTTTCGAGCGTCCATTCGAGGACGGGTTTGCCCCGCAGGTAGGCGAACTGCTTCATCTCGCCGAAGCGCTTGCCGGCCCCGGCCGCGACGACGATGGCCGACGCCCAGCTCACTTGGCCTCCCCGTTGAAGCGGCCGAAGATCATCTTCCCGATCGTCGTCTGGAGGACGGAGGTGACGGTGATGTCGACCGTCTGGCCGATCATCCGCCGCGAGTTGTCGACCACGACCATGGTGCCGTCGTCGAGGTAGGCGACGCCCTGCTCCTTTTCCTTGCCCTCCTTGAGGATGAACACGCTCATGGTCTCGCCCGGCAGGGCCACCGGCCGGAGCGAGTTGACGACCTCGTTGATGTTGAGGACCTTGATGCCCTGGATGCGGGCGACCTTGTTCAGGTTGTAGTCGTTGGTGATGATCTTGCCGTCCATGGACTTGGCGCATTCGATGAGCTTGGAGTCGACGTCGGGGGTCTCGGGGAAGTCCAGGTCGGAGACGACCACCTCCACCTGAGAGGATTTCTGGAGACGGTCGAGGACGTCGAGGCCGCGCCGGCCCCGCTGCCGCTTCAGCCCGTCCGGGGAGTCGGCCACGAACTGGAGTTCCTTGAGGACGAACAGGGGGACGACGAGCACGCCCTCGACGAACCCGGTGTCGCAGAGGTCGGCGATGCGGCCGTCGATGATGACGCTCGTGTCGAGGATCTTGAAGCTGCGGCCGGCCCGTTTCTCCTTGAACAGCCCGATGAGGTGGGCCGGGTCGAGCCACTCCGGCTTCCGCGTCCCGACGAGGAGCCCAATGTAGGGCATGATGACCAGGAAGAAGATGCGGATGAAGGCGGCCATCTCCGCCGTGTGGACGACGGACTGATAGATCGCGCCGAGCATCCAGCCGAAGAGAATGCCGACGAGCAGGCCCATGCCGGCGCTCCAGATGACCCGGAACTGGGCCTTCCGGATCCGGGTCTCCAGGAACATCATCAGGGCGCCCAGGAAGAAGGCCGCGGCGGCCCCGTAGGCGCCGTTGAGCTTGAAGGGCGGATAGAAGTAGCCGCCGACCGTGATCAGGCCGATGATAAAAAAGCGGAAGATGAAAAGGCCCATCGGTTCTTTCCTTATATATTCAATGGGATCAGAAAACGTGGTCGAGCGCCTGGCGGACGGTCTTCGCGCCCACGCACTGGATCACCGGCAGGTCATCTTTATCCAGCGCAGCCAGGTTACCGGCCGGGAGGAGGACGGTCCCGAAACCCAGGGAATGGGCCTCCTTGATCCGGGCCAGCGGCTGGTTGACGGAGCGGATCTCGCCGCTGAGGCCGACCTCCCCGAAGAAGACCATGTCCTGGGGCAGGGGCACGTTCTTGAGGGAGGAGACGACGGCCATGACGACGCCCAGGTCGACGGCGGGCTCGTCGATCGACATCCCCCCGGCCACGTTGAGGTAGATGTCCTCTCCGGCGAAGCTGTATCCGGCCTTCTTTTCGACCAGGGCGAGGAGCATGGCCGTCCGGTAATGGTCTAGGCCGATGGTCATGCGCCTGGGGTTCCCCGTGAAGAGCGTCGAAGAGACGAGGGCTTGGATCTCCGCGAGGAGAGGACGGGTCCCCTTGACCGTGCAGACGACGGCGCTGCCGACTTCCTCGCGCGGCCGTTCGCGGAGAAAGAAGGCCGACGGGTTGAGGATGGGCTGGAGCCCCGCGGCTGTCATCTCGAAAACCGCCAGCTCCGACACGGGCCCGAACCTGTTCTTCATGGCCCGGAGGACGCGGTGGCTGTGGTCCCGCTCGCCCTCGAAAAGGAGGACGACGTCGACGATGTGTTCAAGGGACTTCGGCCCGGCCAGCGTCCCGTCCTTGGTGATGTGGCCGATCAGGAAGGTCGGGACCTGCCTGTTCTTGGCGTAGCGGAAGATCTGGTTGGCCGCCTCCCGGACTTGGCTGATCGTTCCCGGCCCCGAGGTCATCTTGGCCGAGGAAACGGTCTGGATGGAGTCCACGATGAGGATCTTGGGCCCGAGGCGCTCGGCCTGGGCCAGGATGCGCTCGAGGTTGGTCTCCGCCAAAAGGAAGAGACGGCCGTCCCGGACGCCCAGCCGGTCCCCCCTGAGCTTGATCTGTTCCAGGGATTCCTCCCCCGAAACGTAGAGGACCGTGGCGTCCCCGGCGGCCATGTCCCGGGCCACCTGGAGGAGGAGCGTCGACTTGCCGATGCCGGGCTCGCCGCCGACGAGGACGAGAGAGCCGGAGACGAGACCGCCGCCGAGGACCTTGTTGAAGTCCTCGATGCCGACGGTGAGTCTTTGGCGGGGGATGTTCTGGATGTCCTTGTAGAGTACGGGTTCGGTCGGGGCGTAGTTGATTCCGCCGGACGGGACCTCGTCCTCGATCTCCTCGACGAGCGTGTTCCACTCGCCGCAGGCGTGGCACCGGCCCATCCATTTCGGCGATTGGGCGCCGCAGTTCTGACAGATGAAAACCGTCTTGTCTTTCACCGCGTCCCCTCGTTCAGTACTCCGGGGCGAACTGCTCCATGTCGGCGAAACGGGCGTACTCGCGGATGAAGGCGAGCTGGAGGTTGCCGACCGGCCCGTTCCTCTGCTTGGCGATGATGACCTCGGCGACGCCCTTGAGCGACTCGTCATCGGGGTGGTAGAACTCGGGCCGGTAGATGAAGATGACGACGTCGGCGTCCTGCTCGATGGCCCCCGACTCGCGGAGGTCCGAGAGCATAGGTTTGGGTTCCCGCCGCCCCTTCTCGGGGGACCGGCTGAGCTGGGAGATCCCGACGACCGGGATGCGCAGCTCCTTGGCCAGCTCCTTGAGGGACCGGGAGACGAAGGACATCTCCTGGTTGCGGTTCTCGAACCGCCCGCTCGTCCGCATGAGCTGGATGTAATCGACGAAGACGATGTCGAGACGCTGCTCCATCTTCAGCCGCCGGCACTTGGCCTTCATCTCTATGACCGTCAGGGCCGGTGATTCGTCGATGAAGATCCGGGCCCGGGAGAGCGCCTCCCCGGCGAGCTTGAGCTTCTCGAACTCGCGGTCGCTAACGAACCCCGTCCGGGTCTTCTTGATGTCGATCTGGGACTCGGCGCAGAGGAGCCGGACGACGATCTGCTCCTGGGCCATCTCCATGGAAAAGAAGCCGACGGCCTTGTCCGTCTTGAGCCCGACATGGTGGGCGATGTTCAGGGCCAGGGCGGTCTTGCCCATGGACGGCCGGGCCGCCAGGATGACAAGCTCCGAGGGGTGGAACCCCGCGGTCAGGCCGTCGAGGTAGCGGAACCCGGAAGGGACCCCGGTGACGGCCTCCTTGCGCTCGGCCAGCACACGGATCATCTCCAGGGTCGGCCCGGTCAGGACGTTCATGGACTGGAAGCCGGGTTTGATGCGCTGCTCGGCGACTTCGATGATGGCCGCCTGGGCGGCGTTGAGCAGATCGTCGGCGTCCTCCTTCTGCTCGTAGCTCTCCTGGATGATCCGGGTGGAGGAGAGGATCAGCCGGCGGAGGAGCGCCTTCTCCTTAATGATCTTGGCGTAGTACTCGATGTTGATGTTGCGGGGGACGCCGTCGAGAAGGGACGAGAGATAGGAGGCGCCGCCGATCTCTTCCAGGATGCCCGCCCGCTGGGCGTCCTCGGTCAGGCTGAGGAGATCCACGGGGAGCCCCTTGTCGACGAGCGCGATGATCCTCTCCAGGATCTTCCGGTGGGCGTCCTTATAGAGGTCGTCGGGGGAGATCGTGGACAGGACGACATTCAGGCTTTCGTTCTGGACGAAGATGCCGCCGAGGACCGTCCGTTCTGCCTCGAGGCTGTGCGGCGGCATCTTTTTCAGGAACATCGTATCGAGTTCCATGGCCACCTCGCTCCGGCCAGGACCGATCCGGGGGATGCTCAGGTCTTTCCGGTCGTCTGGTCTTCGGTCTTTCCGTCGGCTGCGTTTACGTCCGTTCCTTCGGCCTCTTCGCGGGCCACGACGACCTTGATTTCCGCCCGGTCATCGTGGCTGATCTTGATGGGGACCGAAAAAATGCCGAGCCGCTTGATCGGCTCGTCGAGCAGGATCTTCTTCTTGTCGATGTCGTACCCCAGCCCGTCGAGGCCTTCCTTGACGTCGCCGGATGACACGGAGCCGAAGATGACGTCTTTTTCGCCGGCCCGGCGGGTGAACGTCAGGGAGACCTGGCTGAGCTTCTGGGCGAGCGACTGGAAGGACTTCCGCTCGATCTCGAGTTTTTTCTTCAGGGCCTGGCGCTCGATCTCGATCATCTTGATGTTCGTCGCAGTGACGGCGATGGCCATCTTCCGGGGGACGAGATAGTTCCGCCCGAACCCGGGGGCGACGTTGACCACGTCGCCGCACCGGCCCAGCTTTTCCACGTCCTGTTTCAGAATGACTTTCATGTCAATCCTCAACGTAAGGGAGAAGGGCCATGAGCCGGGCCCGCTTGATGGCCAGGGCGAGCTTCCTCTGGTGGAACGAGCACGTCCCGGTGATCCGGCGGGGGGTGATCCTGCCCCGGTCGGGGATGTACTTCTTCAGGATCTCGACAGCCTTGTAATCGATGCCTCGGACGTCCCTCTGGCAGAACCGGCAGAATTTTCTCTTGGGCGTGAAATACTTCCGGTAGCCGCCCCGCTCGCTCCGTTCGCCTCTTTCGGATCTTTCGTCTCTCGGCATATCACTTCTCCTCTTTCACTTCGGCGGGCGCGGCGGCCGTCTGCCCGGCGGCTGGTTCGGCGGCGGCCCGGGCGGCTTCCTCGGCGCGCCTCTTCTTCTTCCGCCGGGTGAGGTCCCGCGGGTCCCGGAGGACGGTCATGAACCGGATGACGGCGTCAGTCTGCTTGAATCGGCGCTCCAACTCCGCGGAGATGTCGCCCGCGCCTTCATAGGTGAAAAAAACATAAACGCCTTCCTGGAACCTTTTGATCGGGAAGGCCAGCCTGCGCTTGCCCCAGATGTCCTGCTTGACCATGCGGCCCTTTTTCTGGGCGACGACCTCGGCCATCTGCAGGACGAACTGCGCCGTCTCTTCTTCCGAGAGCGTGGGGGAGAGAACGAACCCCGTTTCGTATTGTCTCACTGAGACCTCCTTATGGATTTAACAGCTCCTCCCCTCGGGGAGGAACAAGGAGTGCACCGACTATTCTAGCCGATTCTCCGGAAAATTCAATCCCCTTCGCGGGATTCCACGGACGTTAGTCCGTGGCGGGATAGCGAATTCCCCGCTTCGGGGACAGGCGCTCCAACGCCTGCAAAGCGTAGATCCCACAGACGTAAGTCCGTGGAGCTTCAGCCTTCCGCCGCGCGTCGGCAGGGAATCCCTATGTCCCGGGATTCCCAGTCATCACCCGGCGATGGCCGGGGATTTCTATGTCTCGGAATTCCCAGTCGTCGCCCGGCGATGGCAGGGGGTTCCTATTTTCCGGAATCCCCAGTCATCACCCCGCGATGGCGGGGAATCTATGTCCCTGGATTCCCCGTCGTCACCGGGCCATGGCCCGGTGACGGTTAAAACGGGTCATGGCCCGGTCGATCGCCCCGTCGAGGATCATCTCCAGGGCCTCGCCGGCCGCTTCGAGGCTTTTCTCTAGAGGCGGACGTTCGTCGCGCCTGAAAGGCTCGAGGACGAAATCGGCCGCGTCCCGGCCGCCGGGGAGCGGCCCGATGCCGACCCGGATGCGCGGGAACTCGTCGGTCCGGGTTTCGCCCGCGACCGAAATCATGCCCTTGTGCGTCCCGGGCCGGCCTTTCTTCCGAACCCGGATCTCGCCGAGCGGGATGTCGAGATCATCGTAGACCACGACGAGCCGTTCGGGCGGGATGCCCTTGCCGGCCATGGCCGCCCGCGCCGCCAGGCCGCTTCGGTTCATGTACGTCTTGGGGAGGACCAGCAGGACGTCTTCCTCGCCGCGGCGGGCGACGCCGGTCCTGGCCCGGAACAGCCGGCCCCGGAGAGGGACGCCCCAAGCGCGGGCCATCCGTTCAACCAGCATAAAACCGGCGTTGTGGCGCGTGGCCGCGTACTCGTCACCAGGGTTGCCCAGCCCCACAACCAGCCACAAGGATTATTTCTCCGGCTCTTCCTTCTCGGCCCGCTCCTTCTTGATGACCTCGGGCTCCGTGGACTCCTCGGCCACGGCTTCTTCCGGTTTCTCGCCGGGGAATTCCTCTTCCTTGTGGGGAAGGGACACGAGGACGAGGACGGTCGCGGGCTCGGTGATGAGCCGGACGCCGGCCGGGATGGCCATGCCCTCGGCTTTGAACGACTGGTGGACGTGGAGCTCGGAGATGTCGATCGACAGGCTCTCCGGGATGTCCCGCGGCAGGCACTCGACCTCGACTTCGCGGGTGACGAAGTCGACAAAGCCGCCCTCGGTCTTGACGCCCACGGACTCGCCTTGATGGACGACGGGGACCGTGACCCGCACCGGCTTGTCCATGGAGATCCGGATGAGGTCGGCGTGGAGGAGCTCGTCGGTGACCGGGTCGACCTGCAGGTCCTTGATCATGACGTCGTACTTGTCAGGGTCGACGGCGACACTGAAGATCGTGTTCTCCCCCGACTCGAGCCTCAGGATCTGGACGATATCCTTCTTGCTCACAACGAGGGGCTGGCTCTCCATCGATTCCCCATACAGAACGACCGGGACGAAGCCCTGCGCCCGCAGGCGGCGCGCGGCGTTGGACCCCAGCCCCTGGCGTTTCTCGCTCTTAACGACGATGTTCATCTTGTTCTCCTTAAGCGAAGAGAGAGCTCACCGAGCTCCCCTCGTTGATCCTCCGGATCGCCTCCCCGAAGAGTTCGGCAACGGAAAGGACGGCGACTTTTCCGGAGGCGGCGGCCCTTTCGGTCAACGGTATCGTATTGGTTACGAAGACGCGTTCCAGCTTCGATTTGTCGAGCCTGTGGACGGCCGGCCCCGACAGGACGGGATGCGTGCAGGCGCTGAAGATCCTCTTGGCGCCCTCCTTGACGAGAGCGTCCACGCTGAGGGTCAGGGTCCCGGCCGTGTCGACCATGTCGTCGAAGATGACGACGTTCTGGTCGGCGACCTCGCCGATGACGTGCAGGACCTTGGCCACGTTGGGCGCGGGCCGTCTCTTGTCGATGATGGCCAGCTTGGCGTTCAGCCGCTGGGCGAACACCCGGGCCCGGCCGACGCCCCCGGCGTCGGGGGAAACGATGGTCAGGTCCTCGAGTTTTAGCGTCCGGATGTGGTTGGCCAGGACGGGCGCGGCCATGAGGTTGTCCACGGGGATCGAGAAGAAACCCTGGATCTGCGGCGAATGGAGGTCCATGGTCAGAATACGGTTGGCCCCCGCTTTTTCGATCAGGTCCGCGACGAGGCGGGCCGAGATCGGGACCCGGGGCCGGTCCTTCCAGTCCTGCCGGGCGTAGGGGAAGTAGGGGATGACGGCGGTGATCCGGCCCGCGGACGACCTCTTGAAGGCGTCGATCATGATGAACAGCTCCATGAGGTGGCTGTTCGCGTCGGACGACCCCGATTGGATGATGAACACGTCCTCGCCGCGGACGTTCTCGTCGATATAGAAGTGGATCTCGCCGTCGTTGAAACGGTCGAGGACACACCGCCCGAGGTCGATCTTCAGGTAGTCGACGATCTCCCGAGCCAGGGCCGTGTTCGATGATCCCGTGAATACCTTCATCGTCTTTTCCTCGCCTTATATCGTCCGAACTGGGGCGGGAGGATTCGAACCTCCGAATGACGGAGCCAAAGTCCGTTGCCTTACCGCTTGGCTACGCCCCAGCACCGAGCTGTGCCCAATAGCCCTCTCGCGGCAAGGTCGCCGCGAGCCGGGCGGCAGGCGTTCCGGGGAGCCTCCTCTGCGCCTCCATGGCGCTCTCCGCGTCGGCGAAAAGCCCATAAACCGCCGAGCCCGATCCGCTGACCTGGGACAGGATGGCCCCCCGCTCCCGGAAAAACCTTTTCCAGTTTTCGAGCTCGGGATGGGCCCGGAAAATGACGTGTTCCAGGTCGTTTTCCAAAAGACCGAAGTCGCCGGACTCCAGAAAACGCATAATTTTACTGACTTTGCCGTCGGAAGTCAACCCCTGGACTCCCCGGCATGAATGACGGGGGTTCGGGGTTAACCCTGAGCCGGGCTTCCCACCGGCTTTGCAGTGCCGGTGCTGGAAACCGGCAGTCCCGGTCTTACCAAGACCGGGGCCTCGCTCCTCATCCCCGACTTGAAAGGCTTGGCTGAGCGTCGGCGGACGGGTCAAGGGCAGCTCGATGCCGGCGTAGATCGATGCCGTCGGGATGGGGAACGCCGGGAAGACGAGGAGGCAGGGGAGGGGGTCGAGGTCGGGGAGGCGGGTCAGGCGGTCCCCGATGTCTTCTCCCAGGCAAAGCCCCCCGTGCAAGAAAAAGGGGACATCGGCTCCCAGGCGCCGGGCCAGCCCGGCCAGTCCGGGCGCGTCGAGGCCGAGTCCCCACATCCGGTTGAGGCCCAGGAGCGCTGCCGCCGCGTTGGAACTGCCGCCTCCGAGCCCCCGTCCGGCGGGGACGCTCTTTTTAACCCGGATCCGGGCTCCCTGGTCCGTCCCCGTTTTCTCCCGGAGGAGCCGGGCCGCCCGATGGACGAGGTTCGTCTCGTCCCAGGCTACGGACGGGTCGTCCCCGGCGAGATAGATGGCGCCGGCCGAGGCGGGCTCGAGATGAAGCTCGTCCGCGAGGGAGATCGTCTGGAAAAGGGTCCGGATATCATGGTAGCCGTCCGGCCTCTTGCCGACGATCTCCAGACCGAGGTTGATCTTGGCGAAAGACTTGATGGTCATCTGTCCGGGAGCTCCAGGATCTCCTTCCACGTTTTCAGGACATAGCCGCGGAGAAAGGACACGTCGAAGACCGCTTCCCGCGGGGGAGGGTTGAAGCCGAGCTTGAGGATCTTCATCCGCCCGGACGTCCCCGGCCCCGAAAGCCCGATGTCCTTCGGGACTCCCGCCCCCGGGAAGAACTCCCGGACCGTGAACGCGAAGCCGTCCCGCCCGCCCCGGGCGACCCGTCCCCGTTCGTCCTGTTCCACGCTCCAGCCGCTCCCGGCACCGGCGTCCGCCCAGGTCCCGCTGAGGAGGCGGAGGACCTCGTCGGGCGGAAGGGAGATCCCCAGGAACCGCTTCATCATGGCCTCCGGCCCCTCTTCGGCGTAGGTCTTTTTTCCCGGCACGACGAAGTAGGCCCGGTCCTCGCGGAAGATCATGAGGAAGGTCGTCCTGCCGATCGGGTCGACGGCTTCGACCCGGCCGAGGCCCGGCCGGCGGAAGAGGAAGGCGAATTTTCCTTTGACCGCCGCGTCCTCTCCTCGCATGGACGCCGCGCCGAACCCTTCGACGGCCTCGACGCCGCAGGACGGGGGGACGAGAACGGGAGCGCGCCCGGCGCACGCGGCGAGCGCCGCGAGAATGCCCAGGAGCCCGGGCAGGCCGATACGCCGGGGCGAAGGGCTAATGAAATCCATAATCTTCGGTTTTCTGCGTCGCCTTCTCCCCGGCCCCGGCGCCATTCGTCGCGCCGGCCTTTCCCTTCAGCCGCTTTTTCCGGAGGAGCGGATAGAAGGGAGACGTGATGCGTTTTCCGAAACAGGACATGTTGGGGTTGACGATGAGCAGCAGGACGAACGCCGCGAAGATGATCAGGATGGCGTAGGTGCTCCAACTCATCGTTCGACCCTCTTCTTCTTCCCCGGGCGGAGAAAAAGGATTTCGCTCTATGCCGGACGGACCGCGGACCGCTCAGCCCTGGCTTTCGGGCTCTTCCTGGAATATCGGGATCTTGGACTTTTCCTTCTCTTTCCCGAGGTAAAGACCGAGGAAAAACACCGAACCCAACGTCAGCGTGGCCAGCAGAAACTTGAAGAAGCCTTTCATCGTAACCTTTCCCTTTTATTTTATTTAAATCCCGGAAAAAGTCAATTGTCAAAATTGCCGCCCGAACATCGTTTCGCGTGATAAGCCGGTTTAGGGCGCTTTCTGGAATTCCTGGTACACGATACGAAATCCGGAGATTTCGTTCATGTCCCGGAATTCCTGGCCACGTCCGAACGGTAATTTCGGGCTCATTTGCTTTTTCGTTCCGCCGCCGATATATTGAAAGTCGAGGAGCGCGTCGGGGAGAAGGCCCATGAGAAAAAGCCTGTGGCTTCTGGCCGGGATGACGGTCGCGGCGCTGACCCAAGCGGCAGGCCAGGGCCTCCGGCCGGCGGCCTTCGCCGGTCGGTTCTACACGGCCGACCCGCCCCAGCTGGCGGCCGAGATCGAAGGCTATCTCGCGGCCGCGGCCCCGGCCGACCCTCCCTCCGGCAAGATCTTGGCCCTCATCGTTCCGCACGCCGGATACGTGTATTCGGGCCGGACGGCCGCCGCGGCCTATGCCCTGGTCCGGGGCAGAGCGATCGACACGGTCGTCATCATCGGCCCGTCCCACCGCGTCGCGTTCGAGGGCTGTTCCATCTGGCCCGACGGCGGTTTCGAAACCCCGCTCGGGGTCGCCCGCGTCGATGCCGCCCTGGCCAGGGAAATCGCCAAGGCCTCGGGTTTCCGTTTCCGGCCCGAAGCTTTCGCCGAAGAACACTCGGTCGAAGTCCAGGTCCCCTTCGTTCAGATAGCCCTGCCCGGGGCGGCCATCGTCCCTATCGTCATGGGCCGCCAGACCCGCCCGGCCATCTGCGCCCTGGCCGCGGCGCTGGAGAAAACTTGTCTCGCGAAAAACGTCCTCGTCGTGGCCTCGACGGACCTGTCCCATTTCCTGCCGAAGGCCGAGGCGCAGGCGACCGACGCCGCGACGGCCGCGCTCATCCGGGCCCTGAACACGGAAGATCTCATCCGCAAAACCGAGGCCGGAGAGAACATCATGTGCGGCGGCGGTCCCGTCGCCGCCGTCCTGCTCCTGGCCGGGAAAGCGGGCCAACCCCGGGTCGAGGTCCTCGCCCGGACCGATTCGTCCGGCTTCGGCGGCCCGGTCGTCGGTTATCTGGCCGCGGCCGTCCTCTCCGGGGTCGGTCCCGCCGTCCTCGGGCCCAGCCCCGAGGACGGCGAGTACTCGCTCACGCCGGAAGAAAAAGCCGAACTCCTCCGCCTGGCCCGGGCGTCCGTGACCGAATTCGTCGAGAGGCGGGCGGCGATCGAGGACGCCTCCGGGAAGGCGAAGTTCCTGGAGCCGCGAGGCGTGTTCGTGACGCTCACGAAGGGCGGGGACCTGCGCGGCTGCATCGGATTCATCGAGCCCGTCGCCCCGCTGGGCCAGGCCGTCATCCGGGCGGCGGTCTACGCGGCGACCGAGGACCCGCGTTTCCCTCCCGTCAGGCCCGCCGAGCTCAAGGACCTCAAGGTCGAGATCTCCGTTTTGACGCCGGTCCGGGAGATCGCCGACCCGCGGGAGATCATCGTGGGTCGGCACGGCCTGATCGTCGCCCGGGGCGGGCTGAAGGGCGTCCTCCTGCCCCAGGTCCCGGTGGAGAACAAGTGGGACCGGGAAACCTTCCTCGAGCAGGCCTCGCTCAAGGCCGGCCTGCCGCCGGACGCCTGGCGGCTGGGCGCCAAGCTCTATGTCTTCGAGGCCATCGTCTTCCGCGAATAGACCTCGGGATATCATCGACGTCCGCGCGGTGATTCTTAACGCTTTCCCGGTCCGGATTCGATGGGAGGAGTCCGCGTATCCGTCCCGGGAAAAATAAATCCCCGCTTTATGCTCCCGTCGATGATACCCCTCGGCCTCAGTTATCAGCGGTCGCCGCGTTCGCGGCACTCAAGATCCTCATAGACGCGATCCCGAGACCACGTCGTTAGCTGCCACGGACGCTGCTAGGGCAGTGATGGTGGCCATGCATAGACCCCGTAGCGGAGGGGGTCCCATCGGCTTGCCGATGGGGGAACCGCCGGGACTGGTTCCCGGGGGGCCGGGGGATATGCATGGCCACCGTCGCTGACAAACGCGGGCAGCGTCCTGCTGCGGGGCGATTTCTGTTATAATGAAGTTTCTATCGAGTCCTATCGACCGGGAGATAGCCGCGATGCCAATTTACGAATATCAGTGCACCAAGTGCCGCGAAATCTGCGAGGTGCTCCAGAAAGCCAAGGACAAGCCGCCCGAGAAGTGCCGCAAGTGCGGCGGTCCCGTCATCAAGCTCATCTCCTCCCCGGCCATCCAGTTCAAGGGGAGCGGCTGGTATATCACCGACCACCCCAAGAAAAGCTCGGCGACCGCCGAGGCCAAGGCCGAGACGAAGACCGCCCACCCCGAGGCCAAGGCCGAAACGAAGACCGCCCCCGCCGAGGCCGCCAAGCCCAAGCCCGACAAGGCTTCATCTTAGCCGTCATATCGGAGGTCTTCGCCACCGGCGAACGTTTTTCATGCCGACACGCTGGGCTGCTTTCATCGACCGCGACGCGTTCGCCCGCCGGGGTCTTCTAAGCCGCCGCTTGGATCCTCGGACCAGGGAGGCCGTTCGGCCATGATCCGGTTTGACGACATCCTCGAAAAGGCCTCCTCCTACATCAGCGAAAAAGAGTCCCTCGTCCTCCAGAAGGCCTACGTGTTCGCAGGCAAGGCCCACAAGGGGCAGGTCCGCCGTTCCGGGGAACCCTATCTCAGCCATCCGCTCGAAGTGGCCGACTACCTCGCTGACATGAAGCTCGACAAAACGACGCTCGTCGCCGCCCTCCTCCACGACGTTCTCGAGGACACAGACGCGACGGCCGCGGACATCCGCGAAAATTTCGGCAAGGAGGTCGCCGCCCTGGTCGAGGGCGTGACCAAGATCAGCCGGGTCCAGGAGGTGTCGCCCGAAGTCCGCCGGGCCGAGACCATCCGGAAGATCATCTTGGCCATGACCGACGACATCCGGATCATCTTCATCAAGCTGGCCGACCGGGTTCACAACCTCAAGACCCTCCGGCACCTCGACGAGGAGAGGCAGCGGCAGATCGCCCGCGAGACGCTCGACATCTACGCCCCGATCGCCAACCGGCTCGGCATGGGGCGCATCCGGGCCGAGCTCGAGGACCTGTCCTTCCGCTATGTGGCCCCCGAGGAGTTCGCCAAGATCGCCGCGTCCGTGGAGCCCGGGAGAAGGGCGGCCGAGGCGGACCTCAAGGCCATGAAGAAGACGCTCGAGGAGCTCGTCCGGGAGAACGGCATCCCGGCCGAGGTCTTCTCCCGGATCAAGCGCCCCTACAGCGTCTGGAGCAAGATGAAGCGGCGGGACATTGCCTTCGACCAGGTCTTCGACTTCCTGGCCCTGCGGGTCATCACCGACTCCGTCAAGAACTGCTACGCCCTCCTCGGCATCATCCACCAGCGCTGGCCCCACCTGCCCCAGCGGTTCCGCGATTTCATCGCCATGCCCAAGCCCAATCTCTACCAGGCCCTGCACACGACGCTCATCACCGAGGGACGGAAGATGTTCGAGATCCAGGTTCGGACCCGGGAGATGCACGACCTCGCCGAGAACGGCATCGCCGCCCATTGGCTGTACAAGGACGACTCGCCGCCCGGCCCGATGAAAGAGGACCGCCGTCTCCACTGGCTCCGTGAAATGGCCACCCTCTTCGAGGAGCAGAAGAACCCGCGGGAGTTCCTTCGCAGCCTGAAAACAAACCTCATCCCGGAGGAGGTCTACGTTTTCACTCCCAAGGGAAAAGTCATCAACCTCCCGCCCGGCGCCACGGCCCTCGACTTCGCCTTCAAGATCCACACGGAGATCGGGCTCCACGCGTCCGGGACCCGGGTTAACGGCTCTGCGTCCCCGCTCAAGACCGTTCTCAAAACGGGGGACATCGTGGAGATCCTGACGTCGGACGAAAGAACGCCGACGCGGGGCCTGCTTGCCTCGGCCGCGACCGCCGGCGCGCGCCAGCAGCTCAAGCGCTGGCTCAACCTCAAGAGCCGGACGACGAGCGTCGCCCTGGGACGGAAGCTCTGGGAACGGGAGATCCGCAAGTACATCCTCCCCGCCGAATTCCGGAAGGAGGAGAACCTCGCCCGGCAGCTTGCCGCCGCCCTCGGCCCGAGGGCCGCATCCATGGAGGAGTTTTACCGGCAGGCGGGGCTCGGCAAGATCGTCGTCAACCCCGGACTCATCGAAGCCGTCTTCCCCGCCGGCCGGGTCACGCCGCGCAAGCCGGGCTTGCTCGTGAAAGCGGCAGCCAGGTTCGCTCTGGGCCCGAGACCGGGGGTCAGGATCAAGGACATCGACGGACAGATGATCAAGCTGGCGAAGTGCTGCTCTCCGGTCAAGGGCGAGCCCGTCATCGGGTACATCACGGCGGGGAAGGGGCTGAGCGTCCATTCTCTCCGTTGCCCGCTCGTGACCAAGGAGATCCTGGACGGTCAGCGGCTGGTCGAGGTGTCCTGGGACCCGGCCTTCGCCGGGACGTTCAAAGCCCGTCTCCTGGTCAAGTCCGAGGACTCGCCCGGGGTCCTGGCCAAGGTCGCCACCGCGGTCGCGGGGCTCGAGGGGAATATCTCCAAGGCCGAGGCGGCGATGCTCACCGAGGGCAGGGCCAAGATCAAGCTGGACATCAGGATCCGGGACATCCGCCACCTCGAGGACATCACCCGGCGCATCTCCGCGCTGAAAGAGGTTTTGTCTGTCGAGAGAGTGTAGAGGAGGCTAGGCCGCTTTAGCCACTTTCCCCGAGCGCAGGCATCTCGTGCAGACCCAGATCTGGCGCACGCCGCCCTGCGGGGTCTGGGCCTTGACGTGCTGAAGGTTGGGCTTCCATTTTTTCGGGGACGACTTGTGAGAATGGCTGACGTTATGCCCAAAAATCGGGCCTTTTTTACATATCTGGCAGGTTTTCGGCATGGTCGTATCTCTCTCGTCTCAAGATGAGCCGAATTTATACCATAAAAACCGGCGCGAGGCAAGTTGGCGACGTTTGTCTCCGCTTGACCGGGGGGTCCGAAAGGCGTACCTTTCCTTCGAGGCCGGCATGAGACCCAATGTTTTTCTGGCTCTCGTTTCTCTCTCTTTGCCCCTGGCCGCGGCCTGCCGGCTGCCCCTCGCCTCGAAAACCCTCATGAACGGCGTCGCGGCGGCCCGCGCGGGCAGTTGGGACGAGGCCGTCCGGCAGTGGAAAAAGGCCCTGGACATGGGCCCGGATTCCGCCGCGGCCCGCAACAACCTCGCCGTCGCCTACGAAAAACAGGGCGCCTTCGAAGAGGCCCGGAAGGAATACGAGGCGGCCCTCCGTCTCGACCCGGGCAATGGGGTGATCAAGGATAACTACGAAAGGTTCAAAGCCCGCCTGGGGGCCTGGCGCGGAAGAAAGCCGTGAAGCCGCGGAGCTTTATCATCGTGGCCGTCCTGCTCGCGGCCGCTGCCTGCTTTTCGCGTCCCGCGGTCCCGGTCAAGGTGGAGATGCCCGGTATTTCGGCCTTTCCGCCCGGCCTCTTCAGCGAGATCATCGTGACAGATTTCCGCGACGACGCCCCGTCCCCGGATTTCGCGCTCGGCCAAGAACTCCAGGCCTATCTCGCGGCGGAACTCGGCCGGTCCTTCAAGGGCACGGTCTCCCGCATGCATCTCTCGCGGGGCGGCAAGGCCGCCGCGGACGACCCGGCGTTCTGGAAACAGGCGGCCGCCAGCCGCGTACGAGCGGTCTTCCTCACCGGCTCGGCCGGGCTCGTCGGTCAGACTCGCAAGGCCCTGGAGAAAAAGAAACTTCCCGCGGTCAGCCCGTTCGACATCGACCGCCGCAGCCTCATCGAGCAACGCCGCTGGACCCTTTCGGTCGACCTCTCCGTCGTTTCCGGCGCGACCGGGGAAGCCCTTTATAAAATAACCTTCCGCGAGGAACGCGATTACATCGACCTCGATAAACCGGCCGAATTCGCTTTTGCCGAGCTCGCCGACCGTATCCGGGCCCGTTTTTTCCCGGTCCTTTTCGGCGCCCCGACGATCGAGGAAAGGATCCTCCTCCGGCGCTGAACCTATCCGTCCTCTAAGCGCGTAAAAACGAAGGGTTTTCCCCGTCCAGCGGGGGCCTCGTCCGAAGCCATTTTTGGCCGTTTTTCGTCCCCGCCGGGGACCTCCGGAAGCGCTTTTCAGGCGCCGCCGGCCGGGGAGTTTCGGCGACGGCCGCGACCGCTCCGAAATACCGTTTTCCCCTAAAAAAAAGCTTGAAACGACCTCCCCGTGGTGCTATGATTGCCAGGCCTCACCCGGTCCAATCTGTTCCCCGGAGAGGATTTTCCACAGATGTGAAATAATCTGTGGAAAAATTAGTAGCACCCATGGAACCTAAAGAAAATCAAAACCTTTGGATTCAAATCCTCCGGGCCGTCGAAGCCAAGGTCGACCCCAACTCGTTCGAGACCTGGTTCGGCCCGACGGGCTTCATCGGCCAGGAACAGGATTGCTTGTATGTCAAGGTTCCGAATTCCTATTTCCGCGACTGGCTGTCCTTCCATTATTCGAATATCATCAACGAATGTTCGCGGGACCTCTTCGGCAAAAGCTTCGACATCCGCTACATCCACGACGACACGCCGTCGTCGTTCATGAGGCGATCGCCGGACGAGAGGAAAACCAAGCAGGGCCAGCTCATCAATCCGAACCTCAACCCCAACTATACGTTCGAGAACTTCGTCGTCGGCAGCTGCAACCAGTTCGCCCACGCGGCCGCCGTGGCCGTGGCCAAGAATCCGGCCAAGTCCTACAACCCTCTCTACCTCTACGGCGGGGCGGGCCTCGGCAAGACCCATCTCATGAACGCCATCGGCCACTTCAGCCTCCAGCAGAGCGAGCGGAATAAGATCCTCTACGTCACCACCGAAAAATTCATGAACGACCTCATCAACCACCTCCAGTACGGCAAGGTCCTCGAGTTCCGCGAGAAATACCGTAACGTCGACGTTTTATTGATTGACGACATCCACTACCTCGCCGGCCGCGAGCGGACCAAAGAGGAATTTTTCCACACCTTCAACCACCTTTATGACAACCAGAAGCAGATCGTCATCTCGAGCGATTGCCCGCCCAAGGAGATCCCCCATCTCGAGGAGCGTTTCCGGTCCCGGTTCGAATGGGGCCTCATCGCCGACCTCAAGCCGCCGGACATCGAGACCCGCATCGCCATCCTCAATAAAAAAGCCGAGGCCGAGGCGGTCTCCCTTCCCGAGAGCGTGGCCCTCTACATCGCCGACAAGGTCCAGTCCAACATCCGCGAGCTCGAGGGCTACCTGAGGCGGGTCGTCGCTTTCGCCTCGCTCAAGGGCGAAAAGATCGATTTGGACCTGACCAAGGAAGCCCTTAAGGGCCTTCTCGACTCGTCGACGACGATCGTCACTGTGGAAAAGATCCAGAAACTCATCTGCCACAAGTTTAAAATAAAACCTTCCCAGCTCAAGTCGAAAAACAACTCCCCCAAGATCGCCTTTCCCCGCCAGATCGCCATGTATCTGGCCAAAGAATTGACCAAGTCCTCCCTTCCCGAAATCGGCAAGAAATTCGGTGGAAAACACCACACGACGGTCATCTACAGCGTCCGAAAAATCGACAAGCTTCGGGCCGATGATCCTGAATTCAACAAAGAGATCAACAGCCTCGTGGCCTTCATCCAATGAGGATTATCAACATGTTCGGCGGGATATGCACATTTCCAGAGGACTTTATTGTTTCTCTTCTTGATTTTAGTTATCTTTATGAAATAAATAGTAAGAATATAAGGAATCCGGTTCGAGAGGTGCCGAAATGAAATTTTCACTCCCCAAAGAAACGTTCCTGGAAGAGCTGCAGCTGCTCCATGGGATCGTCGAAAAACGGAACACCATGCCCATCCTGGCCAACATCCTGATGAACGTCTCGGCGTCGGACATCGAATTGACGGGAACGGACCTCGAGGTCGGGCTGAGGACGCATCTCGAGGCGGCCATCGATAAACCCGGGGCGATCACGGTCAACGGCAAGAAGATCTTCGAGATCGTCAAATCCTTACCGGAAGGGCAGATCGTCCATGTCGAAAAGGTCGGCGACAACATCGAGATCAAGGCGGGCGAAAGCGAGTTCAAGATCCTGTGCCTACCCCAAGAGGATTATCCCCAGGTCCCGGAGCCGAAATTCGAGAAAGACATCCACTTGGCGTTAAAGGACGTCAAAGACATGATCGACCGGGTTTACTATGCGATAACACAGGAGCAGAGGTACTATCTCAACGGGGCCCAGCTTTCGCTCAAGAACCGGCAGATCGAACTGGTCAGCACTGACGGGCACCGCCTGGCGTACACGAAAAAGGCCCAGGACGGGCTGAAAATCGACCAGGACATCAGCGTCATCGTGGCCAAGAAGACGCTCAACGAGATAAGGAAATTCGAGGATGAAACGGTCGAGTTCGACCTCGACGAGAACAACCTTTTCTTCAAGGTCGGCCGGAGGACGCTCATCTCCCGGATCATCGATAGCAAGTTCCCCAATTATCAGGCGGTCATCCCCAAGGACAATCCCGGCCGGCTGGCCGTTTCGCGTGAAGAGCTGGCCAACGCCATCCGGCGCGTGTCCCTCCTGTCGGCCGAGCGGTCGAAAGGGATCAAGTTCACCATCGAGAAGAACCGGATGAGGCTATTCTCGTCCAACCCCGAGATCGGGGAGGCGCGCGACAGGCTGGCCGTCGAGTACAAGGGTCAGGACCTGGAGATCGGGTTCAACGCCCAGTATCTGCTCGACTTTCTCACGGCGGTCGCGTCCGACCGGGTCGTCTTTGAGATCAAGGACGAGAACAGCTCCGTCCTGCTCAAGCCGGAGGCCGAGGAAGGCATCACCAACATCTACGTCCTGATGCCGATGAAGATCTGATCCGGCCGCGGAGCCGGGCCCCTACCGCGCGTCGAGGGCGCTCCGGATGACCGCGATGATCCGCCGGACGGCCCGGCCGACGGCCGGAGACACCGGCGCCCCCTCCTCGAACGACGAGGGCTCTATCCCTAGGATCAAGACCCGGCAGTCCATCGTCTCCCGGATATAGCGGGCGAGCCGCGTCAGGGGCATGCGGTGGGTGGAAACGTCCTCGTCGGCGACCTCGGCGGGGTCGAGCAGAAAGACCGCGCCCGGCGGCCGCCCGGCCGCGGCGGAGTCGACGATGACCGCGAGGTCGGGGGCGAAGGCGCGGACGACCCCGGTGAAATTCTCGGGGACATCTGCCGCGGCGACGACCAGGACTTTCGCCGGCAATGGGCCGGGCCCGGCGAGGAGGTCCCGGGCGGCGAGGGCCCCCGCGGCGTCATCGCCCCTGGCGACGTTCCCGACGCCGACGACGGCGACGCGGAGGGACCGGCGGATCTCCCGGCGAAGGACACGGCTCCATGATCGCATGGCTTGATTGTATGGATTCCCGCACTCGCCCGCAAGACTCGACGGCGACGAGCCTGGAGGGGACGGCGCTCGCGGCCGGCGGTGAGGGCTCAGGCTGTCGGCCCGGCGGCCTGGGGCGCCGGGGCCGCCGCCTTGGGCTTGAGCACGGCCCGGACGTAGATCCAGTCCTTTTTCATCTTGTGGCGGTCGTCGTCGGCGATCTCGAAAAGGCGGTCCATATGCATGGCTTTGGGCGTCGTCGGGCAAGAGTCGACGCATTGGGCGCAGTGGACGCAGCGGTCGTTGTGGATGACCATCCGGAAGCGCTTCTCGGCCTCGTTGACCGAGGCGATCTCGATGGCCTCGGCCGGACAGTCCCGCTCGCAGGCCCGGCAGACGATGCACATCTCGGTATTGAGATAGGGCGTTCCGCGGAAGTCCTTGGGGACCTCGAGCTTTTTGAAGGGATAGTCGACGGTGGCGGGTTTCTTGTAGAGATGGCGGAGCAGTTCGGGGAGGAAGGCCGCTATTTTCATGACAGCAATCCCTTCAGGAGAATGGCGACCAGGAGCTGGAGGACCGCCAGGGGGGCCAGGTACTTCCAGGCGAAGGACACGACCTGATCGATGCGGATCCGCGACGTCAACGCCCGGAGAAGGGACAGGAGGAAGATGACGAAGAGCGTCTTGACCACGAAATGGATGAATCCGACGACGGCGCCGCCGGGGAAGCCGCCCAGGAAGACGGTCGCGAGAAGGCCGCTCGAGATGACGAGCTCGATGTCGAAGGTCAGGCGAAAGAGGGCCAGCTTCTTGCCCGAGTATTCGGTGAACGTCCCGCCGACGATCTCCGTCTCGGCGTGGGGGATGTCGAAGGGGGTCCGCTCGAGCTTGGCCTGGACGGCGATGACGGCGACGAGGAAGCCCAGCAGGTTCGTCAGGAGCAGGAGGGGTTTCGCCTGGTAAAAAGCCGCGATCTCGGCCAGGCGCCAGGAGTCGGCCAGGATGGCCGGACTCAGGATGGCCAGAAAGAGCGGGACCTCGTAGCCGAAGAGCATGGTCAGGACACGGGCGCCGCCGATCGTGGAGAAGGGGTTTGTCGAGGACCAGGCGGCCAGGAAGAGGATGAGCGTCGGCAGGCTGAGGAGGTAGAGGACGACGATGATGTCGCCCGAAAATGACGTCAGGCCGGGGTTGGCCAGGTCGAAGTTCCAGACGGGGAGCAGCAGCCCCGCCGTCGAGACGACAGCCAGGCCGATGATCGGCAGGACGGTGAAAAGACGCTTGTCCGAGGCCTCGGGGACGATGTCCTCCTTGGCCATGAGCTTGAAGAAATCGGCGATGGGCTGGAGGAGCCCGAACCGGCCCGTGTGGGTCGGACCCATCCGGTTCTGGAGCCTGGCGTAGACCTTGCGGTCGAACCATTCGCAGAAGGTCGAATAGACGAACAGGAACAGAAGCCCGGGGTAGACGACGAGATAGAGGAGTGTTCTCACAACGGCCATACCGCATTCCTTTTCACGGGAGCATTTTGATGCCGGGCGATCGCCTGCCGGCGCAGATCGCTCATCCGGACGACCGACTCCTCGCCGCTCCCGGCCTTGACCAGAGTCACGGCCCGTTCGGCGCAGCAGATGCAGGGGTCGATGGCGGCGAAGATTAGGGGGATGTCGGCGATGAATCCTTTCCGGAGCATCTCCACCGTGGCCGGGTAATTGGCCAGGGTGGGGGCCCGGACCTTGAGCCGCTCGGGCTTGTCCGTCCCGTTGGCCTTGATGTAATGGATGTTCTCGCCCCGGGGCGCCTCGTAGCGGCTGACGACCTCCCCGGGTTTGACCTTGCGCGGTGCCTTGACGGCGATGTCCCCGGCCGGCAGGTTCCGGACCATCTGTTCGCAGAGCTTGTACGACTCCAGGAGTTCCTTGACCCGGACGACGACGCGGCCGAGGACGTCGCAGGTGTCGGCCGTCGCCACCTCGAAGTCGAGCTCGCCGTAGACCGCGTACGGGTCCTCCTTGCGGACGTCCCGGGCCCAGCCCGAGGCCCGGGCCGTCGGGCCGACGGCGCAGAGGGCGACGACCTTGTCCTTGGGGAGGAGGCCGACGCCGGCGATCCGGCCGACGAAGCTCGGCTCGTTGGCGCCGATGTGGAAATAGTATTCGCTCCGTTTCCTCAGGGTCACCATCCCTTCGAGGATCTTGGCCTTTTGGCCTTCGTCAAGGTCCCGCCGGACGCCGCCGATGGTGTTGATGGCGTAGTGGACGCGGTTGCCGGAGATCATCTCGAGGAGGTCCATGACGATCTCCCGGTCCCGCCAGGTGTACATGAAGAACGAGTCGAAACCGGCCTCGTGGCCGGCGACGCCGAGCCAGAGGAGGTGGCTGTGGATGCGCTCGAGCTCGGAGACGAGGTAGCGGATGTACAGGCCACGGCGGGGCGGCGCGAGCTCCATGAGCTTCTCGACGCCCTGGACGTAGCAGGTCGCGTGAGAGTGGGAGCAGATGCCGCAGATGCGCTCGACGAGGTAGATGTTCTGGATCCAGTTCTTTTCTTCCGCCAATTTTTCGAGGCCGCGGTGGTTGTAGCCCAGGCGGATGTCGACGTCGGTGATGACCTCACCCTCGACGGTCATGCGCAGGCTGATCGGCTCCTTCAGGGCCGGGTGCTGGGGGCCTATGGGGACTTGGAAACTCATGACTTTCCTCCGGGGATGACTTCCTCCGGCCGCGTGTGCTTCCAGTCCTTGCGCAACGGGTAATTCTCAGCCGGCCAATCGTCGGGGAGGACGAGGGGCCGCGGATCGGGGAGTCCGTCGACGATCATGCCGAACATGTCCTGGAGCTCGCGCTCGTACAGGATGGCGCCGGGGATGACAGGGGTGATGCTGGCGAGGTGAGGATCGGCCCTCGGGATCTCGGTCCGAAGGTTGAAATCGGTTTCGGGCGTGGAGAAATGGTAGACGATCTCGAACGTCTCTCCGTTGTCCACTCCGCTGATGGTGGAGAGGAAGACGACCCCGTAAGCGTCATGGAGACGGGTTGTTACGGCGATGATGTCGCTCGGCGCGACCTTCAAGAAAAGGCGGCGGCGCGCGGGATTGGCGATTTCCGCGACCTTGTCCCCCAGGTCCGCTTTGAGTTTTTCGATGAGTTCGGCGTCGGTCATGGCGGTTCCTTGATGCCTAGAGTTTACCCAGGAGCTTGACAACGCCGTCGATGATGGCGTCGGGCCGGGCTGGGCAGCCCGGGACGTACATGTTGACCGGGATGACCTGGTCGATGCCGCCCATGATGTTGTACGCGCCGCGGTAGACGCAGCCGGACATGGCGCAGGCGCCCACGGCGATGACGAACTTGGGGTCGGGGACCTGATCGTAGATGCGGATGATCCGGTCCCTCATCTGGCGGGTGGCCGGGCCGGTGGCGATGATGACGTCGGCGTGGCGGGGTGTGGCCTTGAGGAGGATGCCGAAGCGCTCGACGTCGAACCGCGGGGTCAGCGCGGCGATGATCTCAATGTCGCAGGCGTTGCAGGCGCCGGAGTTGAGGTGGAGGATCCAGGGTGACTTGATCCTGGACCAGCGCGCAAGCTTGTTCAGCATGTTAGCTCCTTGTGACCAGGGCCATGACGGACAGGAAGATCATGAGCAGGTAGAAGACGGCGAAAAAGACGATCTTGCCCGAGGGAACGGTGGCGATGACCAGGGCGGCCACGTGCATGATGGTGAAAAACAGGGCGATGAAAAAGAACAGGCGGTAGCCGAACTGGATCTTGACGCCCGGGATGTCCTCGCCGCAGGCGTAGGTCGTGAGCTTGCCGCCGACCTTGGTCAGCTTGGGCCCCATTTTCGATCCCAGGCCGTAGAGGGCGAAGGCCGTCCCCAGGAAAAAGAGGAAGGCGACGGGCGGGGAGAGGAGGAAACCGATTCCCTTCATAGCTCAACCTTTCAGCCTGGCCAGCTTGCGGACGTCCAGGCTCTTCGTCTGCCGGTAGATGTTGATGATCAGGGCCAGGGCCGTGGCCACGAGGCTGACCTCGACGACGATGAACGTGACGACGAGGGTCTGGGCGACGAGGATGTTGTCCTTGACGAACCCGGTCCCCAGGAGGAGCAGGCTGATGCCCTTGGCGATGACTTCGATGGCGATGAAGAGCTTGATAAGGTTCCGCCGGAGAAGGAGGCCGAGGATCCCGGCGAAGACGAGGGCGGCCGCGAAAAACAGGTAGAAATACCAGGTGTTAGTCATGTTTATCCCTCTTGCGGAACAGGGCCAGGACGGCGAACACGCCGGCCAGGATGACGGCGATCTGGCCGACGAGGTCGAACGTCCTCCCTTTCCAGAGGACGTCGCCGAAGGTGCCCGTCTCCGCTCCCGAGGCGAGGGCCGGGATCTTCCGGAGGAGGCCCTTCATGACCAGGGCGTCGATGATGATGAAGGCGATGAAGAAGAGGGGGAAGACCCAGTTCGCGGCCCGGGATTCCCGGACCTCGTCGCCGGCCTTGGTCAGGGCGATGGTCAGGATGAAGAGGACCGTGATCAACCCGGCGACGACGGAAATCTCGAAGACGCCGGCGTACGGGGCGTTCATCCGGAAGAAGATGATCCCCAGGAGCAGGCTGGCGGCGGCGAGCGAGATGGCCGACTTGAGCAGGTCGCGGAGCAGGATGGCCAGGACCGAGAACAGGACCAAACCGATGAGGAGAGCTGTTTGCACGATCATCGTCTAAAATCCCCACGATCCGATCACGGCGTGGACCCCGTCCGCGAGCACGTCGGCGGCGGGCTGGATCCAGGTCGTGACGGTCGACGAGAAGAGGATGCCGATCCCCACGCAGAGGAGGGCCAGGAGGACGGTCGCGGCCGTCATCCAAAAGGGCGCTTCCTTGACGGCGGCCCACTTCTCGTTGAGCTTGCCGAAGAAGGCCTTCCGCTGCATGAGGAGGAAGTACCAGAGGGTCAGGACCGAGGTCAGGACGGCGATCAGGGCAAAGACGGGGTGCCCGGCCTGGATGAGCGCGATGATGATGATCAGCTTCGACCAGAACCCGTTGAGCGGCGGGATGCCGACGATCGACAGGGCCCCGACCAGGTTCGTTGCGGCCGTGATCGGCATGCGCTTGGCCAGGCCGCCCATCTCGTCGAGGTTCCGGGTGCCCGTGGATTGCTGGACGGAGCCGCTGGTCAAGAACAGGAGTCCCTTGGCCAGGGCGTGGTTGAAGAGGTGGAAGAGCCCGCCCGCGATGCCGAGGGGCGTCCCGATGCCGATCCCCAGGACGATGTAGCCGACCTGGCTGATCGAGGAATAGGCCAGCATCCTCTTCATGTCCTTCTGGCCCAGGGCGAGGAAGGCGGCGACGACCATGGACAGCGTGCCCAGGGACATCAGGACCGTGGACAGGGCCGGCGTCAGGCCGAAGACATTGAGGAAGATCCGGGTCATGGCGTAGATGCCGGAGACCTTGATCAGGAGGCCGGACAGGACGGCCGAGATGGGCGCCGGGGCCGAAGGGTGGGCGTCCGGAAGCCAGGCGTGGAACGGGATGAGGGCCGCCTTCAGGCCGAAGCCCACGAGGAAGAAGGCGGAGGCGACGCCGACCGCGGCGCCGGCGTTGATCTCCTGGAGGGCCTTGGCCACGCCCGCAAAGTCCAGGCTCCCGGTCATCCCGAAGATGACGGCGACGCTGACCAGGATGAAGGCCGTGGCCACGACGGAGAGCATGAGGTACTTGAAGGCGGCCTCGAGCTCATCCTGCCCCAGCCCGAAGGCGACGAGGGCGTAGGACGCGACGGCGGCCACCTCCATGAAGAGGTAGACGCTGAAGAGGTCCGTGGCCAGGACGAGCCCGTTCATCCCGGCGACCATGACCAGGAACAGGGCGTAATAATTGGCCTTGGCCCCGTAGTGCTCCATGTAGTCGATGGAGAACAAGCAGGCCGCCAGCCCGACGACGGCGATGGCCAAGAGCATGAACAGGCTGAACCCGTCCAGGGCCAGCCGGATGGCGACGGGCTCCCCGAACCAGGAGAGCTGTTGGAGGACGGGCCCGCCGGCGATGAGGTGACGTCCGGTGATCGCGGCGTAGACGAGCAGGAAGAGAAGGGCCGCGTTGGCCAGCAGGTCGGGCACGACCCGCCGGGAGACCTTGCCGACGAGAGGGAGAATCCCCGCCACGACGAGCGGCAGCGCAACGAAAAGTATGATCAACGCTCCTCCTCTATTTCATCAGCAGGCTAATCGTGCCCGCCACGATGATCAGGCCGGCCAGGCACCAGGCGAGGTAGTTCGCATAATGCCCGTTGTGGGCCTTCTTCAGGATGGCCGTGAATCTCTCCCCGGCGACGGTGACGACCTTCTCGTAGACGAAATCGATGGGCCGGTCGACGGCCTTGAACAGGACGAGCGACAGCCCTTGGAGGACCTTGACGCCCTGCTCGTAGGGGTCGAATACCCGGGCCTCGGCCAGGTCGTAGAGCCTGTGGACGACGGGGAGCTTGTGGATGGGTTCGGAGGCGAGGTAGGGCTTGCGGCCGGACTTCAGGAAGCCGTGACGGTGGAGGAGGAAGGCCAGGACGAGGCAGCCGATCGAGATGAGGGCCACAGGGTTGAAGATGTCCAGGGCGTGGCTCGTGAAGTCGAGGTGGGCGCCGGCCTCCACGTGACCCTCGAGGATCGGCTGGATGAAGAGGGTCAGGGGGAGCTTGTTATAGACGCCGAAGAGAATGCAGAGGGCCGCCAGGACGAGGATGGGGACGACGATGGCCGCTTGACTCTCCTTGACCGCCGGGACCTCGCGCGTCCGTTGGCCGAAGAACACGGAATGCCCGGCCTTGAGGAAGGAGGCGAAGGTGAAGATCGCCCCGACCCAGGCCGCGATGGCGAAGACCGTGTAGCCCGATTCGAGGGCGCCGTGGAAGACCATCTCTTTGGAAACGAAACCGTTGAGCGGCCAGACCCCGGAAATGGCCAGGGCGCAGACGGTGAAGCCGAAGGCCGTCAGCGGCATCTCTTTCCGCAGGCCGCCGAGTTTCTTGAGCTCGGTCGTGCCGGTCCGGTGCTCGACCGAGCCGGCGCTCAGGAAGAGGCCGCATTTATACATGGCGTGGTTGATCATGTGGAAGATGCCTCCGGCGATGCCGAACGGCACGGCCGTCCCGATGCCGAGGATCATGTAACCGACCTGGCTGACGGCGTGATAGGACAGGAGCCGCTTGAAGTCCTTCTGGACGAGGGCCATGAGGACGGCCAGGACGATGGTCACCGCCCCGACGAGCATGAGCAGGACGGAGAGGCCGCTCCCCGGCCGGATCTTGAAGAAGTCGAGGGAGATCCGGGCCAGGAGGTAGATGCCCAGCAGCTTCTCGAAGGCGGCCGGCAGGAAGGCCATGAAGGTCACGGGCGCGTCGACGGCGGCGTCGGGGATCCAAGTGTGGAAGGGCATAGCCCCGGCCTTGCCGGCGGCTCCGATCATCATCAGGACGAAGGCGACCGCGGCCAGCCCCGTCGGCTCGACGGAGACCTGGGACATGGTCAGCGTACCGCTCACGGTCCACAGGAGACCGATGCCCAGGATCATCGAGAAGTCGCAGAAGCCGCCGATCAGAAGGGCCTTGACCGCGGTCCGGCCCGACGTCGGCCTGCCGCCGATTGTGACGAGGCCGTAGAGGGTAACGAGCAGGCCTTCCCAGAAAAAGACGAGGGGGACGAAGTTGTTGGCCAGCGCCGCCCCGTTGGCGAAGGCCGCGGTCAGGAAGACGTAGGCGAAGAATTCCCGGGCCCGCGGCGCGTCCTTCATCTTGACCGTCGAATAGAGCGTGATCAGGATGAGGAACCCGGCCAGTGCGAGGAGGATGAAGCTCGAGAAGTGGTAGAGGCGGAGGTCGAAGTCGATGCCCATGCCGAGCCAGGGGACGTTGAACCTGAGATCTTTCAGGGAGAAGAAGACGAAGCCGTAGTAGAGGAGGACGGCCGCGCCGGCCAGGGCCAGGGCGTCCCGGAGGAGGCGGAGCGCCCGCGGGATGATGAGGAGGACGACGGCCAGGACGGCGGGCAGGAGGATGGGAAGGAGAAGCATTTTGGGGGTCATCGGAGCCACCAACTCATCTCGGTCGTCGCGATGTTGACGAGCTTCATCGGGTAGGCGACGAAAAGCCCGGCCGCCAGGCTGAGGAAGGCCAGAACGGCGACGACAAAGACCATGGATTTCGTTCTCTCGGGAGCCGGCCGCTTGAGCTCACCCAGGAAAACCAGGCTGAAAACCCTGAAAAGGTAGTACATCGTCAGGACGGCGGTGAAGAGGGCTGCGGCGGCGAGCCAGGTCCGACCGGCCTGCACGGTCCCCATGATGACCAGGAATTTCGAGAAGAAGCCGCCGAAGGGCGGGATGCCGATGACGGAGAAGGAACAGACGAGGAAGGCGATCGCCGTGACCGGCATCGTCTTGACGAGGCCGCCCATCTCCCGGATGTCCTTGGCCTGGACGGCGTGGATGACGATCCCGGCGCAGAGGAAGAGTCCGGCCTTGGCCAGGCCATGCATCAGGATGAAGAGAAGCGACCCGGAGATCCCGGCCGCGTTGGCCACGCTGAAGCCGAGGAAGATGTAGCCGATCTGGCTGATCGTCGAGTAGGCCAGGATCCTCTTGAGGTCGTTCTCCACGGCGGCCGCGCCTGCCGCGACGAGGCTGGAGACGACGACGACGATGGGAATGGCCTGCTGCCAACCCTCGGGCAGCCGGAAGGTGTAGAGGAAGAGGCGGGCGAAGGCGTAGACGCCGATCTTGACCAGGACGGCGGCGTGGAGCAGGGCCGTGACAGTCGTCGGGGCGACGCCGGCGTCCGGGAGCCAGGTGTGGAGCGGCACTGTGGCCGATTTCGAGAACAGGCCGAAGAGGATGAGCAGGACAGCCGTCCCGGGGACGAGAGTGCCCCGCATGGCCGTGATGTCGAAGGTGTTGGTGACGCCGTAGATCTGGATGAAGCCGAGGAGCATGACCACGGCGCCGAAGAACGTCACCAGGAAGGCCTTGTCCGCCTTGCGGACGTGAGCCGGCTCCCGGTAGAAGCCGATGAGCCGCCAGCAGCTGATGGCGATGATCTCCCAGAAGAGGTAGAGGAAGATGAGGTTCCCGGAGAAGACCAGGCCCATCATCGCCCCGATGAAGAGCAGGACCATCAGGTAGTATTCGTTCTGGTTCTCTTCCTTATGGATGTAACCGATGGAGTAGACGACGATGAGACAGCCGACGAACGACGATACCCCGGCCATGAAGATCGACAGCGGGTCGATGATCAGGACGAAGTCGAGGCCCAGGGCCAGACTCTTGCGCACGACGAGCTCCCCCCCTTGGAGAGCGAGGGGGATCAGGGTCAGCGGCAAGACGGCCGTCACGGCGCTCACCAGGATGGCCCAGACCGACCGGGCGCGCCTGGACAGCAGACTGGCCAGGGGGGTCGCGAACGAGCCGACGATGGGGACGAGAATCGTTAGGAGGACGATTGTTTCGGTATTCATTGGGACGGGTTGCCCTCCTTATGCTGAGGGCCAATTATAGCGATGGGCCGGAAGAGTTGTCAAGAAATTCCACATGCCGTCCTCATCTTTTTTTAAAGTTTTTCCAGAGATAAAAACCCGTTGCTTTTTCCCCTGGAATGTAGGATAAAAGAACGAATCCGCCGAGGAGAGTGAACACCATGCCCATCGAGATCCGCGAGGTCTTTTCCAGAAAAGACCTGAAGACGTTCATCTACCTGCCTGAGAAGATCCACGCCGGGCACGAGAACTGGGTCCACCCCATCTACATGGACGACTGGAAGTATTTCGACAAGAAGAAGAACAAGGCCTTCGGCTACTGCGACACGATCCTCCTCCTGGCCTGGAAGGACGGACGGCCCGTAGGCCGGGCCATGGGCATCATCAACCACCGCTTCAACGAACACCGGAACGAAAAGACGGCCCGTTTCGGGTACCTGGACATTTACGAGGATAAGGAGGCGCTCCACGCCATCCTCAGTTTCATCGAAGACTGGGCCCGGGCCAAGGGAATGACCAAGATCGTCGGTCCCTACGGCTTTTCCGACCAGGACCCCGAGGGCTTCCTCATCGAGGGCTTTGAGCACCGGGCGACGATCGCCACCTACTACAATTTCGAATGGATGCCGAAGTTCCTCGAAGACGAAGGCTACGCCAAGGACAACGACTGGTTCGTCTACAAGCTCGACGTCCCCCAGGAGCTGCCGGAATTCTATAAAAAGATCTACGAGCGGGCCATGAAGCGCGGCACTTACGAGATCATCGAGTTCCGCAAGAGGAAGGAGCTCAAGCCCTGGATCCGGCCCATCCTGTCGCTCATGAACGAATGCTACATGGCCGGCAACATCTACGGCTTCGCCCCTCTCGAAGAGGAGGAGATGGACGACCTGGCCAAGCGCTATCTCCCGGTCGTCGACCCGCGCTTCGTCAAGGCCGTCAAGAAGGACGGGGAGGTCGTGGCCTTCATCATCGCCATGCCCGACATGACCGAGGGCATCCGCAAGGCCAGGGGCCGCCTGCTCCCCTTCGGTTTCATCCATGTCCTTCGGGCGGCCAAGAAGACAAAACAGCTCGACCTCCTGCTCGGGGCCGTCAAGGAGCAGTACCGGGGTCAGGGCCTCGACGTCCTCATGGGCGTCAAGACCCTCATGTCCGCCCACGAGGCCGGCTATGAGATGATGGACACCCATCACGAGATGGAAGCCAACGTCAAGGTCCGGGCCGAGATGGAACGCATGGGCGGGACGATCTACAAGAAATACCGGGCCTTCCACAAGATGCTCTAGCAGGGACTGCCTTCAGAGGGACTGTCCCCTCTGGAGGGGACAGTCCCTCTTTTATTTCGCGTCGGCCCAGTTCGGGCCGAAACCGAGGCGGA
>Ga0214473_10001367_pt1 | contig 32507 bp, 31 predicted proteins | sample RVTome_7_FD_203509 | JGI IMG/M metagenome (GOLD analysis project Ga0214473, IMG submission 203509) | Soil microbial communities from uranium-contaminated site in the Upper Colorado River Basin, Wyoming, United States - RVT98D197 | ecosystem: Environmental > Terrestrial > Soil > Contaminated >...
ACAGTCTACAATAGAGCTGGCGTTGCCCAAGGGTAGCAAATGGAAGCGTAGAAAGTCTATGTTACAATATACATATACATATCACACTTAATACAATAAGATAGAAGAGTGAATAGGTATGAAAAGCTTAGTGTAGAGTGTAGAGTGTAGAGTATCTTCTGAGAAGATACTCTCTTTGTATACTACTTTGGTAGCTATTAATACCTACTAGTATGTACAAAACTAAGGACAAAGCGAAGAAACAGTCTTCTTAACGGGCTTACTTACACCAATGATACCAGCTGGTTTGTCTAGGTATGTTCTCACCATTGTTATGTGGTAATTCATGGGAATGTTTGTCAAGTCAATGGTAACAATGGCCTTTCTCATAACGCCAAACCGCTCTGCTGTTTTGGTGGCGTCATTCTCAACATCTTCTAACAGGACTTCACTCCAACACAAGTTATTAGACATGTTTGTTAGATTGGCTAGCAGAATAGGTGGTAACATGTCTCTGTTGTATGCAGTCGTTGTTGTTGGATAGCCAGTGATTGTTATTACGACTAGGAATGTCGTCATTGGTAGAGTGTTGTTTTGTTGGTATGAGTAAGAATAGGAAGTCATATATTGTATTGCTAGTATTTATGTTGTTGTCAGAATGGGGTGTATTATTTGTGGGTTGTTGTATATTAATGTACTGTTGAGTGCGTATGTGATATGTTAGAGACTGGTATTCGTTGTTATTGAGAAGGTAGGAGTAGAACTACACCGTTGTTGTATTAGTAACAATGAGTATTTGTTAGGCATGTTCATGTGTTTTACTATTAATCTTGGGTGTTTCTAAATTGGCATGCTACCATATAATTCGTATAGGATAATGTATAAATGTTGATGTGTGCTAAGAATGTAGAACTAGATTCGGTAGACATTCTGTCGATCAAGGTAGTCAAAAATGGCCCAATTTCCATCGGGTACTCTGGTTTACTAGGATGTTGGAGTTGTACCTGACAAAGTAGCTTGTCACGTATTTGATAGCTGTCTCCAAGTCCGTACTCGTCACCGTAAGGTCAAGATTCTGGTTGTTGTACGGACTTGGAGACAGGCATGTTTCTTAGTAACTTATTAGTATTCTAACAACAGAATACCCGATGGAATTTGGGCCAAATATAATAACAATTCTCTACTCACATTATAGTCGATTCTTCACATCACGCTCGACCTTCTAGTAGGTCAAGTGTTATATACATACATTTCACAACAATTTTATGGCCTCAATATATTCCACAATTCGCTCATTAGAGGTTCCAAGACATAACAACTAACCGTTACTCTTTTACCATCCCGTAGTATTTTGTTCTTATAAGTACGGAAAGTTGCACTAGTGAACGCCTCGAATACTCTTTTGAGCGTTTTGACCTTACCTTGTATCTCCTGTTCATTCCCTCGCGATGTTTTAAGTTCCATAATATCCAACAAGCCATTTGGCATTACTAATCTCTCCACTACTTCTCTACTAATTATACATCTAGTCCCAGTATTGCTAATATGCAACCTATCACAAATATCCGTCATCGCAATGAGCTTGACATACACTTTATCCACTCCCGATACTAACAAGGCAGACTTGTATGCAACTTTCTTCTCAAATCGTATCTTGGCTGCTACTAATCCCCTCTTCTCCTCTCTCAAGTTGTGCAATACATGTCTGCTAGTATTCCAGAGTTCATCATATACTCTAGCCTTCAATTCTTCAGGAGCATCGTCTTGTAGTAGCGCCATGCAACAGTACATATCATACTGGCACTTCTCTACACTATTTGTCAAGTTTCTCTTATTCTTCTCCTCCAACATTTCAATATCTTCTTCCTCTAATCTAGGAATATCCTTATACAACATTCTACTACTCTCTGGCAAGACAACACTAACTTCGTCCTCGTCTTCTATCTCTTCAATGTCAGCATCTTGTAGTTCATAACCAGCTTCTTCCAAATACCATTCCAATACTTGTCTAGAATACAATCTACTTGCATTTGTTTCTAGTCTGTTATATATCATTGTACTAACAATTGCTGGATGAGTGTCTTCTAGTGTAGTAATACTAATAAGTGCATTGTTTGCCGCAGTAACGACTTGTAGAGCCTCCATTTCTAGCTGCTTACGAACACCACTAATCGTGTCTGGTAGATACTTGTCATGAATGAATGGTCTGTCATACATTGCAAACTCAATTGTTGTACTAACAAGCTTCCTAATTCTACCAATTGCTTGTATAACATCTCTCATGCACGTGGAGGCAGAGCTAGCATACAAGACAATGTGGTAGATGTAGTCTGGCACTTCAAAAGAAATACCCAATGCTAACAAGAATACATAATATCAATACCAGTAGACGTGTATTATTTGTACATTGTTGTGATAATTGTTACTATTGAATGTGTAGATAATGTGTTAGATGGTAATATTCGACATTAATGAGAAGATAAGAGTAGAACTATCCAGATGATATATGCTAGAAATGAGTATTTGATGTTCATGTTTCATATGTTTTACTATTAATATTGGGTGTTTCTTAATCAACAATCTGCCATAAAATTCGTATAAGATAGTGGATAGATGTTAATGTGTGTTAAGAATGTAGAACTAGCTTGGTTGGTTATTCTATGACCCAGGGCAATTGATAGAGACCCATCCTCCATCGGCTGTCTGGTCTCTTTAGGACCTTAAATGCTCACTTTTGAACACACCAGAAAACATGCTCTCGTGTATTCTCGTTCAAGGTATATCGTGCACACGATTTACCGTAGAGTCAGGATTATAGATTGTTGATGCACGATATACCACGTATGTTTCCCATTAGCATTTAAGGTCCTAAAGAGACCAGATAGCCGATGGAGGATGGGCCAGTACTAACTGTACTAACTTATTGTTGTCGTAGTCAACATATCATGAGACATACTACCTAATAGTAGGTAGTATATTGTTTGCATATACATTAGTGTCGAATTACATTCTCAACACATTCCACAATTCCTGTACTAGAGGTACCGATACAAAGTCATTCGCTGTTGTTGGGCTATTATTTAGTGTAATCTTCCTAGTAAGTGTATCCAAAGAAGCACCACTAAATGCTTTGAATACTCTCTTGAGTGTTTTGACCTTGGATTCCATTGTTATCTCTGCTGAGAGACTCTGTGATTTTGTCAATCCCATCGTAACTAATAGATTCTCTGGTAACACCAACTCGATCATCTTCTGCCTATTAATTACATATCTAGTACCAGTATTCTCTATTCCTAACTGCCTGCAAATTTGTCTCATAGCTACAAGTTTGGTATACACATTGTCATGTTCACTAACGAGTGCAGCAGATTTGTAAGCCACTTTCTTCTCAAACCTCTTCCTAGCTACTACTAAGCCTCTCTCAAGTTGTATAATACACTCCTATTAGCATTCCAGAGTTCATCATATACTTTAGCCTTCAACTTTTCTGAAGTAGAATCAAGTAAGAAACACATACAACAATATACATCATACTGGCATCGCTCAACACGAGTGGCAATATTCTTATTAACTTTGTTCCTAAGAGATTCTACGCTCTCAATTGATCTAGGAATGTCTTTGTACAACATTATACTACTATCTACTACTATCTACTACTATCTACTACTATCTACTATCTACTACTTTCTACTACTTTCTACTACTTTCTACTACTTTCTACTACTTTCTACTACTTTCTACTACTTTCTGGTAGTGTAATAAGTGCATTGTTGGCACCAGTGATAACGCAAATAAGATTCTGCTTCTATATGCTTTCTTATGTCCGCAATTATCATCTTATTAGAATCTCCTGTTAATATAGATTAACATATTATTATATTTATTCTTTATTATTACTCTACTTATTAATAGATAAGTAAACAAAGTATAAGTAGGGTAAGAACCAAAGTAAAAGATAGGAAAATGGCTGGTAAGTCAGGGTAACCAGAGTACTTTTCGATTTTCGATAGCGAACAGAAATCCGAAGTTCTGAGAGCGATAGAATAGTATCTCTTACTCAGACAGTCGCGACTTGTATACTATTATTAGTATACAACTTGGCGCATAGTTAGTTAAAGAAAGCATCATCCTTAACATACTTAGCAAAGATTTGTCTTACAATATGCAAATCTGGCATTGCTATTGTTTGTTGTCGCACTTTGGTACCAGTACGAACAATAGTAAGTTCTTTTGGTAATAAGGAGTACAATTGTCTCCAAAACCAGACATCATTTGCTATCTTAGCATGCCTATTATTACTTTGCGTCCATTCTACATACATCTTATAGAGTGTTTCTTTGGTAAGTAGCTTCCCAAATATGTCGCTATTCTCTTCTCTCAATTCAGCAACCCACCAAGTAATAGTAGAATTGAACCCATACTCTTTCTGTTCTCTGGCAGAGTCAGTAATAGGATAGTTTCTTGGATTGAATCCAGTAGTATCTCTCATAAGTAACCACTTGTATACTGCAACTGGAGGTACTTTCCAAGCTTCATTCCAATATACTCTGTTCTCTTCTGTATTTGCACATCTCTCGTCATCAATATCAATAGCAAAAATTCTTCTATCTGATCTCTCAATTAATTTGCAATGTTCTGCATTGCTCATAATGAAAACAGCCATACAATTGGGTAATGTTACTAATGGGAGTCCCTTCTCCTCATGTGTCAACACATCATTAGTAATATACATCTTCAACAAGTCGATTTCGTGTTGTTCCCAATCTCCAGCTTCATCTATTACTAACGCTCTACAATTTGCGAGTGACATTGTGAATCTACCGCATGCCTGGCTGCTTCTTTGATATTGGTAGTGTTTGCCATATATTGCTTTGAATGGAGAAAGAATGTAATTCTTTCCCCCTCCTTGGTCTCCTCTTTCGAGAATAGCAATGTTAGGACGTTCTAGTGGATGCTGTATTATCCATGCAAAGAGATTTAGAGTGTAATCTGCAACCGTCATACCACCCTTAATATGATTATAGATATGTTGTACCCACATTCTAGCATCTTCTGGATTAGCCTCTTCTAGATACTTATCTAGTGGAGAACCATGCCACATATTGAGGCATTTTGGTGGAGTAGTCTCGCAAAATACCAAGCTATTGTATTCTCTTCTGTTCTCCTTGTCTTTTAACCAGAAAGTTGCAACTTCTCTTCGTTTTGGGCCTTCTCCAGGCATTACTGTTCCTCCATATGCAGATCCTGCGAATGCTTTAGTATCTAATCGATGCAGATACAAACTACACCTTTCTGCTGTTTCATAGACTATTTGCTTGACCACTACGAATGGTGATGGTAGCAAGACAACTGCAAAGTAGCGATTGAAATATGCCGTAATTTGACTAGCAACCCATTTATCCAATTCCTCCTTGATAACAGCTATCTTCTGATCAGACACTAGTTTATCCATCCTATTAGCATAAGATAGGTCTGCTTCAATTGATTTATGTTTCTTATAGCTATCATACCTTGCTTGCAGTGTAGAAATGTATGCAGCTGTGTATTCTTCCTGAATAATATCCTCAATAGAGGTTGACTCGTGTAGATTAATGAGATTGTATGTTCTTCCTGCTCTTCCATCCTTGCCAATACCGACAATACATACTAACTTGTCTTGTTCGTTGTAATATGCATATGGAGTATCTATTATATCGACAAGTTGTTCTACTATTCTAGTAGAAGTGATTAAGTATAATTTGCCCTTCTCATTACTTCTTAGAAGTAGCTGGAGATTGATTGGAGTGTTAGTATGCCAACTTCTCTCAATAGAGAGGAGTGTTGGTATGTTGTGTGGAGCGGGTGTTGCCTCGGCCATGGTCGCTTTACTATACAGGCAGTTGACCAATTTCTCACTCGGTTGACTAATTTGACATCCTCAGTAATAATGTATTGATAGTGGCGAATTCGCCACGAGGTGTTGACTAATTCGCCACTGACTAGCAAGAAGCGTGAGTATATAATAGTAAACACTCCCATGGCATGTACAATGGATGCACAAAGAAAGTGTAATATTGTTCCACAACGAGATAAGCTACGAAAATATGTTGCATATTATCGCAAGCTTCGTGAAGAAGGCAAAGTATGGGTTCCCAAACAAAATAGTAAATTAGCAATGTATTGTGCAGCATATGGACTTGATCCCATTACTGTTATTAATGACAGAGATTGTTTGTTAGCGACTGCTCCAGACAGACAAATGGAAATGGGAGAAATCCAGTTTGTTAAGGAGCAGCTCTACTTATACCAAACAAGACACAAAGCTATCCTCGAAAATCCACCATGGATACCAACCAAGGGCAACAAATTCCGTGTGTGGTGTGAGCAACATGGCATTGATGTAGTCCAGCTTGTTGAAGGAACCATCAAACTAGACGATGTTCTAGTCCACTAATCTCTGTACATATTACACCTATCTCATAGAGATAGATGTCCTAGAATACATATCACCTCCTAAACGTAAGTAACTATTAAAATGGCACTCCACGCCGCTGTCGCAGTAGGCACTATAATTGTTCGTTCCAAACCATTCAGAGAATTCGTTGCATACGAAGTAAGAGTGTTAACGTGCAAGAAAGTAAGAGAGAAACATCCAGACAAGATTCCAGTAATAGTAGAAAGAGATGAGAGTAGTAAGAATATCCCAGAAATCGACAAAACAAAGTTTATTTGTAATGGAGATACTAGTGTAAGAGTATTTGTTGCAGAATTGAGAGGCATGCTGAAACTGGATAGTAAGACGGCATTGTTTGTGTTTGTTGGCGACAATGTAGTAGCGGCAACGCACAGAATGATGGGAGAAGTGTATGAGAAGCACAAAGATACGGATGGTTTCTTGTATATGAAGTATTCTGGGGAGAATACGTTTGGATGATTGATATTTCTACAATTGTTGGAGGATGTGAGATGTGTGTATATGTGTATATGCAGTTATAAGTAGGCTGCACTAGACGCTAGACTACAATAGTCTAGCGTTGATTGGAGGTCTGTACAGAACTCTAATAATGTTTAAAGACTAATAAATGGCACAACCCATCCCCAATCTCAAGGCGTTCCGTACTCTCTACTCTAGGGAGAATCCTTCATCCACTGAGGATGATGTCAGACGCGAGTGGGCGACATATCGTACCCAACATGGCATGTCTAAGGCTCGTAGTCCTATACGCGTCACTACTCAGAGATATGGTGGATTGACACAATCTACGCTCACTGGTATGCCACAAGATGTAGTTGGACTCATAAGTGGACATCTACCAGCTTCGGCAGTAGGTGTATTGACTAGAACTAGTAGAGCAGGGCATAGAATGACTCAACAACGCATGAGACAGCTCTGTAGCGAACTTCCCACTAACAAAGATGTCGTAGACTACCTGCTAGACAGACTAACACAGCAATTAGATACGACTGTTATGTGGTTTAAGCCACATGTTGGTATTGAGGATGGCGTATTGAAAGTTCTAGAGTTGCGATATGGTCCTGAATTTGGAGAGGGGATTAGAGCATCCGCAGTGGATACTGTTATTACTGCTATGACCGATGTAGTAGACAATGAAGCGGAAGATGTTGGTCCACGACAAGTGTTGGAAAGCCATAATAGAATTGCTAGCACTCTTGCCGAGGCTGTGTTAATAGCTGAAGGTGCGGAGACGCTTGGTGCTGTGGATCCAGTAATGATGTTGCGCGTAATCAGACAACGATTGGGTTGTCGCAAGAATAGTGTAGATTATGGTCTAGACATGGTCAAAGCCTACTATCGAAGGGTATTAGCTCCATATCTTGGGAGGTTGCTTGGCACAGAAGGTGCAAGACGCGTCTACGATGCAGACTACGTAATAGGAGAGCTTCCGAGGATAGTAGAGGAAAGTCAGGACGATATCAATCAGTTACTATTACTCTCAGAATGGTTAGAGGCTCATGATCTTGTTGGGTTGAGTGAATATGCTCATGGCGATCAACCCAGAGATGTTGATAGTTTGCGAGGTCAAGTACGTGGTATTCTAGGACGTATTCGCAATATAGATATGTACTACGCATTTGTAATATCAGACTTACAACATGAAGAGGTCTTGGAGCCACAATTACCAGGAGGGAATGAGATTGCTACATATCTCACTAATCTAATCAAGTCTAGGCATCCCTTCAGAGTAGGCATGCTGAATAATGATCGTAAGATAGTATACGTGATAACAGGAGTTGGCGGACACATCCAACATCAAGCAACCAAGCTAACGCAAGTTGCAAGTACGGATTATAGATCTAATAATGAGGACAGATCAAACCTATACGTTCCCTGGGATGGATATATTAGTGATGAGGATGTACCAACGAATGCTACAATCGACTACATTCTCAAGACCAGACGTGTAATATGGCCTCTAGATGTTCATACGCTCAAAGACATTATTAATAGGCGTATTACTGGACAAGTAGATCTTAAGGAGTACTTGCGACGGTATCTCGATGATTATGTTAGAGAAATAGTGAAGGAGGGACGTCTCTTAGAAGTCTACTCATCCTCTACCAATCTTCGAGACCTGCTTACGCCAATTACATCCGAATATATCTACCGAGAACATGAGTATAAGCATAAGCCCAAACAGCTCAAGGAGGCTAAGAGAGCTGTAAGAGCACTAAAAATACAACGACTAGGATTGATACTGCATAAATGGTTGAATACTGGAACTATTGAAGAAATTAAGGCAGTGGAGAGCATAAGTAAGGACATGAATGAAGAGGAGTTGGAAGCTATATCTCTACAGCTATTGGAAAAGGTGAGACGTGTGTATCTTGAGCTGTAGTCTTAATCTATCCACAACATTAGACTACATATGTAGTCTAATGGCACGTCTATAAGTCTATATGTAGTGGAAAGAGGTACTAGAGATTCATGAGAGACCATTTCCCGAGCCTCTCACACCCTCTCGCCACAAAGAGGCACATCTCCTTGGGAGAGAGGATGGCAGCGTGTGCATCTGCATGTAAGGGAATGAGAACACCTAGGAGAGTGTGTAGACGACGGAATCGGTCTATGAACTTGGTCTCTCCCAGGGAGTAGGGTCCTGTATCGCTGAGTCTCTCCAGTATACGACGACATCTCTGGATGCAGCTGTGTCTACTCATGGTCTCAGAGAATCCTAGCATCGCGAGAGCGGTTACCTTGGCGTGCTTGGTGAGAGTACGGGTCATTTGATCCCGGAGTACCTCGGCGTAGTCGCTATCGCCTCGGAATATCTTCCTTGCCATACTTGGTGACACGACTACTTCTGCGTCTCCCCACCCATCCAGGAGCGCAAGTAGTGCCTGCCACCGTATAGAGGTCTCCAGGGGTTCCCACTCGATCGCCATATCACCTCCTAGGACGTTCCGTACACGAATACGTTTCCCTGGTACGTTGTGTATCTTCTTAACCTCGATCGTGTAGGTATGTATCACAATGTCCTGCATCTTACAGAAGGTGAGAGACACGTCATAATTCTTCCTGTGCTCTATCGAGATCATTAGTAGGGTCCGCAGATCCCGAGCTGTCAAGGGATGCTCCTTGTTGGGGAGGCGACCCAGTCTACTCATCCCATTCCGGGTCTGAACGAGCAGGGACTCGCTGGCTCTCTCCCGGAGGTAGATCGTCCTTCTCACAACCCAGAGTCTCTGTTCCCTAGTGCCCTCTCCTCTCGCAACTGGGAGGAGCTTGCTGTTGGTGTAGGGTTCGTCCGTGATCACAGAGTACATGAGACAAAAGTGTGCGCTCGCACGCGTTACTCTTCCCAGATTCTCCTCCGTCATCTGCCTGGCACCCTCGAGGAGGTCTCTACGTATCCCCATGACCTGCATGTCTCTCACTAGAGTGAACCCTAGTACATCCTCCATTCCGTACCCGAGTGGTAGTAAGACACCGTCCATGAATGTCCTCATTGTTCTCTGATAGTGTGTACAGGCGTAGCGTCTAGAGGAGCGTCTGTACTTCCCCAACCTCCTCGCGAGCACGTCCATACCGAGTCCCCTCTCGACGAGGAGATCACCTGTCGAGTTTTTGAGTATGCTTACCAGTCTAGACCACTCCTGTACCCCGTTGGGTATGACCCTGCCCTCCACTTCCTCCTCCAAGTGTTCTAACATGACGTCCGTAGCCTCAATACTCACAACCCCGTCCATTCTTGTGAGGATCTCCACATTCCAGTCGAGGATCTCTAGGGGATTGCTGGGTACCATGTACCGCACCTGTACCTCCTCTACTTCGTAGATCTGGTCCTCGTCCTCCATGTCCTGGACTTCTTCCATCTCCCACACCTTGCCTGCCGCTCTCTTCTTGGCGCACTCGACCCTGTTGGAGAGGTAGTTGACCAACTCGGTGCCTCCTATTCCGACGATTCTGGTGTACTCCTTCCACGCGGGGGTCGTCTCGCTGTACAACCTCTTACTGAGGTTACGCATGCGGTAGAGGACACCAGGAAGTCGGTAGACCATTCTTCTCACGTCGGCGGGTAGTCTCGCAAGGTTTCCAAGTCCGTGTAGGATGTCCATCATCAGTCTACTCTTTCTGGATGCTCTCATTGTGGTGTTGTGCCCACTCACATGCCAATCTGCACACCAGTCTGCACACCAGTCTGTATACCAGTCTAGGCATCTACTCATCTCCTTCCAAACACCCCATGGCCACATCAGAGCGTCAAGACATCTGCTGCATCTGCCGTGTCTCACAGACAAAGCTACTACTCTGTAGTAGGTGCAAACAGCGTCGTTACTGCTCTGCTACATGTCAGAAGAAGGACTGGGACAATGGACATCGTACAAGGTGCAAACAGCTCACTGATAAGACTAGTACAGTAGTAGCTGCATCCAAGGCATTCAAGCGTAGCCCAGAGTTTAGTAGCTTAGTCTCTATCATACTACATGGAGTAATGAGTACTGAAAATGCAACACAAATGCGCTATCTTACCATTATGATGGTTGACAAGCCATGGAAGAGTGTTACTGGGCCTACGACAGCATATCTCTGTGTGAACACAGTGCCTAAAGCAGCCTTCGAACTCATGGTAGGGGACATCCTGAAGGATACTGGCAACACTATTATGCTACAGCAGCTTCACAATGTACCATTGTTGAGGATCAGAGTATTGGAGAGTTCTAGAAATGCTACTGGTCGTACTACTCTAAGAAGTCTTGGTTGCACCCAACTACTTACATGGTTGGCTGATCTAGCTCATAGACAGACCACTACTGGCAAGTATAGTAGCACAGTATCTTCCAAGTCATTCATTAGCATTAGTGGAGATATACAGAATCTAGCAGAAGCTGAGAATTTGCACAAGCAGAGACGCGAGTATCTTCAGGAAGAGGGCCGCTTCAGTGCCAAAGATGATCTTCAAGAGCTGAGGAAGTTAGGTCTCACTGCTTATACGCATACTGTAATGACTGTGGGAGGTGATCTTAATCGTGTATTTGCAGGCCAACAACTTATCCAGTTAGGATACCATGCTCTAGACAAGCTTTTCATTCCTGTTAATGTGTTGGACATTACACAAGGTAGTATGGCTGCTGCAGTGTATGCTATGAGCAGTCCTGCAGTGGGTGATGACGAGACAGTCCAGTATAGTTAAGTCTGATGGTCGTCTCTACGAGCATCCATCTGGCTTCCCATTAAGGACAATGGAAGGATACGATGAGAAGACACCTCTCGACTTGGTTGTGATGACGAACAATTGTGGTCAACCAATCTATAAGGCTTATGGACATGAAATCTACCACAATCGAGCAACAGCATCCGTTCATCTATTCAAGACAGAGACTGGTACAATAGTCGAGACGCGAAAGGATGTACCAGCCATCCTTAGTACGTCAATTACAATGAGGAAGAACGGAAGTGTGTCATGGACTGTTGCGGTTGATCGTACCATTCCGACGTTACCCACTTAGTACAATACACCCATCTCTTAGGAGATGGATGAGGTTACCCTATCGTCAAATCTTGTATTAATCACTGCCAACAGATGTACCAGCAGGTACAATATGTGGACAAACACTATCCTTGACAGTCTTGGCCTGCTCAAGTAGTTCTAGACGAGTACTCTCTGTTGCCTTCCTCTCTACTTCGTCGAGTTCTGTTTCCTTAGCTGCTAGATGAGTCTCAATATCCTTACATGCGACTTGTACAGCCTCAGTCTTGTACTGTGCCACCTTCTCTAAGAGTGATGCATTCCGCTTCCGAATAGCTTCTACTCGCTCTGAGTAGTAACAGACCAGACATTCGTCATCTACCATGGCCATTCTGTTACATCCATCCGTACTACACATTGATGATGGTGATCGAGGACGCTTGTTAGAATCCTTGCCAGTCTTGTCATCTACATTAGATGGCACATCTACACTTGGAAGAATAGGTATGATAGGTTCTGGATCAGCCTCTGCTACTTCAACCTCTGGTACCTCGGCTTCTGGTACCTCAATCGCTTCAGTAAACCATTCTAGATCAACAGTACCAGTCCACAACTGTCTCAACACGTCTCTTAATGTAAGTCTGATCTTCCTAACTGGTTTCTCACACTCTAGCTTCACTCCTTCACAGACTAGTTTTGGCTTTGGGTAGGACATGTACTTGCATGGTATCTTCTGTGTTGGCCTGTAAGAGGATTGATATGTCTGATCTGCCATGGAATAGTACATAGATATCGATGCAGCTAATGTCTCTGTGCATGCTAGCTCAAGCTCGAAAGGTTCAAGTCTACATTTGCCATTGATATAGCTGGCTTGTAGAGTATCTGGTAGGGTAAGCATTCCAAAATACTGTATTTGGTGGCTTGCCTATAAAAGATAATACGCTATACACGTCACTTGCTATATACATTACTTGTAAGTTGAGACTGACTATTAATCACCAAATATCAACACTCGCTGCTGTCGAGGAAACTACAGTGTAATTATTTTGCAAACAAGCAGTACTGATTGGTGGGCTCCTCAATTCTACAACATTCCAAACATGGCTATCAATGGTTATCCCATCATGTGCGACATATGCGACACCACACAGCATCAGTTACGAATGAAGACCATTGTTCATGGTGGCATAGGCGTATTCGATGCAGTTAATGGTCCGCTACAGACGTATCGTTCTCTCTGCCCTGACCATTATACGGATACGCTCCTTGAATCGTGGCAAGTCTGTTGCAACTGTCGCTCTGATAATGTCAGACTCATAGGACTCTCCGAAGTGCTCCAATATGTCTCATGTACCAAACCAGAATGTACTGATGTGGTGAAATGTCTCTATACAACACCTCCCACTCAGTTAGCAATGCGATTCAATGGTCCAAAATGTGTCATCCTTGCACCAGAATGTCGTGTATGCAAAGCAAAGTGTACATTAACTACAGCTAATGCCATCTTCTCGGGTAGTAGTCCCTCTCCTCCAGAGAGTAGATTTGGACGAGAGAATGCTAAACTTCTCTGGATGGTCTGTCGTACATGTCCTGAGTTACAACCTATCCCAAATATCCTGGCCTTCTGCGTAGGCTGTTCAGCGCGTTGTCATAGACGCGTTGTCATAGCTGGCTTCAACACACTACATGTTCTAGCCTGTTCTGATACGTGTCTTAAGATTGGTCTACCTATCCTCCTTGATCTTCTACTCTTAACCTATCCAACACTTCAACCACTGGTCTGTGCATGGTGCGACATGCTTGCAGAGAAGTTAAGCAGATGTGGATGTTGCAAGCAAGCGCGCTACTGCAGCAAGGAGTGTCAACTCGCACATTGGTCTCGACATAAGATAGTGTGTCATCCAGCAGCCATATGCGCAACAGATGACAAACCAGTGATGTTCCAGGAGCTTATTAAGCTTGCCCAGATGTGGACATTCCCTCTTAGATTTGCTATCATCAATCAGGACCGCTCCACGGCAGTAGTAGCATGTACTGCCAACACACTTTGGTCTATCCACTACCTCGGATCCGAAATAGGCATCAGAGCCACTAAGGAGATGTTAAGACCTCCAACTGGAGGCTTCTCTAGCCAGACAATGCTGGCCACTCTAACATTACTTGGTAGTCGATATACGGAGGGAGAACTCATTGATCCCACCACCTACTTATACGTGCTTCTCCACCGCATGTCATTGCAACGAGCAGTTGATACGACTATCAAGTATGCCACTAGACAGCTACAACGCTTCTCTCAGGCTGGAACCATGAGACTTGCCATGTTTGCTGCATGGTTGACTACAGATGTTGCCTATGTCACGCTTGGGAGCAAGAATTTACAGATTAACACCACTGTGAGATCCGAACTAGTAGCTAGAAGCGATCTTAAGACATTACAACATAGTATCAATGGTTTACGGATACAGTATTGTGAGCTAGCTACTAGATTACTCGCTATGCTGCCACTTCTGGCCAACATCGAGACACTAGCGATTGTCCCACATACCAATCACCTTACACCTCTAGCGCATCCAATATGGCCTCTAGATGGCCCTTGGAACGCTCCCATTACTATGGATGAACTCACTCGACACACTACTAGACACAAAATGCATGTGGAGCCCAATCTAGCCATAAGGGATGCTGCACTAGATATTGTCTACGTCATCAGCAGTGATTCACTATCTAACAACTTCATCATGTCCACTGCTCGATACGATGAAGCTACTGGTACAGTTGTTGTGGTTAGAGAGTTAACACAATGGTCAGCTATCAACCATCGTGGTCGTACATTGACAACGGGAGTGCTCTCATCAATCCAAGCTAGACTCAAGGGTGTACCGCTCATTAATGTATATGCATTCGGCGAAGTAGTACGTGCTAGAGGTTGTTCTAGAGTACAGGAACATCAGGCAAGACTACACTACCTCATCAAGCACACTAGACGCTTCATTAACAAACAGAAGGATACGCCTCCATTGGTTGGCGGTCCAAATGGAATTCTAGCTTGTCGCAGGACAGTGTCTCAGCTCGCACTCTTCGTCTGGTGGATAACAGCTGCTACTGTGAGGCTCTGGAGTGACAACCAAGATCCTGCATCGCAAACAGACGCATCAGAAGACAAGTTGAATGCTCTCTATGCTAAGGAAGAGCAGAATGCACTCTGTAACCTCCGCGAGGAATACGAAAAATTTACCCGCTACATCGCTGAAGAACACTAGATGGCTAACCAGGAGTTGAGGAAGATGTAGAAGTATACACTATTTGATGAGAATGACAAAAGGTAAGTTGTGTTAATCTAGTATGTGTTATTCTATGCTCACAAGAGCATAGAATTCATTTATAAATGTGACCTTGGCTGACAACAAGAGAGTCTTGTCTGCTTCTTCGCCAAAATCATGGCACTCGTTATCACTCTAGCCTCTGGTGTCTCCTTTGCAACTGGCCAACAAGAACTCTTACAACTTGGAGCGACGGAAGTGCGACCTTTGGCTCGCCTTCGAACACAGATACTAGTCTCGGTTGTTGCACCCTCCACTGTTCAGGCTATTCTCCTAAGCAATGCGTTTACTTGGATGGAGCGTGCCATAGTTGCACCCGCGAATCTACGACCTGCAACTGCATAAACAACTATCAAGCAGTCAATATCTGTGTATTATGTACACAAGAACAAGATTCAACATTAGTCATTGTTCATTGCCAAAGTGTGTCTTGTGAGTAATAGTATAATAATCCTCTTGGATTATTATGAATTATTGATGTATTATTCCTCTGCTACTTCTAGATCATTCTCGTACTTTGCCAACAACTTTGGTAATAGTTCTAGTCGCTTTGGTCTAAAATTATCAACTATTACATGTCCCTCAATACTAACTCTCTTCAAGAATGCATCCAAAATCTCATCAACCTTCTTCAATTGGAAGTGTCTTATTCTCAAGAGACTCTCCTTCTCCTCTACACACCATTGGTACTTGATTTCGTCGCTCTGCATTCTTCCAATGAGTCCAAGTTCCCCTTTGAATCGCTTAATAGGCTTCTCATGCTGAATACCATCAAATTCAATAACAACTCTCCTACCGTGCAAGTAGAAATCAAATCGCAAATGATAGCCCTTTCCGGACAAGAGTGTATCAAATATCATCTCTGCCTTGAAGGGAATATCTTTCTTGATGAGATACATCCTAACTGCTCTTTCTCCCTTGGATTCATTGCAAATATCACACCAGCGACCTTGTTGTATACTGTCGTGTGTTGCTCTAAATCTATGAAGATATGCACACGTTACATCTAATTTGGTCTTAGTATTGATATAATCTGTTGATCTTAACCATCCACCGTGTTTACGAATCAATGCTCTTGCTGCTACAATATTCAAAGTTATATTATTTGCACATTTGGAACACCAAGATCTGTTCCTGACAACATCGGAAGCCCTCATACACCATTCATGGCCGAGACCACACCGACAATAGGCCATACAATTCGTTCTCTTCTCATTCTCGCGAGGTACCATTTTGATTTCCAAACATTGACCACAAGCTCCATTTGACGCTATGAATGTCTTAGCAACCTCATTGACTGTTTCAAGTGTGAAGTTAGTTATTTTTGGCTGTACATTCCAAGCTTTCTCTCGCATAGCACTATCATATCTCATAATATTGTCGCTATTATCATCAGTAAACACAAAGAATGACTTCTGAGTCTCATACAAGCCTGCCTTGACTTTCCAACCCTTGCTCTCAACCTTTGCAACAAGCTTGTTATATTGAGCCTGTTGTTTCTTACTCATAGTCCCTTCTAGCTTCACTTTCTCAAGGTTCTTAAGCGCCACCATCCTCAACCTTTTCTCATGCACTTTCTGCATACCCAATCGAATCAATCTGCAACTTCACCATATTGATTAGCACAAATAGTAATACTCATAACTACGTGAGTATTATAAGAACCTACCAAAAGGCTTGGCACTTCCTTGTAAGTATCTTGTGGACTATCAGCTCTTAATATTAGCTACTATTCTTACTTCCTAAGCATAAGAGCAACAGGAACAGCTACAGCCACTCCAATCACTACTACACAAACAACAATCAATATTATTATAAGACATTTCTTCTTCCTAGCCTTTACCGCCCATCCACTAGCCTTCTTCAATTCTGCTACGCCTTCTTCTTGATGTGCAACACTACTAGCTACATGACCCTCAATACTGTTCAAAATCTCTCCTTGCTGCTCTACTAGCAGTGCCATGTCCTGGAATACCTCATACAACTCATTAATATTACTTTCTAGTCTAACAATGTCATTGTGTCTACCCTGAATATATACTAATGTATTTGCAGCATCTTGATTGCGTTTTTCTTGTAGTAGTTGTTGACCAAATATCCTATTAGAATCACCACCTTCAATTACAGCATCGACCTGTTCATTTGTAGGCTTCTGGCCACTTGCTAGCTCTAATTGGTACTGAATTCTTTCTCTGTATTTAGTACTACTCTTGCTCTTAAGTCCTTGGTATTCAGTCATTATCTCATAGAATTTCTTGGCTACCACAGCGAATGATTGTTCTCTTATACGATGCTCAGCATTAGTACATTGTAATTGTGCAATCTTGTTCTTAACTGCCAGCTGCTTAATACTCTTAGCTACAATTTGACTTCCCTTATTAGTATCTACCATCAATCCACCCATTTCTAATACAAGTTTGTCAGCCATACTACTATCTATGCACAACAAAGACTCATTGTACTTGTTCTCAATATTAGCTACTAATAGTTCTAGTCTTAGTATACTAATCTTGAGTTCCTCTATTTCCTGGTAGTAGTTTTGTATCTGTTCTGGCACACCAACGCGTGTACCAGGAATATTAATACGAGGAACATGTGTAGACTCTGGTCTGGTTGTTATACCATGAAACTCGGCTAATCTGTCTTGCATACCTACAATTTACTCCAATTTGTACGTCTCATAGCTTACCAAATATCTATACTAGTCGTCTAATAATAGTAACATCTATCTCTTTTGATGAGATAGATGTAGGATTGCTAGTAGCATATTAATAAGCTTAATGACAAGAAGGCCCATGATTGAACCAATCATCCTTCTGGCATGTCAAAGAGCAGTAATACGCCTTCTTACACCCAGAACACCTCTTATATTCTGCAGTAGTCTTGTAGCAGTTTTGACAAGGCTTCCCTACCTTCTCAATCACACCAAATACCTTCTCAACAAGCGGCATCATCATATTAGTACACACATCACTACAACTATGAACAGTGACATTATGACTAGAAAGATACTGCCATTTAACAGTCTTCTTACAACAACCAACACAGCAAATACGATCAGGAGGATGTCCCACTGAACTACACTTCATACAATGAGTAAAGCCTATTCTAATTGGATCTGCTAGCTTGCCATAGCTAACCATACTAGCCAAATACTTGTCTGTAGCATCTTTGTTGTGATGTCCGCACAAAACACAACCCTGCATAGCACTGTAGTAGATTATTCTAGTACCAATTACAAACTTCTGGACGTTGGGAACGTTCTCGTAGCAGAAATTCAGACTAGAACGTATCTTCTTGGCACATACTTCATCTTTGCACACAAATCCACCAATGCTGTCTCCTATAACACGCGTTGCCTTGTTGTTACAAAAGGTGCACATTCTCATACATTCCGGCATCTCTTCTGGAGGCCTACACCCACACAAATACACATCCTGCATTCTAGGCAGATAGCCATAGAATATTCTCCTAGATGCAGCTGTCATTGTCTTGTTCTTACAGAAGAAACACGCAGAATCTAATGGCATTGCCATGTTGTTATTTACCCGCTTTATACATAATGATTGTCAGATGTATTATACTCTTATTGAGAGTATAATAATGAAACTAAGCAACCAACTCTTCTGCGTAATCCCATACCTCATTAAGTATTCCAGCAACCACCCTTGATACATAAAAAGCCATATTAGAACCACCTCTTCCCAATCTGTGTGTTGCTGCTGCAAGGTTATATGTCTGTGGAGTGTATTCAACCTGGTTCGTTGAATAGTATCCAACCCATCTAGCTAGCAACATAACATGCAAATACTTGTTGAAGAATGCCATGCGCTCCTCTTCTGAAGCATCAGCAGCTGGTATAGTTGGTAGGTTAGCAACCGGAATGTTCTTCCAAGTCATTGCACCTCCCAAATCAATATCTTCTTTGGTACCATTGGAAGCTATTGCTCTTCTATACATTCCAATAACAAGCTCAGAAATTGGTGTAGGAATATAAGGAGCAGCTAGCCTATCTACAATGCTTAACAGCATTCTGTATGAATACAAAGCATCGCCTAGACATGATGTACGCCTCTTGAGAGCCTCGATAATTATTCTAGGGCTTACTATCAAGGTCTGGAGGTTGTACCATGCCTTCATACTAGACATTGCAAGATTGTATGGTAAATCTTCCCATATTACTTCTCTGTGTAGCGACAAATTCCTAACTTCATAGAATGTCATGCTTGTATTCGTATCCTCTAGATCCAACTCAATTACTCTGAAGTTAGATGGATCTATGAATATTACTTCTGTAGTGGCAGGATCACTAAGCATTTCTCTACCGAGTTTAGCAACCTCATTGTAACTGGGTGGTTCAGCACAAATCTCTCGTAGTCTCGTGCTGGTGGCTCGTCTTGTACCTCTACTAACAAGCTGCATACTAGCAGTTGCTCCATGCGTCAAATAACCAGCAATTTGCTGCTGTGTGGTGAGTGGTGTACCTGCTAGTGTAGCAGAAGACAAACCTCCATATCGCCTTGGACTTGTTCTACTTGGCGACTTCCTACTAACAAGGTTAGCGTTGCTAGGAGACTTCTTAGAAGGACTCTTAGTAGGCGAACGTCTCGTGGGAGATTTCCTAGATTTGGGTGGTGTTTGTGCCATGTTTACTAGGATGCTGGAAATGATGGGACCTTCTCAAAAGGTTCCATGATTGTTGTCTTGTGTTGTACTGGATTACTAGGAAATGTCAGATACATTCTAACTAGCAGACACCACTATTACACTCTCTTATTGGAGAGTATAATTAAGAATTAAGCAAACAATTCAACTGCATGATCCCACACATGATTGAGTATCCCAGCAACCAATTTTGACGTATAATAAGCCATATTAGTACTAGCACCCATTCCCAATTCGTGTGTTGCTATTGCAAATTCGTATGTTTCTGGAGTGTATTCGACTGTAATTGCTACTTGACTATTAACCCACTTAGCTAGCAACATAATATGTAAATACTTGTTGAAAAATGTTACACGTTCTTCTTCTGTTGCACCTGGAGTTGGTATAATTGGTAGATTACTCTCTGGAATGTTCTTCCACACCATTGCGCCTCCCAAATCGATGTCTTCTTTGGTGGAATTATATGCTCTTGCTGTACTATACATTCTACTAACCTGATGAGAAATAGGAATTGGAATATAGGGATCTGCTAACTTGTCGACAATGCTTAAGAGCATTCTGTATGGATACAAAACATCGGTTAGACACGACTTACGTCTACTAAGAGCCTCGATAATTATTCTAGGAGTTACTATCAAAGTCTGTAGTTTGTACCATGCCTTCACACCAGACATTGCGAGATTGTATGGTAAATCTGTCCATATTTCTTCTCTAATTAACGACAAATTCCTAATCTCATAGAATACCATGCTAGTATTCTCATGCTCTAGATCCAACACAATTACTCTGAAATTAGATGGATCTATGAACATTACTTCGTGTGTGTCAGGATCACCAATTGCTTCTCTGCCGAGTTTGGAGACTTCATTGTAGCTGGGTGGTTCAGCACAAATCTCTCGTAGTCTTGTGTTAGTGGCTCGTCTTGTACCTCTACTAACACTCTGCATGCTAGCGGTTGCCCCACGCTGTAAGTAACTAGCAATTTGTTGTTGTGTTGTGAGTGGTGTACCTGCTAGTGTTGCAGAAGACAACCCTCCATATTGAGTGTATCTTCTTGGGCTTGTCCTGGTTGGACTCTTCCTACTTGGTGACTTCTTAGCAGGACTCTTAGCAGGCGAGCGTCTTGTAGGAGACTTCTTAGGTTTGGGTGGTGTCTGTGCCATATTTATACAATCTCGTGAGATTGGTAGCTTAGTAGCCCTAGTTAGAATGATGGGACCTTCTCAAAAGGTTCCATGGTTGTTTATTTGTATATTATTGTGTTGTTATTGTGTAGCCTAATACGCTAATATGTGTCAGGATCGTAGCGAGCCAACATTTGACACTCAGCTCTCATCATTTCCTGCATTTCATACATACAGTTGTTGTGGTCTTCCCATTCTTGTGTAATTCTACACTCCTTCAACTCGTACTCTAGGTTGTCCACCAACTCGTCTTCTCTGTCTTGGTCGTGTAGTATCTTACCAGGCTTCTTGGTGTTCACAGGACGTCGTAGATATTGTGTAACCTTCCTGTGCTTCCTCCGAGCAGTCTCCATGTGCATTACAAGACGCATTCTCGATTAGTAGTGATGTCTTGATTACTACTGTGTGAGTAGTAGTAATAGGTCAGTTGTTAGTATTGGTATGTATTGATATGTATTGGTACACTGCTTAACCAAATATAAGACGCAACTATCCAACATTTGTCCCGTGCTTTTCTAGTACAAATTCCTCATGTCGAGACCAGTTACGATACCCACCCCGACAACTACCTGGTAGCAATATCCTACTAACCCACTAGACACATATTACAGTCATAACAATTGAAGAAGCTACGAAGATTACCCAATACGTATCTGTCCTTGGCTCTTAATAAGCCCAGGACTATTATTAGACTAGTATACCACTAGCTAGTTAACAAGTAGGAAGATAATAGCTTCCACAACGTCTCCATCCCTCTTCTCTAATGCATCGATTGCATCTTCCTTGGACCTGTTTGTCTGTTGCATCACAATATCAACATCCTTTTCGTCGTATTTTGGCTTAGGCTGTCTGGTCGGAATTGGGTCTGTACTAGCGAGTGCTTCCAGTGTCTTGGTGTCCAAATTTGATTCCTGGGTTGGATAGAGAATACTAACTCCTAAATTGGGAGAGTCATAGGGAACAATTGGTAGGTTTAGTGATGTTCCAACTGGCAAATCATTGCTGCTAACAATGACTGTTCTGCCTGTCCAGTCACTACGACGTCCTAGAATATGCTCACGCATCTTTGGTCCAGAGCTTGATGTAAACATGTTTGCTAGTATGTTTGTTGGTATACCACTGGCATATTATTTGTGTCAGTCGCGGCAAATAGGATACAGATAAACAGTACCAATATGCGCATCCTCAACATCCTAGTTGTTCTTCTTGCGCTCAGCACATTGCTTCCTACGCAGACAAACGCACTGCCAGCACCAGAGGATGGAGATTACAATGCTCCAAAGAGTGCACCTGGTGGTACTGAGAAGGAGTACGCTCTCAGAATGAAACAAGGTGCAGTTGGTGATGCTGCTAGCATGTCTCATCCTGCGTTAGCACCTAAGAAAGTCTAGTATGAGACTATAACAATACCGAGAACATACTAATAGTATGTTCTCATTATTTCTTCTACTACTTAACACTACTAGACGCTATGCTTACACCACAAAGAAGTTCTCTGCAGGGAATGGATTCGTACCAAAGATATCACAACCATTTCCAGCGCCTTCTACACCGCGGAAGATGTTGCTATTACCCAGATTCCTAATAGCACAACCAGCCACTTTGGTGATGCTGGTATCTCTCACAATCACAAATGTTGCATTGGGTAGAGAGAAGGACAGAGTATTGTTGTCTATTCTTGGGAATGTGTTTGCCCCATCAATTCTAATACCATCTCCAGGGAAATCTCCGTCAGAATTGGCATCAGAGAGTTTGCAACGATCAATGGTGACATCGCTTGCACCTCCCATCACCTCAATTAGAGAGGAGTTGAGGAAGTAAGGCAATCCTGCAGTAGCGTTGGGATTGTGACCACCTTTTGCAAGTCGAATGTTGGTATTATAAATCAATACTCCAGACGAATATGCATCTATCAATACCACATTAGAAGCTCTTGTAGTGTTTGGAAGGTTAGAACCACCTGAGATTGTGCTGTCTGAGATAGTAACTCCAGATGCCTGGGAATTGGGACTGGGAGCACCTCCAGATGCAATATTGTTGGGAACATCATAACCAATGTGGAAGACTCCAGATTGTAGTTGACCAAACGATGTACTAAATCCCACTGGATTGGCTGCAATAGTAATATGGTCAAAATCCATGGTAGAACCGGACAATGCGATGATGCCATCAAATACTGGATGAGCATTCAAGTTTGAAGCAGTAAAATAGCTAACTCTTGTGGCATTGCACCTCACTACCTCGAGGAAGTTGAGGAGAAAGGTGGGATCTGTAACTGTGTTGCTAGATTTCTCCAATAAGCCGCTATTGGCGTCACGGATGAGAATAAATCCTCCATTCTTGACTTTCACATTCCGTGCAGTGAAACTAGAAGGTTGATTAGAAGGATTAAGACATGGTGATACTGCACAGCTTCCAACAATAGCGAGTGCTCTTCCAGTGCTTGTTACGAATGGACTGGTAAGATTGAAAAATGTCCACGAATCTTCGAGAGTGATATCATCAACAGTGAAACCATAGCCTCCTCTGATAATAATTGGAATGGGAACGGCAGCAGCACCAATGCCCGGAGATGGGTCAACAGCCTTGCTGTGTGGAATATAGAGTTTGGTGAATGAGCATGCATCTGGAGTATTTACATCAATTCCGCGATGTAGATTCTCCATTTTCACGTCATTGATTACACAATGTGGGACACCACCAGTGCTTAACACACCAAAGCTAAATCTAGAGCTAGATGGCGAGCCAGGATGGATAATTGCCCCACCTTGTCCTTGGAGCTGCACATCAGAAACACCGACCCATAACACTGCAGAGCCATTGTTGTGGTTGAGAAACACTGTGAAGCCTCTGAGATTGAGTACAATGTTGCTGTTATTCCAGATGAATGCAAAGGAGGTGCCAGTGTAGTTGTAATTGTCATCCAAGTCATAGCAGCCTGGAATACTAAGCACCAACGACGCTGCATAGGTTCCACCCTGGATGATGGTACATTCCTGGAGTGCTTGTATTTCGTCGATGATTGTTGTGGTTGTATTGTCAAAGAGTTCTTGTGTGAATTGACAGCTGCATGCTGCACAACCACTACCATTCTGGACGTCTTGTGGGCACGTCTTTGGTGGCTTAGGAGGAGATGGAGGGCTAGTATGATGTCCTCCCAAGGTACCATTCATAGTTCCGACGCTAATTACTGTTCCAACAAGCGCAACCAGGACTAGAGCGGAAATAGCCACCACCGCAATGGCAATTCTCTTCTTGGTTGGTGAGGTTACTTCATTGCCTAGGAGGGAGGATGTCTCCATTCTTAGATAGTTTATACTGTATGTTGTATGTTGTGTAGAGTTTGTACAAGAGCATGTAGAGCAGAGGCGTTCCTGAGTTATGGGAACGTTTCACCAACCACTAGAAACCACACTTTATCTTCTAGGGTAAGATGTGCACACGAGCCCCTGCAAGATGAGACATTCTACACGAGTTGTCGGCTTTGCCTCCAGGCTATTTTTGTCTGCTATGCCTCCACTGACTCCCGTCGAGGGCGAAGGAAGAGACTCGTCCAATAGCCTTTGGCTTGCACTATGACAGCCATCATAGACGTAAGTTGCAAGATTACCTTCCACACTGACAACCTTCCAAGACTACAGATTGCCCTGAGTCGTCTCCTAGACGGGACGGACAACCACTGGTCTAAAACACTCTTCGTAGTGGAAGGAAGGGTTAAGTATGCCGGCAAGTATCTTAGCGTCTCGTACACTTGTCATGTCGCTAACCTGAGCGATCCTGTCCACAGGCTATCAGACTACATTGTTCTTGTCGCAAAGGACATGCCGCCATACATTCCTGCTGCATACTTGGGCACTATCGTCACAGACGACTGTACCGAGTTGCAAGATCTCCAATGTATGCTGCGCAAAACGCTATTCAACTCCTATCTTATCCTTGTTCCGGAACACGAACACAAGAGTGTAGAGAATCTCTCGTAAGTCGGACGAAGCTCTTGTAATACGCAGGAAGCGGCTACACTGACCATCTCAACTTCTTGGTATCTTACCACACTTGTTGACAGTGTGGTACATTATTAGCAGTGTGATTATGTTGTTAGCAGTGTGATGAATACTAACCTATATTAACTACCAAACAATTTGCCTACCAATCCCCAAATCTGGTTCTGTCATACTCAGAAACTTGCTAATATCCTTGAGGTACACAAAAGTGCTACCATTCCATGTTTGTGTGTTAGGATTGAGTACGAAAGACACTCCGCTAATACCAGCTTTGAAGTCTTCTGCGGCATTCGGCGCCTCATCTTTGTTGAGAAACGTCCTAAGAAAGTCAATACCACTCTTCCTCTTCTCTTCAAGTGTGCTAGGTTGACCACCATCATGCAATTTGTATTGTTTCATTGAAGTAACACTCATTCCTACACTTTCTCCCGCTTTGGTACCAAAGCCATCCCAAGTATACATGTTAGTAGATGCTCCACTAACAAACACCAAACTATTATCTGCTTGTTTAGTACACTTGAATGTACGCATCAACATTCGTGGAATGGTATGTGGCTCTAATAACATCTCTTTTCTACCACCATCTTCAACATGCTTTCTAACACTCCAAGCAAAGTCACTACCTTGCATCTTCCTAGTAGTCACCAACAACATTGGTAGGTAGTTGTAGGTGTCACTATCCCCGTCTTGATTGAAGGGTTTCCATGGTTTATCAATCACAGTTATCACCAAGAATCGCACAAAGTCACTAGTAGTAGACATTACACCATACAACATGAGTGTTAGAGTGAATATAAGACCAATATCCTTACTAATGATGTCGTGTGCTACTCTGGTTTGTATAGTAGCATCATCAATAATAGGCTTACATTGTTGCTTGTGTTTCTTCCAATCTTCTCTTTGACACTTAATAGAGCAATAACTCCTTGTCTTGCATTGACTACACACTTTGAGATGCACAACGACAATCTGGCAAGTACAACACATTGCTTTGGAACTTGGCATAGCCATCACTTCTTGTTTGTTATGTGTATTAGCGGTGTTTGTATGCAGTCATTTGAGTCTATCTGTCTAATATTAACGCAGATACAAACACATATTAACATGTCTACTCGAACGCCAGAGGACATATTGAAAGACAATGCTATTATTCGATTCAAGCAAGCATTGACACCTAATATTATTAGGCAATTGTCTCAAATCAAGCAATTTGCACTACAGAACAACCTAACAACATTCAACTGCTTTTGCTTCAGAGAGGAGAATACAACAGACAATCCAGAATCTATTAAGATTATCAGAAGGAGTATTAAGCAACCATTCATGGATACTCCCTACACAATATCACCAGGAATCAATCCTTCGCTAATAGACCAGTGTTTTGTCCCAAATATGATGCATCTTTGCCTAGTGTACAAAGAACACTTCTACTCGCTAAGTATTGCTAGTGAGCCACACCAAACAACAGCTATAGAGAGGACAATACTAAGCATATTCCCAGTCTCTGACTATGCAAGAACCTTCCTAACAATAAAGAGCACAGAGGAGAACTACATTGTACTACTTGCAAACACTTATGCTGGAGAGTTGTACTGTATTTCTAGGAAGAGTGGTGGGAAGCCTACACTCTTCATTAGGTAAGCCTCTTATTACTCCTCGGAATTACCAGCTCTTCTATAATGTCCTTTAGAGACCTCCTAATACGGGAGATCTCAAACAGATAAGAATAAGAGTAGGCTACTTGGGTGAGCACTTACGACCCTTCTTCTTCTCTTCCTTATCCTTCTCAGCTTCAGACACAACCTTGTCCTTGCCTAACAGACCTCCCTTACACAGATACTGTGTCTGAGAGCGCGTCTTGCCTATCGTATGAGGCTCATGGAATGCCTGGGCTGCTGCTTTGCAAGTTATGAGATCTCTAATTTCTGGAGGAATGTCTTTGACCTCTACTAGACGACCATTGTGCCTGTAGAACTCTACGTCTCCAGCCTTCTTCTCACACTGATACTCCTTGGCAGTATCCGTGAGTTTCTTGCCAACAGATCCTGCCTGGATGACTCTCTGCTCCTTACATTCTATCGTATTAGCGTAGATTGCATTCTTGACTTCTTGGGGAACCTTATCTTCCGGAATAATCTTATTATGGTGAGAGTATGCGACATTCACACCACGGCCCTGAACACAGGTCCAGCCTTCTATTGCGGGATTCTTGGGACTATTCTTGGTCACTCGCTTCCCAACGTTGGCTGGACTATGCTTGCTCATGGTACAGAGACAGTTTAGATGTGGTAGTCTAAGTGCCTAGCGGAATAAGTTGATACCATTACTGTTGTATGTAATTACGGACAGATAAGTCTTTGTTCTTACTAGAACAGAGACACTAATCATATATTGGTAGGAAGATATTGCTTAACATGATATGGTTCACAACCTCTCGTTAATAGAATAGTTTTAACCTCTTCTTCTCCTAATGTTACAGTATGATTCTCAGACATCATCACAAAATGTGCCAGTGCCTGGTCAATCACATCCTTGGCGCTCATAACACTACATGTAGCCATTCTACAACAATCAAAACGTATGTCAGTTACACTAGTCCATTGCTGCGGAGTTAGGAAGGATGTAGGTGGATGTACACTTCGTAAGAAGCTGGTTTCTGTATAATACATTTCGTGTAGCTCGCTTTTGTTGCCTATATGTTGTATACAAGTGCAGAGAAGTCTCTTGTATTTGATTGCCTTCTTGAACCTATTGTTTGTCTCCAATCTCTTTTCCATATACTTCCTAATTTCCATTATAGAGATGGGTACTTGACAAATTATGCTAGAAGATACATCTCTTATTACGCTACGAATACTCCTACACAAGATTCTGAGTGTTGCACTCACAATTGGACTTATCATGGCGATTTGTCTCAGAATGTCTGCTGGCAATGTTCCTAGGCCAACACTAGTAATAGTGGTTGCTACATTCTTCTTGTTGTTATCCTCTTTGTACTTCCTCCAAGCATTACTAATCTCCAATTTGGATGCCTTCTTGGTTTGTGACAAATATGCGGATAGGAATTGGAAGTAGTTGAGGTTAGGAGGATATTCACTCATTGTTTTATGTAGAATGTTAGCAGTATTCTACCACGCAATGTAATAGGATCACATTCAACCTATACCACATCAAGATAGAGATATCTGATTATTCTTCTACTATACTGTTATTATAACAACTACCAATGATGTTAGGAACCTTCTCTTGTCTGCTCGCAGACGTTAGAAGAATAATCTACGCTCTCAACAACTCTGCAACAAAGATGGTATTATTGTCCAAGCAGTTTCGAAGGGAAGTAGAACCTACTCTAGCTGTTCTTAGGCGAACACTACCCATTTCTGGCAGAGAACTACATCAGTACCTAACATATATCTACTCTCATCCTTTAGCATATAATACTGCAATTGTAGCATATGTGCCGCAAGAAGACTTCAGAATTGTGTGGCATGTTGCTCACAATCCAAATGCAATGCCTATTACGCGTGTGAAAGACCATGTCAAGAATATGGAGCAGATAATGAAGCGACGTGAAGCAGAAGTCTACTATGTTACTGTCTATTCTGATGTTGTTGCAGACACTTCACAGCTTAGTAGTATTCCTATTCTGTTACCCGTCTACCAGTTGGCAATTACAATACTGCTAAGACGCTCTATGCATGCTTGTACACATACTGATACACATACTGATACACAATTATCCTATGCCAAGAGACGTCAAGAAGCACACGAACACTACATTCATCTGTTGAGAGGTGTATTAGACGATATTCTTATGCCTCTCAGTGCAAATGCATCTGCACTATTCGAAAGAGAATTGTATCCCGATTCATTCCGGTTAACTGCTAACAAGTCAAGGACACTCGTAGACATTGCACAGTATCATCAGCAACTTGCAAGGATAGACCAACAACAAGCAGATTTGATGGAAATGAGAATAAGAGATGTTCATAAGAGATTGTTCTTCATTCGATACTGCTTCTACAACAATCATGCAGAGACAGTCTACAAGCCAATGAGACTCATGATAGAAGCCAGAATATTATTGAAGAAGTTTGCGAGTATTTGTCTACAATTTTCTCATGTTGGAGGTGTTGACGATACCCTACCCGATAGTATAGGCAGAATAAGCACTCCCACACTACAAACAGCAAAACAACTCAAGACATACATTGAAGAATTAGTGACAAATAATGTCAGTATCAAGCTCAAATTAATGTATTGTACTACTATATCTCCTCATGTTGAATACAATGACAGATTGTCTCTTCGTAGAGGAGAAATATGCTTTACGGATCTAGCTACTGTCCTACATCCAACTTACAGGCCAGTGGGAGAGTCAACCAAATATGCTTACCTTCTTAGTACACTGGAAGAATTAGGCGAGCAGCCATTGATAGTATCCTTACATGTTGCCAAATATTTGTATTCTAATCTCTCTTGTTATGGCGCAGCACTTAATGAGCATTTTGGCAGACTCTTCTCTCCATTAAATGTCTCTTTCTTGGATTTGTTACGCCATTCTGATGTTGACCCTATTACTATTGCTAGACAAATAGGAATACAACTCACACCAGAAAGAGTAGAGAATTGTTTACATATCAAAGAACGTGTTATTCTCATCAGCAATCAACTGGCAATACTCTTGTGCCATCGACATGAGGATAGAGTAAGCTTTTGTATCAATAGGATGAAAGAAGCGTGTAGTTGGTTGGGTACTTGTTCATTCATGCAACCAATATAGTATTAGTATAAGTCACTACCAACACTAATCTCCATTTGGGGATTAGTATACTGCCAGAGGGGGGGGATATCCATACAACACAGACATATCCATACCACAATAAACCGCTCGACAACTTATCAACTCCAAAGCATGGACGGCTATGCTCCTATCAATGGCAGTGCTACACTCAACTCCAACAAGAAGAAAATCATAGGCATCCTAGCAATTGTAGGAGCAGCTGCTATGCTTGTTGTGGTTGGAATTGCGTATATTAGCGTATCTACAACCATGACAGACGGAGGTGGGAAGGGAGACGACAAGAAATGCGTTCCTCTCAACAGCATCGACAAATACTACGACTTGACTGCTACCAACGACTTTGCTCCACATGGTGTGTCCAAGAGTGATCTGGAAGACCACCTCGAGAAGTTCATTCGTGTCCAGTACAAGACTAGGGCAGATGTGAACGTCCAGGATGTATCTGGCACGTTCAAATTCCCTTCTAATAACGACGTGAACACCGTCCCTTACTATACTGCCATGTATCGCAAGAGTTTCAACAAGGGTAGTGACAACATCGTGAATGGCACCGCATGGCGCACTTATTTGCAGTCTGTTACTGGCAATGTAGATGCTGCTACGCAGATTGCATACGCTGGTGGAACCAATCCTGGCACAAGTTCACCCTACCAATTCTCTTTGGGAGACAGGAGCCACTATAGCAAGTACAACATTCCTCACCCTCCCAAGTTCCACTCTAACCAGCTGGCTACGGAGATGGTGGAAATGTACTGGGCTGCTCTCATTCGTGATGTTGCATTCACTAACTGGTCCACAGACCCTCTGGTAGCACAGGCATGCGCAGAACTCACATCATTTGGTGCCGACTTTAAGGGTCCCAAGAATGCTGGAGTTGTGACACCAGCCACGTTCTTGAGTGTTGGTAACGTGTGGCAGCTTCCTGGACCAAGATTGTCGCAGTTTGTCTTCATGAACCTGTTCCCCGTCTCGTCTGGAGGCTTAGCATCTCAAGTTATCCAGAAGGTACGATACTTTGTGCCAGGTATGGTCTCCAACAAGATTTGGGCATTGAACACCACAGACTGGAACCAATCGCCCGCCATTACGTTGCACAAGACTGGTAATGCAGCCGAAGCTGGTCCTGTACGCGTTGCCGCAGCTGCTGCTCGCTATTGCACGTACCCTCGCGACTACATGAGCTACATGGTCGGTGGACAAGCAGCAGTAATCAACACCATGGCTTCTCTCAACACCATTGGCGGAAGCGTTGGTCCAAACCAGCTTAATCCCAACAACAATGGCCCACAGCCCACTATTCCAGCTGATGTTCCAGCTGGCGACGGTCCCTTCAACTTTGCTGCCAACTGCTTTGAAATTATGGGTCTTGCCAGCAATGTTCGAGTCTTCTCTCAGATTTGGAAGCACACTTACCTTCGCGCACGTCCAGAGGAGATTGGCATTGAGGTACAACGTACTCTTGGCTTAGTTACTCCTGCAGGTATTGCTGCCGCGATTGGAGGAGGCTTCCCTGGTGCATTTGCTCCCAGTGCAGTGTACACCAACCCTCTCCTACTTCTCTCTCAGGCTCTTAACCTTACCTATGCTGCTCAGAGCAGCTACTTCTTGTCCACCTCCTCGCAGTTTGGTTGTCCAGCAGACCCTGCCTATCCTTCTGGTCATCTTACAAGCACCACAATGATGTGGACCATCTTCAAGGCTCTTATCAACCACACTGGCACTCTACCATGCCAACAACCCGATCCTGCCACCAACTTCACCACCCTGGCATCTTGCACTCTATTTGGCGGACCAGCCACGGTGAACGCACACGACGAGATTAACAAGTGGATTGCCAATGCAGCTATGCATCGCATGTTGGTGGCTATCCACTACCGTTCCGACGTGGAAGAGAGTATTGCAACAGTGGAACAGGTCGCCATCGACTTCTTGAAGGATTATGCCCTCACAGTGCGTAACGCTCTGCCAACAAGCACCAACCTTAGTGGATTCCGATTCAAGCTCTTCAACGGCACGCTATATGATGTCTTAATCCCTGGTCCTATTGATCCTTGATCATAAGTACCTAGACTAACAAACTACATACACGCTACATACACGCTACTCCCATAAGAGTAGAGTGTGACTTATAATAAGTGTGTAGATATCCAGTACAAAGACAAAGACGCAAATGCAGAGGTGTCTACATTGTAACAAGCTAACACTGAATCGTATTAGACATAGTGCACTATTAGGAAGTGTATTACAGAAGCTAATAGCAGCCGATTGTTTATGCTCAAAAGCACTCATAACAACCTACAATTGCTATGTTTGTGGTGCTATTAGTGACAAGAATAGGCGCTTGTTGGAAGCAGAAATGTGCATTAATCTTAATGATAAGAGTAGAAGTAATTCAGACTATGTCACAACTACCACATTCGTCTGCTCGGATAGATGTGCTTCAACAGTGTCACAAGAGGTGATCACGAACACTATCGATTCAGATACAACTCTTCTAACCCCAATACAATCGCACAATCCAGACAGACCAGGCAAGGACGTTCTAATGGAGGCGACAAGGTGCTGTCATTGTGGCAAACAAGTTGATTTGCTAGGGAATATGACGTTTTGTGTTGGTGAACCAAATATGTCTGATTACAATATTA
>Ga0214473_10001368_pt1 | contig 32505 bp, 35 predicted proteins | sample RVTome_7_FD_203509 | JGI IMG/M metagenome (GOLD analysis project Ga0214473, IMG submission 203509) | Soil microbial communities from uranium-contaminated site in the Upper Colorado River Basin, Wyoming, United States - RVT98D197 | ecosystem: Environmental > Terrestrial > Soil > Contaminated >...
AATTCCTCCCAGGATGAGCGTGATCGGGTAGGGAAGATGCAGTTGGAGCAGCAGAAGAGTGCTGGTGTATGCTCCCACGGCAAGGAATGCCGAATGCCCCAGGGTTACCTGGCCGCAGTAACCGATGAGCAGCTGGACGCCCATGGCTGAGAGAATCGTGTATCCGATCACGTTGGCAACGGAGATTAGATACAAGCCTGCAAACCTCGGAATGAGGTAGAAGATAACAAGGAAGAGAAGGATCATCTTTCCCCAGACAAACTTCGTTTGCCACCACGCGTGGTCCTGCCGGTAGAATTGATGATAAACCCCACACGGTCGAAATCCCATAAAAACCTCCAATGATCAATGGTCAATGATCAGTTATCAATGGTCAGTGGAAAGACCAATGCTCAATTGTCAATGACCAATGGCCAATGGCCAATGCCTACTGACAAGAACATAGCGGTTCTTTTTATTGTTAAATGATCATTGCTAATTGGTCATTGACCATTGATTTTTACACTCGTTCGATACGTATCCATCCCCAGAGCCCGTAGGGTTTGAACAGCAATACAATGACCATGACAGCAAAGGGGAAGACCTCTTTGACCCCCCCGGGTGTAAATCGGCTGAGATAGCCATCCGCTAGATTCTGAAGGACCCCGATTGCGAGACCGCCTACGATAGCTCCCGGAACGGAATTGAGCCCTCCAAGAACAACGGCCGGAAGGACAAGCAATCCGATGTACCCTACGGAGATATTCAAACCGTTGATATTTCCCAGGAGGGTTCCCCCAACTCCTGCTGCCATGAAAGCGATGGCCCAGGCGAGGGCATAGACGATCTTCGCATTGACTCCCAGAGAAAGGGCGGCCATTTCATCATCAGCGGTGGCCTGCATGGACAAGCCCCACTTCGTAAATTTAAAGAAGGAGACAAAGGCAATGAGCAGGATAATCGAAGCCACAAAGGCCCAGAGATAGACCTGGCCGACAACGATCTTTCCAATAAATATCGGTTCAATCGGAAAGACAGGAGGATTGAAGACGACCGTATCGGTGCCCCAGATGAGTTCCACAATCCCTTTAAAAAAGAAGGCAAGACCGACGGTGACCATGATGACGCTCAAAACCGGTTCTCCCACCATGGGTCTCAGAAAGAGATGCTCCGTGAGGAGCCCCAGGAGGAATCCCACGGCCAGCGTGAAGAGGATTGCGAGGATGAACGGGATTCCCCAGTTATAGAAGGTGAGACAGACATACGCGCCGATGAGGGTCAGTTCTCCCATGGCGAGATTGAGGACACCCGAGCATTTGTAAATGAGGGTCCATCCCAATGCCACCAGGGCGTAAATGCTTCCCACCAGAATGCCTGTGATGAAGAGTTGTAGGAAAAGATCCATAAGACCTCCGTCAAGAGATCAATTATCAATGGGCAATGATCAATAGGCAATGATCAATGAAAAATAAAAAACGAAGATTAGATTTCGGGTTGTTAATTCATATCGAACATTGATCATTGACAATTGAGCATTGGTCATTGACTATTGAATTTTCTTCTTTTCGCCGTACTGACGCTTTTTCCAATGATGGCACAAAGCTGCTCGCATTCCCCTATCGCTGGTTGAACATCTTTTGGAGAGAGCATTTGGGTTCGATGAATTAATCGGAGCCAAAACCGGCTCTCCTTCAACTCCTTTAGGACGATACTCATTTTGTGGATAAAATCGGATCTCGATTCCGCACCACATCCTTCCTCATAATTTGCCCCAGAAGAGGTTGCAGAGCTTAAAAGTTGACCACCAATATGCCTCCCAGCAATCGTTTTAGGCAAAGCGTCAACAATTTTGATTACCTTAACAATGAAATCGGTTAACCTTTCTGAAAGTTGATCGCCTTTTCCATTCATGTCAATTGATTATTGCCAACTGCAAATTGATCACCCTCTTTTTTCTTCATTGAAAATTGCTAATTGATCATTGCCCATTGATCATTGATCTTTTATTGTGGCACATCCATCACTCTGAGATCTGTCTTGATGTGGACCTCCCTTCCGTTCTCGTAGGTAATCGTCGTATCCATATGGACATTTTCCGTATCCGAATAGAGACCGCTGACGATGTCTTGGTACCGGTTCTCGACGAATCCCCTTCGCAGCTTCCGGGTCCTTGTTAATTCGTCATCATCGGCATCGAATTCCTTGTAAAGGTTGACAAACCTCTTGATACGGGCGACAGGAGGTAGGTCCCGATTCATCCTTATGATTTCCTTCCGGACCAGTTCATAGACCTCCGGCATCTGGGAGAGTTCAGTGTAGCTGGTGTAGGCAATATTTCGGCCTTCCGCCCATTTGCCAACGACGGAATAGTCGATGCAGATGACCGTGGCCACATAGGGTTTGTTATCCCCTATGGCCCATACCTCTTTAATGTAGGGACTGAATTTGAGCCGGGTCTCGAGATACTGGGGGGCGAATTTTGTTCCATCGTTCAATATCATCACATCTTTGGTTCGATCGAATACGACCAGATGGCCATCCCCATCGATGAATCCCGTATCTCCTGAATAGAGCCATCCATCGCGAAGTGCCATGGCAGTCTCCACGGGCATCTTATAGTACCCCACAAAAACGGAGGGGCTTTTCGAAATAATTTCTCCGTCCGGGGTGATTTTCACCTCGGTTTCAGGGATCGGTCTGCCTACGGTATCGAATTTAATATCGCCATCCCGGTGGAGGGCTGAGATTCCTGCAATCTCGGTCTGGCCGTAAATCTGTTTCAGGTTTACCCCGATCGCATGAAAGAACCGGAAATGGTCCGGTCCCATAGCGGCTCCACCCGTATAGGAATACCTTATTCTGGAAAGACCCAAATGGTCTTTCAATTTCTTATGGACGCCCAGGGAGGAAAGATAATTGATGGCTTTCCAGTACGGAGGGACAGGTTTTTTGGTAAATTTCAGTTCGGCTACGTGATAACCGATCTTCATTGCCAATTCGTAGGCCTTCCTTTTTGACCAGGTAGCGTCCAGGTATTTGACCTGGACATTTCGCACCATCTGTTCGTAAACGCGAGGAGGAGCAAACATCACGTGAGGACCGATTTCACGGATGTTCTCCTGAGCCGTCTCAGGCTCTTCCGGGAAATTAACGGTAACACCAGCCTGAATCCCGCAGGAGATCGACATCATCTGTTCCCCGATCCAGGCAAAGGGAAGGTAGGAGACCAGGTCGTCGGTTTCAAAATAGGGATCCACCCGCATCATATTACGTCCCATGGTCAACATATTGTAGTGGGTGAGGAGGACCCCTTTCGGGAGTGCAGTGGTTCCCGAGGTATAAAAAAGAAGACAGACTTCATCCCCTTTTCCTTTCCGGATCATATCCTCAAAGAGACCGGGTTCTTTCTTATCCAGTTCTTCCCCGATCTTCATCACGTCTTTGATGCTGATGAGAATGGGATTATCGTAATCTCTCATTCCTTTGGGGTCGTCCCACACCATCTTTCTTAAATTCGGGCACTTCTCTTTGATCATCAAACACTTGTCAACCTCCTCCTGCCCCTCGCCTACCATCAATTTGGCATCGGAGTGGTTAATAATATACTGGACTTCGTCGATAAGCGAATCCTGAAAAAGCCATATCCCCACACCGCCGACACACATGGTGGCCATCTCCGCCCAGAGGGCCTCGGGACGGTTATCGCCGATCATGGCCACCTTGTCCTCTTTCCCCAAACCCAAAGAGACCATTCCCAGGGCAATCCGCTTTACGTTCTCATAATACTGTTTCCACGTGATGGGAACCCAGATGCCGAACTCCTTTTCCCTCATCGCCACTTTTTTGTCCCAATATTTCTGGGCCGCTTGCAGAAAGAGCTTAGGGATTGTTGAATCCTTTGTAATCTCGATTTCCTTCCAGTTACCGACGCGTGACATAGAGATCCTCCGCCTCACCCAGATAGGCCTTAATCACAGCGGGGTTGTTCTGGACTTCTGCTGGGGTTCCATCCGCGATCTTTTCGCCAAAGTTCAGAGCCATCACCCGATGGGAGATATCCATGACCACCCCCATATCATGCTCAACGAGGACACAGGTGGTCTGCCATCGTTCTTCCTCGTTCACGTCCAGAATAAATCGAGCCATATCCTCGACTTCTTCCAAGTTCAGACCGGCAAGAGGTTCATCCAAAAGAAGGATTTTAGGATTGAGGGCTAATGCCCTGGCCAGTTCAACCCGTTTTTGAAGTCCGTAGGGAAGCATCCCCACCATCTTATCCCGGATATGTTCTATTTCGAGGAGATCGATGATCTCCCTTTCGATGAAATCCCGGTGCTCAATCTCCTCCCGGGCCGTTTTCCCAAAGTAAAGGGCGCCGCTGATCAGTCCTGTCTTAAGATGGATATGACGACCGAGTCGGATGTTGTCGAGAACCGTCGTCCCTTTGAAGAGCTCGATCTTCTGGAATGTCCGAGAAATTCCCAACTTTGCCCTCTGATAAGGCCTCGTTCGGGTGATCTCTGTCCCTTCAAAATGAATACTTCCTCGCTGAGGATGGTAAAGGCCGTTAATGCAGTTTAGAAGAACCGTCTTTCCTGCGCCGTTTGGGCCGATGATGGAGAAGATTTCGCCTTTTTTGACCTCCAGGCTTACACCCATCAGGGCCTGGACACCTCCAAAAGACATGCAGAGGTCTTCGACTTTGAGCTGAATTTCATCGGTGACGGCCATTATACTCTCCATTTAAGATAAGAGTGGATGGATATACTCCATCTATCCAGATCTATGCAGGTAGAGCCTGATCGGCAAATCTTTTGACCCGAAAGATTAATGGGATGCGAGAGGCGAATGCGGTGATGGGAAAAATGATATCCTTCCCCCCTCTTTCGAATTCGATTCTGCGAATTCCCGGAGATTCCCACCCTGGTTAAGTCACCCAAAGATTTTGGCGTTAATGAGGAATGGATAAATCAGATGAGAATGAAGACTAAGTCACTCAATTAACAAAACTTTATTTGTTTGTCAAGAAAAAAAGGTGCAGTTTACGTAATGTGAATAAAATCACAGATTTTACTGATATTTCAATCAGTTAATCTTTCTATAATAACAATAGGTAAACCCCCGGCTCTGCCGGGGGACTCCCAGAGTTTGACAGTTCCGGGAATATAGAATCGTCATTCCGAGCAAATGGAACGCAACCCGGAATCCAGGAAAAACTGGATTCCTGCTTTCGCAGGGATGACGACAATAAGAACTTTTGCAATAGACCGAACAATGAATGGTTCTCGGTTTTGATTTTGACCGATTGCGATCAGGCCCCTTTGAGGGGCCAGCAATCGTAAAGCCCCCGGCTTTGCCGGGGGATACTTACTAGAAAATAGCATAGCGCATAGGGCATAGCGCATAGCGTAAGTACCCAAAACAAAAAGCAAAACCAAAATTAAAACCATTTTCATGGTTCGTGCCTGCACACCGAAGTGCCGTGTTTCGGCACGCAGGCGTGGGTGCCCTCCGGGCATGGGGCATCAGTTAGAAAATAGCATGGCGCATGGCGCATAGCGTAACCACCAAACCTTTAAACCATTTTTCCCGCCTCAGGCTGGATTCGAGGGTCCCCTCCAGGCATGGGGGCATCACTTATCGTTATAACAGAGAATCAAATCTGAATGAATAAGGGAGTTGATCCTCTCAATCGCTATTTGGAAAAACGTCGCACCCATTTCCCGAAGTCCTCAAGAACCGAATACATAACCGGGACGACGAGGAGCGTCAGAAAGGTTGACGTGATGAGGCCGCCAATGACCGCCCTGGCCATGGGAGCCCGCATCTCCGCCCCTGCTCCGAGGGCGAAGGAGAGGGGAAGCATTCCGAAGATCATGGCCAGCGTGGTCATCATGATGGGACGCAATCTGGTCCGTCCCGCCGTAATGATCGCCTCGGTCCGGTCCATTCCCCGTGACCTCAGGACCTTCGTAAAATCGACGAGGAGGATCGCGTTCTTCGTTACAAGTCCCATCAGCATGATCAGGCCGATCAGCGACATGATGCTAATTGTGTCGCCCGTGAGGAAGAGCATCCCCGCCATGCCCATGAGGGAAAGGGGGAGCGAAAGCATGATGGAAAGGGGATCGACAAAGGATTCGAATTGGGCCGCCAGAACGAGGTAAACGAAGATGATGGCAAGGATGAGGGCCTCCGCCATATATCCGAAAGATTCCATCATCTGCTCCGCTTCTCCCGAAAGGATCACCCGGTAGCCGGGCGCCATGGTCATCTGGTCTGCGGCCTTCCGCACCTGCTTCATCGCGGATCCGAGAGGGAGTCCATCGAGATTGCCCGAGATCACCACCTGGCGGGTCAGGTCCTGGCGGTCGATCTCCGACGGGGTGGGCCGCATGTCGTAGGTGACAAGTCCTCCGAGAGGGATCAACGCCGGAGAGGTTCCGGGCCTCTGCACCGCCAGTCTCAGCCTTTCGACATGGGCCGGGTCCTGCCTGAGGGCTAGAGGGAGCCTCACGCGCACATTGACTGCGTCGCCGTCCTCGTCTTCATAGGTGGAGACTGCGTGCCCGCCGATCAGGGCCCCTACGGTGCGCACGATGTGACCTGTCATCACTCCGGCATCGACGGCCCGGTCCCGGTCCACGGCAAGGCGGAACTCGGGAATGGTATGCTCCAGCGTTACTTCGAGATCGACGACCCCGGGAATTCCGTATATCTTCTCCTTCAGTTCTCCGGCGTATTGCTTAAGAAGATCGATGTCATCCCCTCTGACGTTGATGAGAAGGGGTTTCCTGCTGTCGAGCCGGCCCGCCTCCTGGATGGAAGAAAGGATGCCGGGAATCATCTGGAGGCGCTTCCGGATCTCTTTCTGAAGTTTCTCCTGGCTACGCTTCCTCTCCTTTCGGTCAACGAGCTTCACGTAGACCATGGCATCGCGCACGGTTCCCGTGTCGCCGGCCCCGATCGTGGAGTAGGTGTGTTTGATTTCGGGAATCTCCTTCAGGGCAGCCAGCACGGCGCTGACCCTTCCCCGTGTCTCGTCGATGGAAGCGTCAGGAGCCGTTTTGAAGTTGATCTGAAACTCTCCCTTGTCGTAGTCCGGAATAAACGAGCTCTGAAGAGAGAAGAAGGCCATCACACCGAAGACAAAAGATGCGGCGGCGGCGAGCAGGACCGTCTTCCGGTGGCCGAGGGCCCACCGGATCACCCCTCGATACCGGTCTGCCGTCCGATCGAACCAGCCGTTGAAGCGGTCGAGGATTCGGGCGACGAGGTGGCGCTTTCCTTTTCGCTCGATGTCCGGATCGTACCACCGGGAGGAGAGCATTGGGTCGAGGGTGAAGGAGACGAAGAGAGAGACAAGGACCGCAAAGGCAACCGTAATCCCAAAATGGAAGAAGAAACGGCCGACGATGCCTCTCATAAAGGCGACCGGCACGAAGACGGCCACAACGGAAAAGGTCGTGGCAAGAACGGCAAGCCCGATCTCGCTTGTCCCTTCGCGGGCCGCCTGAAAATGATCCTGCCCGTGTTCAAGGTGGCGTACAATGTTTTCCCGGACGACGATGGCATCGTCGATGAGAAGACCGATGGCAAGGGAGAGGGCCATCAGGGTCATCACGTTGAGCGTCATCCCCATGAAATTCATCACGATAAAGGAGGAGATGACGGAGATGGGCAGCGTCAGGCCCGTGATCACGGTGGAACGCCAGGAATTGAGAAAGAGAAAGACGATGAAAACGGTCAGGATTCCGCCCAGGATGAGCGTCTCCTGGACGTCCCTGACGGAATCACGGATCATGATCGACCCATCCCTTACCATTTCGATCTTCGCCCCGGCAGGAAGCTCGGAGCGAAGCCTGCCCATCTCTCTCTTTACCGCTTCCACAACATCCACGGTGTTGGCCCCGGACTGTTTGAGGATATCAAGGGAGACCGCCGGAACCCCATTCACCATGGCCAGGGAGCGCTCTTCTTCGACCCCGTCACGGATGTCGGCCACCTCTGCAAGGGTAATGGGCCGACCGTTGCGCTGTCCGATGACCATGGTTTTGAAGCGGTCGACCCTTTCCGGCTTTCCTGATATGCGAAGGGGATATTCGGAGCCGCTTCGATTCAGGCGGCCGAGAGGGGTGTTGACGTTTTCAGACTGAAGCCCGGCGATTACTTCATCCGCCCCCATGCCGAGGGCCTCGAGCCGGTAAGGATTGATCTCGACATTCACTTCACGCTTGGAAGGACCTACCAGATCGACCTTCCCGACACCGGAGATGTTCTCGAACCGGCGCTTCACTTTTTTCTCAACGAGGACAGTCAACTGCCTCGGGGAGAGAACGTCCGACCGGACGGCAAGGGATGCGACGGGCATTGCTGAGAAATCGAGCTTCTGAATGATCGGTTCATCGATCCCCTGCGGAAGGTCGCCGCGAATGGCATTTACCTTTGTCCGTGCTTCCTGGGACGCGTCGTTGACCTTCACCTCCAGCTTGAACTCAATCACAACCGTAGAGACGCTTTCGCGGGAAGTTGATATGACATGCTTGACACCGGGGATCGGGTTAACCGCCTCTTCGATTCTCTTGGTAACCTCCCGCTCCACTGTCTCCGGCGATGCGCCGGGGTATTTGGTCACGATGGAGACGATCGGGATCTCGACATCGGGGAACATATCGATCGCCAGTCGACGATACGAAAAAATGCCGAGCGTCACGAGGGCCAGCATCAGCACCGACGCGAAAATCGGCCGCTTAATCGACACATTCGATAGAAACATTCCTAACCTCCGTGGACCTGGCTGAGGGTCACCCTGTCGCCATCTTTGACGTTGAATCCGCCGCGGGTGATGACCTGTTCGGAAGTCTGCAGCCCGGATGTGATCTCCACGTAATCTTCCAGGACGCTTCCTGTTGAGACAGTCCGCCGTCGGGCAATCTCACCGTCCACGACGAACAGCTCTCCCTTCTTCGCTGCCACGTCCCAGTTAAGGAGCGCGGTCCGAGGTATTTTGAGAACGCCCGACCGCTTACCGGTGATGATCCTGCCCTTTACGAAGAGCCCGCCTTTGAGTTGACCCTGGAGATTTTCGACCTCGGCCGTGACCTTGACCGACCGGTCTGTCTCATTGACCGCGGGGTTGATGAACATGACCCTTCCTGTGAATGCCTTCTCCGGCATGGAGTCTGTAGAAAAGGTGAGGGATTGGCCCACCCGGACCGCTTCCATCTCCCTGGAAGGGACCGCGACAATGAGTTCGAGGATGGAGGGATTGATGATTCGAAACATTACCTTTGTCGAGCCTGCCTCTCCGACAAGGTCGCCCACATTCACCCCTCGAGACGAGACGACCCCATCCATCGGCGAGCAGATGACGGATTTTGAAAATCGCGTTTGAGCATGCTGCACATCTTCCGCGGCCACATTCAACTGGGCTTTTGCCGCGGCGATCCTGGCAGCCGCCACTTCCCGCTCTGTCGCGGCATCGTCGAGACTCTGCTGCGCTATTGCGCCTACCTGTCCGAGCTTCCGGAACCGCTCATAATTCCTCTCGGCCCTGATTCCGGTAGCCTCTGCCTGCACGAGATTCGCCCTGGTCAGCTCAGCCGCTGCCTTGGCCTTCTGCAAGTTAATCTCCAGCTCTCGCGTATCGACCCGGGCTAATGGAGTTCCTTTCTTCACCGTGACCCACTCGGCGACGCAGACTTCATTGACGATGCCGGCATATTCGGACTTGACTTCGGCCCCGAACTTATACGAGAGCGACCCCACGGCGTCAATTCCTTCGGTAAGGTCCGAAAGAATGGCCTTCGTTGCCTCCACGGCCACGGGAGGCCGGCCGGAATTCTTGTCGTTCAATTTCTGTGCATCTCCGCTGCCGGTACATGCTGCAAGGCTAATCCAAAGCAGAACCAGCACGGATGCCAGAGAAATGGATCTGTTCATCATAAACCTCCTATAACGGACATTAATTCACCACAGAGGCACAGAGGGCACAGAGAAGGTGTATATTTTGGGTTTGTCGGGAGGTACCGACAAACCCAAAGCCACAGCCTCTTCGAGGCAATGTTGATTTCCTGTACCGGAGAAGAACCACATGGCCCACAAATGCTGTAGCTGTTCCATAAAGGCGGAGCTTTTTGTCCGGTCGCCGTCTCCCGACCGGACAAAAGAAAAAAGAATCCTCCGTGATCTCTGTGTCTCCGTGGTGAGCATCATTCCTCCTTCCGGCTCGATATTCCGCGAAAGATGAGACCCAGGATGCGGCGGAGGCCTGCCTGCCCTGGCGCCCTCTCGGGATGGCAAAGCTCGGTTTCGATGACGATATTCACCGCTCCTAAGATGGACCATGTCATTTCCTCCGGGTTTCCCTTTCGGAACTCTCTTTTTCGGATTCCCTCTTCTACAAGCTGCCTGAGGGAATCGCGGAACTTGGTGTGGAGCGCATCAAAATCGACAAAGGGCGCGCCCTGAGGCGGTCCGTAATACAAGGAGTAGATCAATCGGACAATCTCGACATTCTCGTTAAATAGGGCGAACACCCGGTCGCAAAGATCCAGGATCTTCTCCGCGGGTCTCCCGGGTCGGTTGCCGAAAGCTTCAAGAAGAGCGTCAAATTCGGCAAAGGCCCCTTGCATCAGCTCAAGGTAGATCCCTTCTTTGCTTTTAAAGTAATAGTAAAGAACGGGTTTCGTGACCTCTGCCGAAGCGACGATCTCGCGGGTCGTTGTTGCGGCGTATCCTTTTCGCGAAAAGAGGCTTGCAGCGGCCTTGAGCAGCCGATCTCGGGCCGCCATGTCGAGCGCTTTGGGAACCGTGGGGGTTGCCTTCACAGATTTCCGTCGGTTTCCATTGAACCGAAGCTGGGCTTGCTGAGGCATCTCGTTCTCCCTTCCGACCGGATAACTTACCTACCGGTAGGTTATATCACGGCCCGGAATATTTTGTCAAGACAAACTTACCGATCGGTAGACTTCAAATGTTGCGGTGTATTTTTCCCCACGGAAGTTCAGCGGTTTCTAATTTGAGATGTAGCCGCAACCTTCAGGTTGCGAGGGTGTTGGTTTTTTTCCATTTTCACCCAATGGGTGACCCCAGCCTTTTTGCCATTTGCATTTGAAATAAATAACCCCGATGCCTCCATATTTTCTATTAAGAAAAGCTCGGTCATTTTATAGCGCCCCAGTTATAATGGAAAAAACTTAATCCTCCAATCATTGAAGGGCGGAGGAAAGGAGGGGATGAATGGAACGTTGCGGATTGGTTGTGATATTTGCCCTCTTTCTTGTTGGTGCCGCTTTGCCCGGCCTTGCGGCCTCCCCGAAGGAGTTGGCTAAAGACAAACCGGTGGGGAAGATCGAGCCAGCGGCCTTCTTTAGCGGCCCCATGCCGACGGGCGTGACGGTATCCCGTTCCGGCCGCATCTTCGTAAACTTCCCGCAATGGGGAGACAAGGTGGATGCGACCGTGGCAGAGGTGAAAAAGGGGAAGACCGTTCCATATCCGAACGAAAAGATCAACCGCTGCGATAAGGGAGACCAGAAAGACTGTTTTGTTTCGGTCCAGAGCGTGGTCGTTGATCCGAAGGACAGGGTCTGGGTCCTCGACACGGGGAGCGTCGGCTTCGGCCCGACCACTTATGGGGGGCCGAAAATGGTGGGCATCAATCTCAATACAAACCAGATCTTTAAGACGATTATCTTCCCTCAGGATGTTGCCCTTACGAACACGTACCTGAATGATGTCTGGTTCGATCGCATCTACCTTAGCGACTACGAGCACAATGCCATACACCGGATGATGCCTGACGGGAGCATCGAGACCATCGCCCACGACGCGAGAATGCTCTGGCCCGACACTCTTTCCCTGGCCTACGATGGCTATCTCTATTTCACGGTCAACCAGATCGAGAGACAGGCGGCCCACCAGGCAGGCAAAGATTTGCGGGAGAAACCCTACGCCATTTTCCGCATTAAGATCGATGCGGAACCGGTCGCTTTGAAATAGGCCGGCCCGTCATGTGGGTCGGACCGTAGAGAGAAGGCGTTGTCGGGAGGAGAGCACGGGTACAGGGGCTAAAATATGGCTTTGTGGGATTATCGTGCATATGAAAACTAACCGCAACGGGGGACGACGGATCATAGAATGCCGTCACCGCTTCATCAAAAGACACGCGCTCCTTTCCCCCGCCATCACGGGCGGGGGAGGGCGCGGCACGATTGGGCAATCCCTGTTAGACTATTTGCGTAACCCGACTTTTTTGGCTAATGCAAGAACCCTTTCGTACTGTTCCGCCGCGATCTTTTTCAATTCCGCAGGGGACTTGTAATCGACAACAAAGAACATCTTTTCAACCTTGGCCTTCACTTCAGGATTCTTGATCGCCTTTTCGATGGCCGGTACCAGGACCTTCTTTGCCTCCTCTGGCAATCCAGCCGGACCATACATTGCAAACCATGAGCCCGACGCTTCGTGTCGATATCCGAAATCCTTCAAGCTGGGGACATCCGGAAACTCAGGCATTTTAGTATCCAATAGCAGGAGCCTCATCTTTCCGGATTCGACATGAGGCGCGAGCTTGGTCACCGCATCGAAGGTCATATCCACATGTCCTCCCAATAGGGCCGTGACGACAGATTCTCCTCCTTTGAAGGGAACATGGGTGAACTCGGTGCCTGTCAGGGATTGAAGGACCTCCAAAGTGAAGTGGGCAGACGAGCCTATGCCCGTTGTGCTGACGCGGAGCTTCCCGGGATTCTTCTTCGCATATTCCAGGAGTTCCTTGAAGCTTTTCCAGGGAGCGTTCTGTTGGACCGCAATCCCCTCTGAAAGGAAAAGGTGGAGGCCAAGGGGTTCCAGGTCCTTGTCCGGATCATAGGGGACCGTCTCGGGGTTGAGGACCCGGCCATAAACGATTGCTGCCGAGTTCGTGTAGGCAAGCGTGTAGCCGTCCTTCTTGCTCTTCGCCACGAAATCCGTTCCCAACGTAAATCCGGCGCCCGGTTTGTCGATGGGGATGAATTGAGTGCCGACGCTTTTTCCTAACTCATCACCGATGAGCCTCCCGACAATATCAAGGATTGACCCCGGGGCTCCGGGAATGATGAGTTGAATGGGCCGATTGGGGTAAGGCTGGGCATGGACTGACGGGACTGGGGCGCTTAATCCGATCACCCCCACGCATAAAGCAACAGCAAAGATCGATCGTCTCATGAGTCTTTCTCCTTTGAAATGACTTCTGACCTTTTCATCAAGAGCTTCTAAGCTCTTTTTATCCCACTTTTCTATGCAGGTCAACCTGGTGGCGCCGGCCTTGCCATGGGGATGGTGGGGATGGGGTCAGGCAATCGCAATAAAATATTATTTCTTCGCTTGCTTGCTCAGACCCTTTTCCGATTGCCCACTTTAATGATTCGTTAGCCGGTCATTTTCTCCGCCTCCACCAAGGTCCTATTAACGAACTTATGAATAATGCTCGAAACGTACGTTTGGTATGGTAAGCCTTCCTTGACCGCCTTTCTCGGTAATTCAACCAGGTCTCTTTCGGAAATCCGTATGTTTAGCCTCTTGTCTTTTCTCAAGGTGTTCCGTGCATACTCCATCAGTTCTTTCTTCTTGAAAAGTCTGCGACAGGAACCCATTCGCCTTTCTCGAAGCTCTCAAGGATTCATGCAGATGAGCCAGTCCTCGTACCGTCCCGGCAGTTTGCGAACGATCAGCGCCGGGCGGAGTTTCGCCGACTGCTGATCGGTCTGGAGAAATTGAAAGAGAACTATTTTCCTTTTTTTCTGCATCTCACCTAAGAACCTGCCTGGGGACTTTTTCTACAACCTCAACATTGCCGCTAACCGGTCGAGCGTGAGCGCGGTCCGCGTTGAGCTGCTTGTTGTGCTTTTAGACCTTTTCTTAGATGTTCAACTACCCAGAGGTTTACTAACGTTTTAGGCGAGATACCACGCTAACGAGCCAGAGCCTCAATCTGACTATAGACATCAGGATCAATGGTGACGCGCCTCCTGCGAGTGGCACGGACTGTGAAAGAAACCTCTCGGGTGTCACTCCAGTGGTCAGCAAGGCTGTGTGTATCCCAAAAGTCGCCGATTTCTTCAATGCTTTTTGCCTTGGAGATACTGGTTATTCTCTCTTTCTTAACGCCGCTCATATCGCCTCCGCTCCTTTGAGTCCATATCTCTTGCGCTTACGATAAGCGCCATATGCTTGGGTTTGTAAATGAAATAGATCCCTTACCCGATTAGACCATGATGTGCAAATTCCTTTTTGTTTCAAGGTCCTTTCAGATCGCGCTCCCATTCACCAATCCGGTACTATGCATTACGCGCCTAACAATCGCCGTTGCAACAGCGTCTGCATGTCACGACGACCATCGGCAATCAGCAGAACGTAGACGTTCTTATCCATGACTCGGTAAATGATGCGGTAGGGTTTGAAGAAAATCTCGCGGTATTCACGAATCCCGAGCGCCAGAAGTTCTTTAGGATGGGCACCCCGCTCTGGGAATTCGGACAGCCTGGAGAAGGCTCTCTCGACCTGCTCCAAAACATAGTCCGCTTTTTGAGGCGCATCGTGCAGAGCAATATAGTCATAAAGCTCATCGAGATCACGTGTTGCATCATCGGTCAGCAAAACCGCGAACGGCATCAGTGAGCCCCCTGTCGCTTGCGCAGACGTTTGATCACATCCTCAGCGGGCTGGACCTTGCCTTCCGCGATCTGACGGGTCCCGAGCGCCAGGATCTTCAGGAGAGCCATTGTTTCCTGGGTTTGCTCGTAGCTTTCAATGTCCTGTATGACCACCTTGGCTTCGCCGTTCTGGGTGATGATCAGCGGCTCCCGGTGTTCGTTCAGCTTTCTTACAATTTCGGCGGCATGGGCCTTCAGGTAACTGATGGGCTTGATCCGGCTGGACAGTTTCATGGGGGTACCTCCATTCTTTGAGCATGACTAAATATAGTCCATAAACAGGTCAACTGTCAAGATTGAATGTAGTTTGCTCGATGCTGTGTCCGGTGATTGTCGTTATCATGCCCGGCAGATAGTTTCTGATTCTTCATCTTACGCCTGAGAGTGCCGCACATGCGTCCGGTTCAGCGTCACGTCAGGCTGTGACTTTTCCTTTGCGTCTTTCGGAAGCGCTACTCAAGGATTGCCGTTCGAGGACGATTTGTTTTGCGAGAAAGATTTTTGCAAGACTTTGATAAGGCACATCCTTCTTATTCGCAAGGGTCTTGAGCTCAATCAGCAAATCTTCTGGGAGACGAATCGAGATGGATTTGAGTGAGGGTTTCAGATTGGGGAATGAACCCCTTTTGAACTTTTTCGAATCAAAATAATCCAGAGGGGAATGGGTAGCCCAAAATTCTCGTTCTCGAGCGTCTTCTTTACCTCTGCAGCAAATTCATAACCAAGCCCTTCGCTCTGTATGTTGTAATATGAGATAGCGTCCGTCAACTCGGCTCTTGCGGGAGGAAGGAATTCGATTTTCATTAACGTCTAATCTTTCCGATTTCTGCAAATACATCTTTTGCCGGGATTGCCGCCATTTCACCACGCTCGAACGCATCAATTCGGTCTTCTACTTCTTCAGCCCATAAGGCATCAATCTTTTCCCTGGACCGGAACTCAAAGCTGGTCAGAAGGTTTTCGACCAACTCGGCACGTTCCACCGGCGGCAGTTTCAGCGCGTCAGCAAGAATTTGCTTCCCATGTTTTAGCATATGTCACCACGCCCCCTTGATTTTGTTGGTCTGATTCTATTTTAGCACACCATGGAAGCATGCTCTAATTATTTTTTGGCACCGGGTAGGGAAGGGGCTTGCGCCCCTCTTCTCCCCTAAGAACCGAGGTATTCTTGATGGGTGGTGTGGGGAGGGACGGTTAAACACCGCCCCTTACCCGATTCGGCTCACTCATTTTCTTGTTCAGATCTGCCCAGCACATCCATGGCCCCATGGATGACAGCCAGAACGTCAATCTGATCTGACTTTATGTGGTAGATAATACGGAAGGAACCTTCGATCACTTCTCGAATCGGGTCAGTATCATATTCGGGGACTCTACGGCCTGAGAAAGGGAATTTGGCAATTTGTTGAGATCTTCGGGTAAGCCGATCCACCATGCGCTTGGCATATTCGGGAGAATCCTGGGCAATATATGCATAGATGGCGTCAAGATGTCCTTCCGCTGTATCGGTCCAGTGGACTTTCATTCCGGTAAACCGTACTTCGCCCTGATGTCTTTCACGTCCTTGGTCCGGCCTGCTTTGCTGTCGGCCAACCCGCGCTCAACCGCCTCCCGGAGGTAAATCTCGCGCATGAGATCATCCCAGGTAGCGTTTGGTGGCATCCGATCGATGATTCTGTGGGCTTCATCTTTTTCCATGATTATCGACATGGCATTCTCTCCTTCTTTCTTGTCATACAATAGCACTAAACCAAACGGACTTCAATTTATACGAAGCCGGACGAGCCTGCAGGAAAAGCCCTTTTGACGAGTGACAACGATGTTTTCGGGGGTCACTTGATCCTTCCCAAGCATGAGATCGTTGATCGTGGCGCATTTTAGGAGGTCTCTTGTTTGTGCATCTCGTCCAAGAATCTGCTTGGGGACTTATTCTACAGCTACCGGGTAGGGCAAGGGGCTTGCGCCCCTCTTCCCCCCTAAGAGAACAGTACGTGATAGTTTCCCATCATACGGCTCAAGCATTTCAAAAGGCGACCCTTGTTGGGCGGCCCGGCTGTTAACTTCTTTTGCTCTTATGGCATGATTTGAGCGTGCCGAGAGCGCTCCAAGCAGTTGCGCTTCCTCATGATATTTTCTGCGCCAGAAGTGATAGTCGTATTCCGACATGTAGGGATTTGCTTCTGCCTTGACTTAGAATGTCCAATGGAGTCGGACAATCGTAATTCACTATTCCTTCATCGCTTGCTTGCTCAGACCCTTCTCCAGCTCGTCTACAATCTCTCTGATTGGCGCGGCTTCGCGGAGCCTCGTCTCAATTTCGATGATTGCCCGACTTATCCTTATCGGTCTCCTCCCAAAATGCATTCCTTGTCAATACTTTATTACGATTGCCTGACCCCAATTTACGCTGCTTTTAACTGATCAATTAGATTGTAATGTTCTTTGTAATATTCTGTATTAGAGAGGAAGATCGCCTTCAATTCCTCTTTGTTTGCTTGGATTTCGATGTCTAAGAAAGTATCAGCAGACTTCTTATCGCCTATCATTTCATAGTTGGCTCGTAGATTTCGTGCGAGATCCCTCCTAAGATTGGGCTCGGGTGGCAAACAGGCTATTATTTCGTCCTTAGGCAATTTGCATTGAAAAAAGTTGCAGTAACGGAAGTCGCAAGCTTGAAAACTTGCCTTGTCAAAATTGCAGAAACGGAAGCTACTACCCGTAAAGCGAACGTTTGTGAACGCCGCTTTTCTAAAGTAGGAATCGTCAAAATTTGATTGCGTAAATGAAGAGTCTTTGATTACAGCTTCTTTCATGCCGAGCCTTATAAATGAAGAAGCTGTTATATTTTTGTCTGCTATCTTAAGGTTGTCTGGTTGCTGATCGGAAAAAAGCAGCAAATGGCCTGACTCGGGCATGCTCGATACTTCCATTGGTTTTCTCAAAAATTGGCTATCAGCCATCTATCCTCTCCTGTGGTCTTTTATTTTATATGTGTTGAATGGTAAGCTGACCGATGACGAGGAGCGCGCCAAGGGCGGACGAATTGAGACACGCGGCTGACCGCGCTCCTCGTCATTCGGTCGGGCGTCTTGTTCGGCTCTTTCCTCAACATCAATTATTTTTGCAGCCAATGACTCTCTGGGACACTTATGTTTGAAAGTTCGACCTTCAATCCGCCTTTCCTTGCGTCAAGTCGAGGCCCTTCCTGTAAAGGTAGGGGATCCAGAAGGTCGGCTGGCCTGCCCGTTCACGTTTGCGAATGAAACCAAGCGATACGAGGTGTTTGGCCGTCTCCTGCCAATTCTTCCCTAGTAGTTTCTGAAGAGCCAAAGCGGAGTACTCCGACTTGCCGCCCTGAAATTTTTCAATGTGCGGCCACAGATGCGGAAACTCCGCCTTGAGGAACGAATCTCTCCGCCTCTTCGAGAGTTCGGCTAACCCGTACAAAAGCGCCTGCGGCCCGATCAGCCATGATGATTCACCTTCGGGCGTGGCATTGAAAATGTCCTGCTGAACTTGCTTGGCTCGTGTGACCAAGTCGATGATGTCTCGCGGGGTGACAACCCCCCTTCCATCCATCGTGTGGTTGTACATCCATCGAATTGTGGGGCTTTGGTTCGGGCCACTGTGAACTGTCGTCGGGAAGACCTTGTTGTAGCACTCAACCCGATAATCTTGGCTTGCATCGAGGCGAGCTTTGTCAACTTTCAGGTAGGTACGCAATTCTTGGTCAGCAAACAGGCGTTTGACGAGCATTGTCAGAATCTGGTCTTGCGACCACCGCAATGTGTCCGCCTGACGTGCAGTCAGATGCGTGAGCGCCGTGAATCCATCTTCGGTGGTAACGGCATGCTCAAGCATGTCGTCCCGCAAGAACACTTTTATTCTGATCTCTTGCGACATGAAAAGCCGCATTGCCCGGAGTAGCCCCCGAAGTGCTCTCGTCTCGAGCTCTGATCTTCTCGGAAATACTTCGTCAAGACGGTCGATCATCAGCCAGATGGCCAAGTCGCTTTTGTGGAGGACATCCTCCAGTGTCTCTCTAATTGCGGCAACAAAGCGGGGAACATCAGGTTGCTCGTCCGATTGTTTCGGCGTATGTCCTGCATTGGGTTTCCCGAAGAGGTCAAGTTCGACCTCGCCAGCTTCCTGGGGAAGTTTGTAGCGGAGCTTGGGCGCCCACATCCGGAGGACTTGCAGAGTCCATGCTATGATGTCGCGCAGTGACTTTTTGGCGCGGATCTCAGGAATCCTGGCCTGTTCGCAAGCCTTCCGGAACCGATCGATTTCTGTCCCAGCACTCCGCAAGTACGGCTGGTAGATATCCCCCTTGATGAACTGCTCATGCGCCAGCGACGTGAGGTAAATGCACCAGAAGCTGACGAAATCGTCCTCGGAAAGGTGTTCGAATTGATCTTTGAAGGCGTGGAATACGTTGTCACCGTGCTTCTGCACGCCATGCGCAATCACGACTTTCCGGTCCCGTAGCAGGTGTTGCGGCATAAAATCTACGAAGATTCTGAAAAGTGCACTCTTCCCCGATCCCTTCGTTCCGGGAACTAGGTCAACCTTATCCCAAAGCAGATCGGCAAACGCCGATGTTTCTACACGAGCCGTTTCGAGTAGTGTGTCCTGCTCTGCGATGGACGAACCAAGGTCCAAGGCTCGAAGAAGACTTGCTATGATATTGTGCTTGTGCACGCTATTCACTCCCCAGGCTTGCAGCCGAACATGAAGTTCACCGGGAGCGCGTTCTTGGGCGATCCGGTGGAACGGTTGGGCGGCACAGCTACGGTTTCCCGCTTGGGGCGTATGGGTGCTCTACGGTCCACCGTTCTAAGTCCTCATCCGTAAATCGGGCTGATCCAATTATTCGCGTGTGACGTGCTGGTCATGTAAAATATGTTGGAAATTCAAATTGTTCTCTCAAGGTCCCAGGAGGAGACCCTTGACGATGCTGAACCATTCGGGTCGATATTCTTGGGAGTGGTTTTGAGTTTCCCACGGTTGTTGCCCTTGTTTCGGCCTACATCGTGAGGGATACATTCCTGGCCCGCTTTGTTGCTTTTATGAAGTTGTTTGCAGAAAGATACACCTATCACGAGAAGACGTCAAGAAAAAAATCAGAAAAAAATCAGGAAAAAAGTAACCCCTCGGGTACGGGGGTCTCTCACAGAGTTCGCAGCGACCGCAGAGAAGAAGAGCTTTTGGCCGGTCCAGAACCCGCGACCGGCCCCGCTCCGGGCTTCTTGAATCCCGCCTTTGGCGGGAAAACGACTTTTCAAGTCGTCTCAATCCTTATTGGTTATGTGATCACCGAGCCAAGCTGCGAGTTCCTGACGTGTAATCTTTCCTGCGGCTAAATCAAACAGGAGACGTTCCTGCTCATTGACATCCGCGGCAAGTTCAAAGCCATTGAGGATTAGAAAGGTCTCCATTGCAGCATGGCCAACCCTCTTATTTCCGTCAATGAAGGGATGATTCATGACAAGGGAGAAACAAAGAGCCGCGGCTTTAGAAATAATATCGGGATAGAGATCAACTTGATCGAAGGTCAGGCGAGGTTGATTGACTGCAGATTCCAGTGCCCCCATGTTGCGAATACCCAGTGCGCCGCCGGTGCTGATAATGATGGCTTCGTGCAGCTCAAGAATCTCAAGAAGAGTAAGATAGCGCATCAGACCAGACGCTTGTAAAGCTTTTCATTTTTCGCCAGCACTCTCTGCATCGCCGCTTCAAAATCAGGCTCTGGCTGGGCCAGTAGGTCCTCGATGGAGGCTTTGACAAACTGATCCAGCGAAAGACCATGCTTCTCAGCTCTCTCCCGGAGCAATGTGGCTTTCGAATCATCGAGTTGGACGGTCACTGTGGTCATAGAGATAGTCTCCTATTACTTTGTATGTCTTTAGCATACCCGAAAGCTGGTCCTTTCGCAAATTTCCTCGATCACATAACATGGCCATTAGCGGGAGCGGTGAGCGATCCGCTGAATGGCGTGGTTATCCTGTTTTCGAAATCAGTTCTCCTTCAATGTATCGATGAATGATGCCGGAAATGAGTGTTTGATATGGGATACCCATTTCTAGCGCTTTTTTCTGAATGCCCTTGTAATCGTGATCATAAAGCCGTATGGTAATCCGTTTATCTTTTACTAATGTGTTTCTTGCGGTTGCCTTAATTGCTTCAATTTCCTTTTTAGAGGGAGTGGAAAGCGTCATTCTTCCTTTTTTGTATGCATCAACAATGGATTTTTCTTCCTTGTCATATTTCATGTGTTAACCCTCCTGCTCATGTTGATATATCCTGGTTGCTCTTCTGCTGGGAATAATCGTTTTGAGAAAAACATAATCTCTTGCAACGACGTGAGGAACAAGATAAATGTAACCCTCTACGATAACAAAATATATCTTTTGCCCGGGATAACTCTCCTGGTCGGGATGATCTGCGATTCTCCATACGTCACCTCGGGATAGGTGGAAAACTATTTTCTCGAACGAGATATTCCGTTCTCTTTTCAGCCGTTCATTCTTTTCCGGATCCCATTCAAATTTCACGTTTTGTATTGTACATCATTTGTCTGTACACATCAAGCTTGCCTTTGTTCATGGATTGAAACGAGAAATGCGTCAGCAATGGGCCTGATTCTATCTGCATTTCGCTTTGGAGGGGTTCCGGGTTGCAGAATAGGCTGGCACAATATATAATGCTGGCAAGGATATAATTGGGTTGACTTCAGGCAACCACCAACACAGGAACAATATGGGAGGTTCCTAAATGAGCTTTGAAGAACTTAAGACAGAGGCCCTTAAGCTCAGTCCAAAGAACAGAGCGAATCTGGCGAGAGATCTCCTTGCCAGTCTGGATGCTTTGTCCGAAGCTGAGGCAGAACGTCTTTGGATAGAAGAATCCATTCGCCGGGACGATGAGATCGACAAGGGTGTCGCGAGGGTCAGCCCTGCAGAGGAAGTTTTTGCTCGGGCAAGGTCCCGTCGGAAATGAAACGATTCGTTTCGTTCCACGAAAGAGCTGAGGACGAGTTCAACGAGGCGATCGATTTTTATGATCTTGAAAGTCCCGGTCTGGGTCAAGTCTTTATTGACGGGACTCAGAGGGCAATGGAATCTATTTCCATGTTTCCAGATGCCTCGCCCATGATTCAGAGGCGAGTCAGAAAGAAAATTCTTCTCAAATTCCCGTATACCTTGATCTACTCGGTTCGAAAAAACAAGATTAGAATCCTCGCTGTCGCACATCAAAAGAGGCGTCCTTTCTACTGGCGTGGACGACGATAAATCCAATTTCCTCCCTCATTCCTTCTCCGCATGCTTGCCCAGATCCTTTCCCGCCTTATCCACAATCTTTCTGAGAGGCTCGTTTTCACGGAGCCTCGTCTCAAATTCGATGATTGCCTGACTTATCCTCACCGGTCTCCTCCCCAAATGGATTCCTTGTAAATACTTTATAACGATTGCCCGCTTTAATGACTTTTTGACTATTGCCCCCGGGGTCCATTGCTGAATCGAGGTTACCACTGAAAGTGTCGATTTTCATCAACGTTATATATTGTCCCCCAGTTTTTCGAGATCCTAGATTTTGGCGCATCCTCTGAACCCTTTTTTTCTGCATCTCACCTAAGAACCTGCCTGGGGACTTTTTCTACAACCTCAACATTGCCGCTAAACGGTCGAGCGTGAGCGCGGTCCGCGTTGAGCTGCTTGTTGTGCTTTTTAGACCTTTTCTTAGATGTTCAACTACCCCCAGCCTCGTAATACCCTTAACGAGCCTGGGGTCAGACTTAATTATTGAGATTGTTTCCAACACTGTCCAAGAACAAGATTAATCTTTCCTTTTTTTGAACCCACCCTCAAACTCTATCTGGGGTCACCTAGCCATGGTAGCAAATTACACAGATAACCAACCTAAATGTCAATATTTAAGTCTGACCCCAGAGGCTTTTATGACCCCAGAGGCTTTTACTGAGGGAGAAGTGACGATCACACGACGCGGGGAGGCTATTGCGCGTATGGTACAGGTCGGCCGGAAGAGACCGATTCCATCTCACCGTGACCTTCGTGAGAAAATGGCGCGCATGCGCATAGGAAGCGAAAAACTTGTCCGCCAGGACAGGGACGCAAGATGAGCGAGATGATCTACTTTGACACAAGCGCACTGGCCAAGTGGTACTTGAACGAATCAAGATCCGAGGATGTTGAGAGATATACACGGGCCTGTTGCGATAAGTGACCTGACCGTGGTTGAAATGCGGTGCCTGCTTGCCAGGCTTCGCAGAGAAGGAAGCATCGACGCAAACATGGAAATACGGGTTTTTGCGACTTTCGAAGAGGACATTCGTCAAAAGTTTCTGACTTGTTACCCGTTTCCCGATGGCCTGGCGGCAGGGGCGGTAAATCTCGTATCTGTTCTTTCGGATATTCCCCTCCGGACTCTTGACGTATTGCATCTGATGGTCGCGAGGGAGATCCAGGCAGCCATTCTTGCAACGGCTGATCGGATTATGGCAGACGGCGCTCAAGCGAGTGGGATTTCTGTGGTTCGCTTTGATAGACCAGGTGCCCGCTAAATACCTCTTCCGGTCCAGGAACGCATTCTAGAAGAAGTGTTGAAGAAATGCCAACGGCATGCCTGTTGTGCCCATGAAAATATGAAGTCTCCCTCTGACGTGGGGGCAGTTCATGCTTGCACGCCGAAGTGCAGCGTTTCAGCACGCAGGCATGAATTGCCCCTACAGGACCATTATCGGGCTTTGACGGTCTTGGAGTTTAGGGGCGGAGAGGGGATTTTGACTCTTCTGGCATGATCCCAAGGTCCAATTTTCCAGAGTTCCTTAGAATCGTCAGTTTCTTCGTCACCCCCACCTTCTCTTCGGTTAATACTTTGTGCAGTTCGTCAATGCCTGGGATAGGTAGGCCGTCAAACTCGATGATAATATCTCCTTCGCGCAAACCGGCCCTTTGAGCAGGGCTATTGCTTTCTACCGAGACCACTAAGACGCCGCTTTCCGTCGGAAGGCGAAAAAATCGCACGATCCGGCGGTGGAGAAGAACGTTCTGCCCTCCCAGCCCTATGTAACTTCGCCTCACTTTTCCTTCTTTGATGAGCCGGGAAGCAACATATTTTGCCGTGTTGATCGCTATAGCAAAACAGATCCCCTGGGCTACCATGATTATGGCGGTATTCACGCCGATAACCTCTCCCTTGGAATTAACAAGAGGTCCTCCGGAGTTTCCCGGATTAAGGGCTGCATCCGTCTGAATGACATTGTCAATCAAACGCCCGGACAGCGACCTAAGGGAGCGACCGAGGGCGCTGACCACTCCGGAAGTCACCGTGCACTGAAAGCCATAAGGATTTCCTATCGCCACGACCAACTGGCCCACCCGTATCTTCTGAGAGTCTCCCAAAGGTGCCGCAACAAGGTTTGGGCCGTTGATTCTGATGACGGCCAGGTCCGTATCCGGGTCATCTCCCACCATGTCCGCCTGAAATTGTCGGCCATCAGGGAGTATCACCCCGATTTTGCTTGCCTGGTGGACGACATGGCTGTTGGTGAGAATGAACCCATCCGGTGTAAAAACAAAACCGGACCCGTTTCCCCTCATCTCCGGGTTACGGAGATGAACGCTCTCCTTTCCACCAAGATTCTTCTGGACATCGATATTGACTACTGCCGGGCTCACCCTTTCGACAGTGCTGACTACCGCCTTCGAGTAGGCATCGAGAAGCTCATCGTCGGATAGGTGGGTCGCCTCCCCCGGACGATCCCCTGCGATACTAATCGAATCGTTGGATAATAATCGAAAAACCGGCTCCATCTTTTTATGTTCTCCTTCAAAACCAGACTTCGGGAATTTCTCAAGTAAAGATAATCATCAGGAGACGGTTTTTCAATTCTTCCCTCCTTGTTTTTTTCTGACGCGGTGTGTTGGGTAAACCCGGTTTGTGAGAATTATTCGAAACCGGCAGGGGCAAGGCTGGAGAATCATTGTTTTCCAGAACCGGGGGCCTCAAGATCCTGCAAGAGTTGCCCTGCCATGTCCTCTACGAGCGCTTTCCAGTTCCCTGTCTCCCGGTATCGCCGGCGCTGTCGGTCGGTTCCCGTTTCGAGTTTATCCACAGGCTGGAGGCTCAGCAGATACCTCTCGCTGCCCTCCTCGCGAGCGATTGGCAGGAGTCGCTCAATCAGTTGGGCCAAATCATGGGTGAGTGCCGTGCGTTTGCCGCCGGGCGTACGGACGTAAATGGCTTGAAGTCCATGACGGGTTGCCAACCACTTATTCTCGAGGGCAATCCAGCGGCGACGGATATCGCCGCGCCTCACCCTCGGGTGTTCCTCGAGGAGGCGCAAACATCCGATCGTGAGACATTGGATCAGGGCCACCAGCCGCAGGGTCTCTGTGAGCGTTAACGGTATATCGCAGACACGGACTTCAATGGTCCCAAAGTCCGGCCTCGGGCGAATGTCCCAGAAGATGTCCTTCAAAGAGGAGATGGAGTGACAATCCATCATCACCTTGTAGTAGCTACGGAATTCCTTCCAATTGCTGAAATATAAAGGAAGCCCTGCATGGGGTAACAATCGATAAAGGGCGGTCCGGCAGGAAGCCAGACCGGTATCCACACCCTGCCAGAAGGGTGAACTGGCAGACAACGCAATCAGGTGAGGCAGATACGGCACCATAAGATTGATGGCGCCGATGGCCATGTCACCGGTTGGCATACCAATGTGAACATGAAGGCCGAAGACGATCCGCTGATAAGTCAGCCAAGCCAGGCGGTCGAAAATGCGCTCGTAGCGTTCGGCAGGAAACACCGTGCTCATACTGGCGCGGTGGAAAGGGTGGGTGCTGGCCATGGCCAGCTCATATCCCAGGGAACTCGCAATGTTGCGGACCCGCTTGATACGGCTGAAAAGCTCCTCCCTAACCTGCTCCATATTCTGGCACACGCCCGTCTTCACTTCGATCATCGACTGCATCAACTCAGCCGAGGCTCCTTCAACCGATTCTTCTTCGCACACTTTGAGGATCCGCACGGCTCCTGGAGATAAATCGTAGTTGTCTCTGTCCAGGATCTGCAGCTCGATTTCCACTCCCAGCATAGGTTTTGGAGTTGGATGGAAGATCAATTCCTCGGGCTTACGGGGTAGGGCGATTTTGCCCACCGGCAGTTCGGTTTGTGTGAGAGGGTTGTCCATGGGATCGTGCCTTCCGTTGTGTTAAATTATGCTCCGCCCAGCGCAGGCTATGATGACTCGTAGGTGCTGTTAGCCGGCTCTGGGGTGTTTTTTATCCGATGGTCCGGCAGCGGGAATGCGTTGGCTCACACGATTTGACCCCTAAGCAAAATAGAGCTTCATTCTGTTTCCCTTTGCATATTAAGGGTCTGATAATTGAATAGACATATTCACCCTCTCCCTTACCCCCATCGAAGGGGGTAAGGGAATAAGAAAAATGCCCTCTCCCCTGGTGGGAGAGGGTTGGGTGAGGGGGTACGGCCAAGGCGGTAAGCAGTTAGAATTCCCCCTGACTTCTTATATACGTGATTTGAAGAGATAGATCAATGAGAAAGTTGCCTTTGCCCGCCGGTGGGTTTCTTGTTATCGGATCGGCAACGGAGGACGGGGATCTTGGGGGAAGTACTTGATGAGCCTAAGCTTGCTCTCTCTTTCCAATCTCAGTTCTTTCCTTATAGGTGTTGATAATGAACTCGGTGAAATCTTCCGCAACATCGGTAGCAATTTCCAGATAATCAAGGTAGAGATTCCAATTCTTTATGAGCAGAGGCATCCCTCTTATGGCGCTGGCCGCTATTGTTGCAGGGACCCTGTTTAAAACGAGGAGTTCCACCTCCTTCTTCAATATCCGTTCCAGGTCTCCCCATATTTCATTTTCAGTTGGATAAAAGACCTCTTCCTCGAATTCAACAGGATGCCTTTTGGGGGGATAAAAATAGACTGCTATATCCACATCGGATAACTTCGTTGCATTGCCCTTTGCCTGAGACCCATACAAAAACGCAAAGGCCACTTCTTGCCTGGTAGCGAAATACTTCCGGAGTTCCTCCGGATCGATGTCTTGAATTTCTATTTTGTCAGCCATACTTTTACGCGGTACCCCTTGCGTTTCCTGCCTACTACACCCCATTATACGTCAATAGACAACCCTTAGCAATCTTTCATTGGGTTACGCGAAGGGGTCCAACCTTGGCTGGCTTGAAGCATTTTCTCAAATTGCAACATTGCAAGCCTGACCCAAGGAGCTTTTCCTTAGTTGGGGGAGGGATCTACATAAATAGAGATAGCACCGCGGCAATAAAAAATAATGACATCTTTAATAATTCTCCTTATGACTTATATAATGCTTCTTCTGCACAAATTGACGCCTCAAACAATTGGTGGGGAACTACTGATGTCTCCACGATAGAAAGTAAAATCTACGACTACTATGATGATTTTACTCTTGGGAAGGTCATATATGCCCCATTCGCTTCATCGCGTTTCATTCTAATCGAGACCTTACAGATGGTTTCTGTCAACGCTGGAGATAATCAAATAAGATATGGTTCCTGGGACCCTGCGGGGGATTACGTCGGTTTTTCCTCCGTAGGTGGATCATCCTCCGAACCTCCTGCCATAGCAGTCTTCATGGACCGTGAGTACATGGCCCTCAAAGGGGCCAACACTAATAACATCTACATGAGGTATCTCGATAACGCAGGGAATTGGACACCATGGTCAGCCATCTCAGGGTCTACCAGCAAGTCCCCAGCCCTGGCTGCCTTTAATAACCGGCTCTACATGGCGATGAAGGAAGCATACAGTAATAGCATTTTTCTCCGTTCCATGGATGGTTCCGGGAATTGGGATTCATTCTGGACCCAGATTCCAGGAGGGACAACGGAGGCCCCCGCCCTGGCGGTCTTTAATGACCGGCTTTACCTTTTTGTCAAGGGAACCTCCACCAACAATATCTTTTATCGGTCTATGGATACTGCAGGGACTTGGAACAACTGGGCCATTCTTCCGGGGACGACTACCAAGCCAGTTGGTCTTTTGACCTTCAATAACAGGCTTTATGTGTTTGTGAAGGGAGCAGCCACCAACAATATCTTTTACCGGTGGATGGATACCTCCGGGATCTGGAATGGCTGGATGAGCCTCCCGGGGCAGACAACAGAAGCTCCGTCCGTTACAGTTCTGGAAGACAGGCTCTACGTAGCCGTAAAGGGGGCGAGCAGCAACAATGCTTTTATTCGGTCCATGGATCTGTTGGAGAACTGGGATTCTTGGACCATGGTTCCAGCGAATACAAACAAGACTCCTGTTCTGAGCACGTTTTACTACAACCCGTGATTACGGGGTTTTGAGTATCGGAGGGGAGGGGGAAGGACGCGAGGGGGTAGAGGACTTCTTGAACTCTTCACTTTTCTAATTTTAAGAAAAGTGTATATTACAACCACAAATGAACAAGGTCATATGCCTCAACCGCTATGAATAATTCGACCTGGACTTTCCCGTTTCTTCTGTCTCGTTGGGTCCTGCCTTCATCCTTTTTTCTCCCCATTGAGCAGAGAAGAAATAAAGGTTTTTAGGATGTGATGCGTCAGCATCACAGTGTCCCTAATCCAACTTAGGGGATGTCTGGCCAGAAGGCGGAGAGGAGGATACTACTCGACAGCCGGAGGGCACATGCCCTAAGGCAGGATTAGGGAAACATCGGTGAAAGATCGGTGTATTGGTTGACCGGTTTACCGATTTTCCCTAAATACACCGTTTAAATTCCATAATGATTACAACCATAATACCCTTCAAAAAAATTAACTGGGAAGTCCAAAATCACGTAACTATCTGTAATCACTAAAACCAGTTAATTTTTTTATTCTCCTCAGTTAATTTTAAAATTAACTGAAATCTTCTCTCTTTTCTCTCTTCCAATGTCTCGATCAATCCGGCCTCCTGAACGTTCGCAGGGCTTCCCGAATCTCCGGCGTGTCCTTCAGAAAGTAGATGGGACAGCGTTTCGGCTGTCCTTCTTTATCCTTGTAGAAATCATGATATCCCAGTACCAGAAAGCTCCCCCGGTGTTTCGTTCCGAATCGTCTCAGAAAGCCTGCTCGTACGGCTCCTGTGATGTATTTTATGACCTGGGATTCTGCCCGGTTTATTCGTTTTGAAATCCCGGGAATATCAGGCCGGACCAAAACGCGATACTCCATTTTGCCTTCGATTTCGATCTTTCTGTAGCGTCTCGATAGGAGAAAAGGGATTTGGGTTTCTGCTAAAAACTCCATCATCGGCAACAGGCCACAATTCCGCCTCTTGCTCAGGTTGGCCCTGATCTTTCCGTTATCACGTATCCAGCCATGGTTCGAAAACTCAGTCCCGGTGTCATAGAGGAATTGTGAAAGCTCCTCTTTGTACCAATCCGTCGCCGCTTCAATCTCGGCCAGCGTTTCGCAGATCGTCTCCTTGATTGGACTGCAGATCAACGGGGAATCGAACGAGTCCGACTCCGCACGCATAATGTCTCTAACCCTGCGTCGGAGGGTGCCGCGAACGACCGTGGCGAAAATGTTCTTTTCCGGTGGGTTTAAGAGAATGGGGATATCCGGTTCTGGTTCTTTGGCCGGTTCTGGAGGCTTTGTTCCTCGAATGAACCGTGAGCGCGTAGGTGGTTTGTTTAAAGGCAGGCCTGTCCGTGGGTCAAATCCATCTTCTCCTCGTTCCATCGTTCGCTCCCTTGGCGAGGATTCCCTGAAGAAAATTGATCCGGGGAAGGCTGGCAGGGTCCCAGCTTTTCGGTCCGCGTGACCTATCCCCGGACATCGATGAAGGAAAAAGCTTCATGGGTGAAAAGCTTTTTCATTCTGCTTTTCCCATCCCGTCAGGTCTGGCCGGACCGAACGGAAGGGGAAATTCATGTAGATATTATATTGAAAAGTCAGGATCTTTTCGGGTTCACCCCGAAGTGCCTGGACGCGCGTTGGCTTCTTCCTGAAAGAGTGATTTCCCATTTTCAGCCTCTGATACAACATTTCAATTCGTATTGGTGTCTTGACCACCCAATTGAACTATATGACTAATGAATTTGAATTCCCTTGAGAAACTCAAGGTAAATTGTTCTTTCGCTTGCATATGCTTTTTTTCCCTGCTACTTTAATGAAATGTTCAGGTATAAGCATGTTCTCGCCCTGCATCCGTATTTTCTGGAATCTACCAGAGTTATCAAGGGGCTTTTCCCTCCAACTGGCCTTGAGTACATCGCCGCGAATATGAAAGATCTCGTCGGTAAGGTGACGTTCCTCGACCTTCGCTATGAGAGGGCCTACCAGGACCCGAGGGCACTGAGCAAATTTATCAGAAACGAGATTGATCTTCTATGCGTAAGCATACCATGGGAATCCCGGTTCGAGGAGGTCTGTGATTTTGTGTCTCAGCTTCCCCCTGAGGTGTGCACGGTCGTCGGAGGGCATAAAGCAACGGAGGAAGTAGAGCACCTGTTTGGCCGTTGTCGGAATATCGACCTGATCGTACGAGGTGAGGGCGAAGAGATCATTCAACAGATCGTCAGGGGGGTCCCCTATAAGGATATCCGTGGGCTCTCCTATCGGAACAACGGAGGAGTCGTCCACAACAGGATCCATCCTCTGCCTGACATCAGGCGTATTTTGTTTCCTGACCGGTCGTTGAGAAAACACGATTATTGCTTGGTTAAGGACGGCGTTCGATTCAGCCGCCACACGTTCGACACGGTCCTGGCCACAAGGGGATGTCCGTTCAAATGCAAGTTCTGTACCTTTAGTCTCAATCCCCTCGGCCAGAAGAGGAGCTACACGGAACGACCGGTCGAATCGGTCATCGAAGAATTGAAGACGGTGACGGCCGATGTCGTGCTCTTCAGCGATGACAACTTCTTCACAAACCCGAAGAGGAGCGAACAGCTTTGCGATCTGATGATCGAGAACAGAATCAAGAAGATCTTTATTGCCCAGACACGGATTGATATTGCTAAGCATCCGAGGGTTCTTGACAAAGCAGCGGAAGCGGGTTTCAAGATCTTTCTGATCGGGATCGAGTCGCCGCACGACCGTATTTTGAAGCAGCTTGACAAGGGCATCACCCAACAGCAGGTCCGGGATGCGTTTGCGGTCCTGACGCGGTACGACATCTATTTGCATGGGTACTTCATCTACGGTAATATCGGTGAGACGGAAGAAGAGATGCTCTACATCCCGAAGTTCGCGAAAGAGATCAAGCTGGATTCTATCAGTTTCCAAAAACTTCGCATCGAGAAGTTTTCCCCTCTAAAGGAAGTTGTTGAACAAACGCCGGGGTACTTCTACAACCGTATCGGCGGTTCCGTATATTCGGACGGTCATGGGCGTAAGGAGCTGAGGCAAATCCGAAACCGGATCCGGTCTGAGTTCTACGATCTATCGCAGATCATCCATATCATAAGAAAGACCAAGAGAATTGGGCTTGTCGGTGGCAGCGACTTGACGAATATGTTGCTTAAACTGCCGCTCCTTATGTATGGGTTGACCAGACGAAAACACGAAAGGAACAGGTAAGTCGAGACCTCGTGCTTAGAGTGGGTCCAATTGGGTCACCATAAAACGGGGGCGTTTCAGTGCAGATACTCGGTCATTTCAGGAATATTATGCATGCTTCCACCAGTAATCGTTGAACCCCAGAATCATTCCAGAACAAGACTTGTAGGTGCAAAGCGTTGAATTTGGGATCGGGAGGGAACTTTTCCAGGAGGTTGAGGACTCCTTCCTTGTTATCCACAACTGGATGTTTTAGCGAGACATGCTTGATTTGAATCGGTAATCATCGATGGTCTTCCTGTCTTGACATACCACTTCCCTTTTCGTATATTCAAGAAGGTGTTTATGCCGATCCGTATAAGACGCTGTGATAATAAACAATTGAAACGATGTGGGCTGTAGAGTTCTGTGCCAAAATACGAGACACAAAACGGTTTGTATTAAAGGGATGCTAACCAATGCAACCTGGCAGGAAAGAAAGGAGGTAAGGCATGAAACGTATGGTTCTTTCTCTGGTATTGGTGACCGTATTTTGCTCTACATCAGCTTTTGCCGAAATCAAATCTTGCGAAGAACTAAAGGCAGAAATTGAAGAAAAGTTAAAGGCGAAGGGTGTGGAGGGATATACGCTTGAGATTATCCCGACAGATCAGGTTAAGGATCAGAAGATAATTGGTTCCTGTGAGGGTGGCTCAAAGAAAATCTCTTACTCCCGCAATAAGGGAAAATAGTCCAAAACGAGGCTATGCTTGGTACCTGACTGGTTCTATGCCTAACCAAAGAATCAACCTGATGCGGGATAAGCGTTAAATTTGGCGTGGGAGCCGAAATCTTCCGAGAGGTTGAGGACTTCTTGAAGTCTTTATTTTGAATTCTCATGCAAGATGCAAGATTTCGAATGGTAATGAGTAGGACAAATACCTAATGCCCCATGCCCGGAGGGCGCCCTCGAACCATGAAAACGGTTCCAGTTTAGATCTTGCTTTATTGTTTTGGTTAGTTACGCTATGCCCTATGCGCCATGCTATTTAGTCCCACGAATACATGCCCTATTTACATGACCCTATCGTTGGAGGAAGATGCCTTGACATTCTTTAAGAAAGTCAGCATAAATCTATTCGGGTTTTGAAAAGGTTTCTCCAGATCAACACATAAAATGTGACGAGGTTAGGAGGAAGAGATGAAGGGAAGAAGGTTAGTAGTCTTAGTTTTGATAGGGGTGATGTCCTGGTTTGTATCTCCCATATGGTCTGCACCCACG
>Ga0214473_10001369_pt1 | contig 32498 bp, 58 predicted proteins | sample RVTome_7_FD_203509 | JGI IMG/M metagenome (GOLD analysis project Ga0214473, IMG submission 203509) | Soil microbial communities from uranium-contaminated site in the Upper Colorado River Basin, Wyoming, United States - RVT98D197 | ecosystem: Environmental > Terrestrial > Soil > Contaminated >...
TCTTCGCGAGGGAGTACAGTAGGGTGTGGATGCCCGTGCGCCTCGAACGCACGCGTTCTTTGTGGAAGCTGTAGCTGCTTGTCCAAGGGACGGCGCACGCGGGGCTCTGCGCCATTTCCGTTCTCGCGCAGGTCTTCCGGCATTTTTAGGTCCCACATCTCCTCTCCGAGAGACCAGTCGGCATGGAGCGCGAACCCTCCCGGTTCGTCCAGCTGCTTGTAGAGCGGATCCTTCCCCAGGCACAGCCGCAGCGCGTCCACGAACGCTTGATTGAGTGCCATTTTTTCACTGATCATGTCAGCTCCTTCGCAGTCGGCACCACGCTCAGCACGCAGTAGCCGTCCGGCACTCCGAACTCCGGGCCGTACAGCACGTACGGCGTGAGCAGCGAGAGCTCGCGGCCGGTGTAGACTTCGCGGTCCGGCTCGTACTCCTGCAGCACGAGCACGTCGCCAGGTTGGAAATCGCGGTCATTTTTTCGGAACTCGAACGTCTTGAGGCCCACGGCGAGTGCCATGAAGGCCCGCGGAGTGGTCTTCAATCGGTGCAGCGTGGCGTCCGGCCCCACTTCACCCTGTTCGGCGCCGGTGAGCGCCCGCAGTCGCGCGATTTCGGCGAATAGACCCTGCAGTAGTCCGCTGAACTCACCGCGAACGGTAGACAGCGCCTCCTTGTACGCGCCGTCCGCAAACTCACAATCGGACTCATGGGCGCCGCCGGTTTCATAGCACCGCGGGCAAATGTCGGTGAGGGCGAGGCTCATTCGGCTACGAACTCGGAAAGGGAAGCAAGACACTCGTCGCACAGCTGGGCCGAGAGCGGATCCTCGTTCTCCTGCGCGACCTGTTTCATATGGAGGATGCCTTCACGCGCGCACGTGGCAATGCTGATCAGCACGCGCCGCAGGCGACTCACTTCTTGTTCCGCGTGCTGCCGGTAACCGATCGTCTCCTCGTGTTCGAGGCGTAGGAACCCCGCGCGGTCATGCAGTTCATCGTACTGCTGCTGCAGCTGCATTGCGCGATCGCAGAGCCGCTCGTGGGTGGCCTTGAGCGCGGCGAATTCGGAGAGCAGCGTCTTGTCCGTCATGCCGCCTCGGCTGCGAGTTCCGCACGCAGCTGTTCTACGAACAGTGGCCATAGGTGCTTCACGAACATCTGCACTTGTATCGGCGGGCGGTACACCATGTACTCGTAAGCATCCCCCAGACGGGTATGGGAGTACCACTCGTTGCGTGAAAACTCATCCTCAAACGCGGTTTCTCTCCAGAGGTCCCATTCGTTCTGCGCCTCGTCTCGATCGAGTGCGCCTTCTCGACGCTGCCGTAGAATCGTGTCCCGCACACGCCGCGTCGTGGATTCCGCGTCGAGTTCTTTTTCTCCCGCACTGAGCTTGGTCGTGAGGTAGCCGTCATCCACCCCGCACAGGAATTCCCGGAACTCGCACCCGGGATGCGACCACCAGTAGCCGTAGTTCCCGTGATCACTGAGACAGGTGAAGCAGCCGTCGTCCGTAATCCAGATGCGCGCCCAGAGCCCATACTTTCCGCGGACTGTGTAGAAGCGCGTGAGGGGGACGTGGTTCACGGCTCCTCCTTCAGTTCGTAGCCGGACTGTCGCATCACCTGCAGATACATCTCGCGCGCGAAAGTCAGACGCTTCGCCATCACATTCTCTACATTCGGCTTCTTCTCCCACTGCGGTTTCCACACCCAGTCTTCTGGCTGTGGGAACTGGGTTCGGTTGTCAGTGCGACAGCTCAATACCGCATTGAACGCCATGACCACCGCAGCGTGATGCGCTTGGACATGAATTGGGTAGACCTCTGCAAACGGGCTGTTATCCAGTCCCATCTGCGTGTTCGACGCCACAAATGTCGCGCTGTACGTCGCCGTCCAAATGGACAGCTCCACCGAACTCAGGTCGAGCATTACTGTCCGCTCTCCCGTTGTGAACGCCGACACTTGGCGTCCGCCACGCATTCGGACAGCGCCGCGATCAGCTCTTCCGTCTGCTCGATGCTGAAGCGACATTCGTTCAGCTCATTTCGGTAGTAGAGCCGTTGAATGATGGTCTCACCGGCAGAACCCACCTCGACGTGGGCGGTACGCGTAGGCAGTGCCACAGACTTCAACTTGCGAAAGTGCAGTAGCTTGCCCATCAGAATTTCTCGCCATCCATCAGAATGCGTCCACTAGATATTTCTAGCATCCAGTTTCCCTTCCGTGCCCCCGCATCGGAGTCGCCCAGGTCGCGGAGCATCTGTTCGACTTCCACAAAAGTAACTCCGCCGTCTGCAGAGCGCGGCGGGTGGTCACAGAATAAGAAGTCTGAACTGATCTGGTGCTCCCCGCGCTCGCTTTCGCACCGCTTCTGAGCCTTAGCAAGCTCTATGCTTTGCTTGGGTGCGGGCAATTCAGCATGAACAGCAGCGTCTGCGGACTGCACACTGGGCGGCTCGAAGCAAGACTTGGGCAGTGGCGCAGGCGGGACGAATCCACGATAGATGGCCATCGAGATCAGGAAGGCCATGAATAGGCCGAAGGCTCCCAACAACATCAGTCCCCAGTCTCTCTGGGTCACTTCAGCGCCTCGTCGAGCTCTTTAGTGCTCGGCCAGTCGATCGGCGCCTCTGCAACGTTCGCGTGTCCTCCCCCATTGGGATACTGATAGATGCAGACGACTGCCTCGTATCCCGGAACTGGGATCCCAGCCTGCTCGCGACACTGGCGATAGGCCTTGTCGCGCTCTGCGATCGCAGCCACCATGTGCTGGTCGTACGCCTCCTTCTTCGTACTGCGCACAGGCGGAACCACGGGCTTCGGCTTGAACGGTTGGATCTGTGCCGTGCGACGTTCAGGACGGGGGCGAAAGTACCGCCATGCCTCAAAGCTCAGAATGTAAAGAAGGACTGCAGTAGTAAATATCATCGAGGCGATGAATACGGCGCGGCCCATGATGCGGATCATTATGGCGCCCTCGATCCGACTCGGGTCTCGTACTTGTACCCCCAGTAGCCACGCTCCCCGCGATAGCTACGGTGAGAGAGGAGGTAGATGCGACCGCCGTCCTCACCCATACACAGGATGCTGCCGTACATGCCCTCCACCGCAAACGTACTCGAGCGCCCTACGCCGAGCGGCTTCCCGGTGGACTTGCCCTCCGGATCTTCACAGGCCGCGATGAGCTGATCTCGAGATTTGAACTGTCGTTTCTTTTCAGCGAGCACGGCCTGTTGCTCCACGAGAAGCTGAGCGGCGTCGTCGCGCAATTCCTGTTGTCGCATGAACAGCACCGCGCTGTGCGCGAAGAGCGCGATGAGGGTTACGATGGTTCCCAAGAGCCCGAGCGTCTGCCACCACTTCATGACTTGCCACTTCCTGGAAAATCTATCAGATGGTCCGGGCGCTCATCGGGAGGAAGGCGACTCGCCGCATGGCGCACCGCGCGGTCATCCTTGTTGCCCCACCCGACCGTTATATCAACTGATTTCGCATCAAACATGGAGACTCTGTAGAGTCCGAGCGGGAGCGCTTCGATCTTGCAATCGTGGTCAGGGTTTTGGAGCCACCCCAAGAGCCACTGTTGGGTCTCGGACCACAGTTCGCCTTCCTTTCCAACTCTCTCCATGTAGAGACGATGATTTTCCGCGCGAAGTTCTTCTGCTGTTTTCATCCGTCACTGTGGATCTTTCCCAGTGACGAGACCGTCCAGATAGGGCCCCGGAGCCGTGCCTCCCAACGCTTCAAGCTTGATCCGCACCACCGCAAACGCGCAACGGATCCCCATCCGCCCTTCTTTGTACGGATAAATCAGGTGATATAGGACTGCCCGCAAGAACTCGTTGTCGCTCTCATAGATCACTTTCAGGGTTGGGCCGTGCTCTTCGAGTGGCCGCGGCTCGCGCTTCTCGTACGCGCGGTTCAAATACCAAAGTGATTTCTGCAAATCACTCACTGCGCTACCCTTGAGGTGACTGCGCCAAACATATTCTAGCGCGCGGCTCGTGTTGTGAGGGAACTTCTCGACGACTTCGATGCATTCCACTCCGCTCGGGTCCGAGTTGTAGCGCTTGGGATGGTTGATGTCGTCGTCGGCTCGTTGCTCAGGCATGCTGGTTGACTCCGTTCTGGCGTTTTACTTTCAGTCGCGCGTCACGCGCGTTGCAGGCTTCGAATCCGGTGCCATCGCGATTCATAAAGCCCCACTCTCCATCCGCAAGGATCTTCGGTCCTGCGATGAACAGTGTCCAGCAGCCTGCCTCTGCATCCACGAGCTCCACGCGATGAAATGTCTCGCGTTGGATGCAGTTGATGCTGCCCGGCTTGAACAGCCGGCGCCGTGTGGCGCGAATCATCGGATCGTAGCGCTCCTCCCAGTAGCCGCCCGTCAGGATGATCGAGACACTCCACTCCCAGGGATGGTTGTGAATCTCTCGATCCGAGTCGGAGCGAAAGAAGAAGTGGGGGAACACGCCCGGCAGCTTCAACTCCTTACGCCACCAGTCGCGATCAGGGCTCAAGCGGGTGCGGAGTAGGTACGGACTGCCATCATCGTTCGTGATGATGAAGTGATTCAAGCGCAAGCGCTCGATGAGGTGGAAGGCTTGCTCGGTACGTTTGCTGACCATCACCGCACCTCAATCTCTAGCTGTGCGCCGCACACGTGCAGCGCCTTCACTAGTAACCTTAGAGTGGGGTTTGCCTTCGGACCAAACAGTGCAGTCACCTTGGCGGTCGGCATGCCCAGTTTCCGTGCCAGCTGCCGATTGCTGAGATACCTCGCGCACATGGCCTCGCGCAACCTCTGCTGCCAGTCGAAGCGGAACGCTTCCTCGGCATAGCTCGCGCGCTCGCGAGCATTCTTCGGGCCAAAGCGTGAGGCCTTCGGCTTAGTTCTTTGGTTGGCCATAGGGGCTCTTCCGTAATCCAAGCAACCGCACACACTGCGTGTGCTGACCGTGGCCACCTACGACTATGAGATGCAGTACCGGAATATTTCTCCCGGTGAGAGATGGCTCTTCTTCCAAGAATTTTCGAATAAATGGCTGATCCCCGACGAGCTCCAGCGCGTTCGCACGGTTCGAAAACAGTTGACACACTACGGGGGCCGGACACTCGCTGCGCGCGTACTCTTCCTGAGCATCCACCACGAGCACTATGCACTCTTCCAGCTCGGTAGGCAGACTCAGAACCGCCAGGATACCGAACCGCGCCAGCGGGCGCAGCGCAAGGTCGAAATGTTTCTCAACCTCTTCCAGATCGTACAGCTCACTAGTTTCCACTGGGCAGTCCTTCGAAAAACCCCAGGTCGTATACCGGGAACATCGCCGCTTTCCAAGTCTTTGTCCGCTGCGGATACCGCACATCGAACTCTTCGCGAGCGCGCTCGTTGTGCAGCACATCTTCGTGCTGCTGAAACGCTGTCCCGATCCGCAGGCCGTCCGCGCGCCCCAGGTTCCGCAGCTTCCGAATCTCACGCTGACTTGCCACCTGCAGCGCAGCCTGCCGCACGGCGCGCTCGGTCTCGGGGGGGAAGGTCACCTTCATGGCCCGCTGCCCGGCAGTCGTGCATCCTCCGGCGGCTCTTCGGGCCTCACGAAGAGCTCCAGAAACTGCTGCTCGTCCATCACCAGCACGAACGGGCTTGTCTCCGGGTGACGGAACTGCACGACGTAATCTCCGGGCGAGACCTGTCCCTCCGGCGAGTCGTATTCGGATACTGCCGGTCCCTGCGCCCAAATCTGAATCTCCGGGGAGAGCTTCACTGAATAGGGGGCGCGGCCGGTCAGTACCTTTCCCGCGGCCTCCCACGCGTCTTTCTGCACGGCAGCCAGGATCTGGTTCTGGAGCCGATGCTGGTAGTTCGAGCGTTCGCAGCGTTCCGCTTCTGTTTCATCGGAGATCCGCGCCTTCTGTTTTTCAACGCTCTCTCGCAAGTCGGCGAGCAGCGAAAGCACTTCCGCACTGTATTCGGTCACTTTGCACGCTCCTGCAGCACTACAGTGCCCTCCATCACGCCCCACGATGAGGATTCACTGAATTTGTACGTCTCGGGTTTCTCGTCTGCACGCATTGCGCGCGTCAGGATCCAGAGGTCGCTCTCTTTCCAGGTCACCGTCACCAGCTTGCGCCCACTATCGAGTTCGATGCTGGAGATGCCGCCCACTGCCCGCGCGCGAGATTGCTCCGTGCAGGCGGAAACACCCAGCGCGAGTAGTGACAGCAGTGCACCGATGACCAGTCCTTGTAGCCACGCTTTCATTCGTCGTCCTCGCCTGATTCCGTGATCCGCGAGACACTCTCCAGCTGCTTGAACGCTTCATTCAGTTCATCCCGCATGCCAGCATACTCCATGTTCACGCGCACTACAGGTTGCCTTTCCCGTGCTGCCCGCAGAAGCCCTCACCCGTCAGTTCGTCGAACTGCACTGGCGTAGCACTGCAGCCCGGCTCATCGCATACGAAGCGCTGACCGAGCCCATCGCAGTGCGTGCATTTCCAGCTCTCTCTCGGCACCAGCTTGGATACATATTCACCACTACCTTTGCAGTTCGGGCAGGTCTTGAGGCGCGGCTCTTGGTTCAAGTCAACCCCACGTCACAAGTGCAGTCACATTCTTCGCAGGCAAAAAGCCCATGCTTTTCGCAATGAGACCCTACATCGATCGGACAGGCGACTGTCTTGCGGTACTGACAGTCCACGGCATGTTGCTTGCTCACGGTGCATACACAATCAGTCACTGGCACCCCAGTCGCCGTATCCTGCCGGAAGATACCACAACGCGAACAGTAACCCATCTCGTCCGTCGAAGAGTCCATCTCAAGCATCGGGATACGCCTCCCCATACAAGCAGGTGCGGCACGCGGTCAAGCTACCGTTGCCGAAAATGCCACCAAGGTGTTCATGCTCCAGAAACCACTCGGGTACGGCGTGCTTGCACTGCGGGCAGTGCGCAGGAAACTCCGCCCGCAATTGCGCGCGCCGCCGCTCAGCCCGCAGCACCGCCTGCGCCCAGTCCTCGCACCGCGCTTCGTATCGAAGCCGCAGCTTGCGGAGCTGTACCGCCCAGAACACAAGCTGACAGGGCACAAGCAGAGCGAGGGTAATGATCCAGTTAATCACACTGTCACCGGCAAACTATTGAGTGCATCGGCGATGGCCGCGTCCTCGTCAAAACCAAGGCCCACAGTTTTCAACTGCAATGCAGGCGGCAATCGCCTATCCCTCAGCGTAACCCGCTTCATTTCGCCATCCCCGCTTTCAGTCAGCTCCCAGCGGCGCCGAGGGCTTTCCGTAAGCCATTCCCCAAGCCGCGTTCGCGGGTGCTGCATCCACGCCTCGGCGACAGCTAGTTGCGCTTCGAGCTTTACAATCCGCTCGCGCAGTGCCTTCAGCTCCGTATGGGCATGTAGCACCGTGATGCCCGACGCGTACTGCTCAAGCTGGGCACCCGTCACCACAGCCAAAACAACGTCCAGCGCCTTGATCTCCGTCACTGCTCATCCTTCGGCAGATGCGACCGCCAGAGCTCTGCGCTGTGCTCGTAGTCCCGCGCACGCAGTGCGGCGATGATCGGGATCAGCACATTCGCGGCAATGAGCACGATGAGCCAGTGCACGGGGGTCACGCGGCCCACCCAATCTCTGCGTAGTACCGCATGACCTCAGGATCTGCTTTGATCGATCGCGCATCCCATCCCGCAAGCCGAACGCTCTCGCGCGAAACACCGCGACTGAGCGCGACGTAAGCCTGCCCGGGCTCCCAGAGGTTGCGCAGGTCCGCGTAGACGCGCGAAAGCGTGGCTCCCTGGCTCTTGTGAATCGTGGTCGCGTACGCGAGCGTGAGCGGGAAGTTCCGCGCGGTGGCAGAGGTGCCGCCGTCGGCATTCTTCAAGTCGTACTCGTGCCGCTCCAGAATGACGCTATCTCCATCCGCCAGTGCCACGCGAACAATGGCAGGCGCAATATGCTGCACGGTGCCCAGCGTCCCGTTGCAGTAGGAGAGATCGGGCGCGTTCTTGCGAATCATCACCAGCGCGCCGCGCTTCAGCCGCAGCACATCGGGCACCGGAACGGACCGCTGCAGCGCCGCAATCGCGGTCGGGCTGCCCGAGTACTCGGTCGCAATGGCAGTTTCCGCACCGGGCAGTGCCGCCAGTCGCTCCAGGTTGTAGCGCTCCACCACATCGCGCCGCCCCATCAGGTGGGTGGCGCCCGCAGGGGCAGAGCTCACCACCATACCGTTCAGCATGGCAGTGAGACGCGGCGTCAGCCGTCCGAAGCGCGCGTCCTCTAGCGTGACCACGAACTCCGCATCCCGACTCCGAACGGCTGTTCGCAGCACGACGGGGTAGAAGGACGACTGTTTCCATGCAGTGGAAAGGAACGCCCAATCGACCGCACCCTCCCGGGTGACGGGCGGCAGCTGCGAAAAGTCTCCCACACACGCGATGCGCAGTCCGCCCCATGGCAGGGAATTCTCCAACACGCTGCGACAAATCTCACTGGCAATGTCCAGGGCCCGACCCGGCAGCATGCTGATCTCGTCGATGACGAGCAGCTGCGCCTTGCGTAGGCGATCTTGCACCCGCCCACTGTTCACACTCTTGCTGATGTGCACATGGTCCGCCATGTCCAGCTTACCCAGCTCAAAGAAACTGTGGAAGGTGCGCCCGCCGACGAGCACCGCCGCCGTACCGGTGCTGGCGAGTAGCACTACGCCTTCACCATCCGTCAGGTAGCGCTCCACGAGAAAGCTCTTCCCCGTACCGGCATTGCCGGTCAGAAACAGATTGCTTCGACTGTCGAAGGCTACGATCGCGGACTCTTGGCAGGCAGTGAGCATGGTCTACTTCCGCGCTGCGCGGGTGATGGGGATGATGGTGCCGTCCGCCACACTCGTAGTGGGCGTGCCGCGCAACGTAAACTTCTGAAGTTTTGCGCAGCGGCCACATTCATAGAGCACGCTAGTGCTACCACTCAGTGCGAGCTCTACCCGCCGAGGGCTCCAGCGAGAAAGGATCTCGCGGTCGTAGTAATCGAACGGCGCTCTCATTGACGCCACCACCGTACGCACCCTCTCACGCCACTCGTGTTTGCAGAACCACGCACGCCAAAACATCACTCCGTCCCCTTAGTCCCCCGTGCAACGCCCAGGCTATCCTCTTCGTGCGGAATCAGCTTACGGCGCTGTACCCAGCCATTGAAGTTACCGAGGTAGTGAGTGTCGGATTCGCCGGTTGGCATCCATACTTCATCGCTGCTGTCCCAACGCAGCACTGGACGCCGAAATAGCTCAAGTTCCAGCGGGGTCATCGGGCGCGCAGCATGCTCCAACGGCGACATGTGTCCCGGCGCCAGAATGCGCCCGTAGAGCCCTATGTCCTCGCCGAGATCACGCTTGCCGTCATGCGTGAGGTAACTTACCCGTGCACAGCGCCCGATGCTCGCACGAATCAGCACCTCCTGCTTCGGCAGCCCTGCAACCTCTTGCGCCGCCTCAATATCTTGTTCATCGATCAATGGCAAGTGCCACTCGTTATCGTGCAGCAGTTTCGGACGGCTCTCGCCGTACGCCGCGCGCATGAGCCGCACAGGCAGCGCCAAGTCCGGATGCGCGGCCTCATGGTCGCGCAGGTGAAAAAGGTTGGACCAATCCGTCCCGCTGATGATAGCGGTGTGCCACATGAACGGCTCCAGCAGTCGATTTGTGATCTGCTTGTGCACGTCGAGCCCGAGCAGCGCCGACGCAGCCTCCACCGCCTGATCTCTACCACAGAGCCACGCGCTCAGTGCCCGCTTTTGCTCTGAAGCCTCAAGCTCCACCTCTGCCTGCATACCCTTCTGGTTCTTGCCCCAGTGTGAAGGCACATACGGCTCCGACTCGACACGCTTCAGCATTTTTTCTACCGGGATCGCGCGACTCGAAGCGCTAGACCGTGACAGCATTCGATGCGTGTTCACTTCTGCAAGTACAATACGCGCAAACGTCACTTCAAAAGTCGTGAGCCGGTGACCGGATGGCGAGACACTGTCAGCTAGAATTTTGGCACTGGGTCCATTCATGGCACTGCTCACTCATTCACATTCGACGCTTCGAAGCGGCCACTCAAGGCAATCAGGAGGGGGGATCCGAGCCCCGAGTGGCCTGTTCCAAGCGTCGAATGTTTTCCTTCCTACCTTAGACCCAAAGTGATGGCAAGGTATTCAGTGACGTCAGTTTCTTTTGGCAGAATTTTCACGCTTTCCAGCCGCGGGTCCCGTCGATGGGCCCTGTCTTGCTCGGCAAGCTCTGGGTTACCCGTAAACAGGATACGCAGCGGCACCTCCGCATGCTCCGCTAGGATGTCCAGCCCCGTGAGCATCGTACCGAGCTCGTAATCACAAATGAAGACGTCGTACGCAAGGTTTGCTGGTCGCTTGAACTGCTTCTGGCTCTCCTCATCCGCGCCTGTCCACCGGTAGGTCACCACGCTGTGACCGCGAGCATGCAACCGACGACTGAGTGCGCGCAAGATGTCGGCATGGTCATCGACGATCAGCACCTGGGCCATTAGTTCGACTCAGGAGTCGGCGGAGTCTGCTCCGTCATTGCCAGCGCGGTGGACAGTGCGGCACGCGCCGTCGTGCGTGCGGCCTCCATCAGCGGCCCAGTGGGCTCTGCGTAGCCCGCATTCTGTGCCAGCAGCAGCATCGAATAGCGCGTGTGCTCCAGCGCGTACAGCATCGTGCTGATGTCTTCCGACCCCGGCGCCGCCACCTGCCGCTGCAGGAACGTCAGAATCTGTCCCGCGAGCTCGCGCCCTTGGGGTTCGTTGGTTTTTTCCTCGAGCAGACGCTTAGCCTCTTCGAGTCCCATGGGTGGGCGGCCGTTTTTCTTCTTGTGACTCATGACACTTTCTCCTCAGCACTGTTGTTCAAATAGCGAACCCGGTTCAGTTTCGTCACACTGGCAGTCCACCTTACGTTCCTTACACTCGGTGCACCACCCGGCGCGCTTCACGCTGTGATTAGCGCACGTGCCGCCACCATACGGCGCATCACGGGATACGCATCCAGCGCCGCGACAGTCACCGCAGACTTCACGCACCACCTCAGTACCGTCCACGGTCAATTCCAGCGAAATACCGGACCCATTGCAGGCGACGCAGCGGGCCATGTCACTCCAGCACGGAGTCAGCCATACGCAGTCCGCTTTCCTTTCTTCCGCCGTACCTCGCGCTTCAGTCGCTTGATCAGTACCGTCCGCGCCTTGCCGCGCGGACGAGATAGCCAGCGCGTCTTGCTCACTTACCGTCTCCCAGCTTCTTGGCAAGGGCGTCACGACACAGCTTCGCTTCTACGCCCACCGCTAACTCGTCGTCCGCTTCTTCTGCTTCGATGAACTCTTCGTCCAGCGAGTACTTAACGACGGCTTGAAAGTGTACGAGCAGCTTGTCGTGCGCTTCAACGAATGCAATCAGCTCGGGGAGTGCGGTGCGGAGGGCGACTATCCCGGTCGCCGCTTTGCCGTCAAATTCAGTAAAAGCCGGCGACGTACTGAGGTCGAACAGCAGACCGTAAAGCGGATCCGTTGCAAGTTCTGGAATGTCACCGTCCAACCGTTTCAATTCGTCGAGCAAGTCAGCCATCGGTCACCTTCGGCGGCACGCGCAGCGCGTCACTCAGAATCATATCCAATCTTGCGCGATCGCTCACTGCCACACCCGCGACGATTTGATCGAGTAGCCGCAGGTTCTCGACGCGCAGAGCAGTTACCTCTCGCTCCAGCCCCACCACGCGGCGTTTGTACCAAGAGAGCATGTAGGCGTCGGTCTTCATAGACGCATCTCCGCGCGGGCGGCAGTCGCCAAGTCGTCCACTGCTCGTGCGGCGTACCAGCCCAGGTGCTGGGTCACGACCGCCTTCACCTGTGCGCGGTCATTGTCCCATTGTCCCTCTTCGAGTCGAACCTTGATGAGCTCCACGATGTCCGCCATGTCTTTCTTGCGCTCCGCTACGAGCTTCATTGCAATGAGGTGTCCGAGCGACACGACGTGCACCGGATGGCCAAATAGTTCGGTCACGCGAAAGCTCGCCATAGCTTCTTCTACGGCGTCCGGAATAAGTGTTGGCACGTCGCGGTCGAGCGTCAGCACGTCAATCCGCACGTCCCCAGCCCGCAAATCCAACCCTCCAAAGCCATGCTTGGCTCGCACAGTCAGACCCAGCTCTTGAGCGGCAGCTTCGACCGCATCCCCCGAAGAAGCTCCAATCACTACAGACAGCACGATATCCACGTCGCTGGTTTCGCGGCGGTAGCCGTGCGCCGCCAGCGCTAGCGCCCCTGCAACCACCATGGGCTGGTGAATGCGCTCAGACAGCGCCAGTGCGTGCTCAGTAGCGGCGGTCAAATCGGCGACAGTGATCTTCGTCATTCTTTTTTTCCTACAGCCGGAATGTTCTTTCTACTCCCAGATCCCGTCGAATCTTCCCTTGAGCTGCCGCGGGTAGCGCGACAGCACACGCTCCGCAACGCGGAAGCTCGTGTCGTCGCTCTCGACCAAGCCCGTACGCCCGATCCAGTGCATAAGGCCCGCGTCCGGCTTATTGAAGCCGACGTTGTCCTTTTCCTTGGCGCCATCGCACTCCTCCAGCATCGCGGCCAGCGCTTCGCGAATCAGTGCTTTGCGCTCGGGAGTCAGCGCGGGGAGCGGGCGCCCGGACCCGCCCGCTCGCGTACATTCGCGATCCAGTCGCTGGGCCACCCAGTCGCGCGCTTCCTTGCGGTCGACTTCGCGTTGGGCAGCTTCGAAGGCTTCCCGCCGTGCCAGAGCGGCTTCGTCGCTCTCCTCACGGAGCTCGGCTGTCTGCACGGTCGCCGTGACGGTCGACTCGATGGCTTTTTCGATCAACGCTTGCTTCTGCGTCAGTAGCTGAAGCATGCGGCGGTCCAGCGGGTGATCGCTCACCATATTGGTAATCAGAACGGAGTCCGCAGTTTGCCCGATGCGCACGCAGCGATCGGTCGCCTGCGCATTCAGGGCCGGGACCGAACACCGATCCACAAACAGCATATTGCTCGCGCGGGTCAACGTGAGGCCTTCACGACCCGCGCCGATGGTGAGCGCGAGGCCTTTCAACTCGCCGGCCTGAAAGCGCCGGACGATAGCTTGACGGTCCACGGGGGCCACGTCGCCGTGAATCGCCGCCCAACCCTCGCGTTTCTCCAGCTCGTCAATCGGCGCGCGGTGGTCGGAGAAGACGACGAGCGGAATATCCTGCTCCTCGTGGTCTGCCACAAATTCCAGCATCGCGGGGATGCGGCTCACCGCGAGCTGTTTACTGACCGTGCTCATCACCTCGAAGGAGGGGAGCCCGGCGTGCTCTTCGTCCTCTTCGCCCCAGACGCCCCACAGGCTGTCCATTTGCTTGCGGACAGAAGTGTCGAGACCGTTGACGACAAGATCCCGATAGCGCTTGCGCGGCAGGTCGGGCAATACCTGCGCCTTCGTGCGGCGCAGCATCACGCGGCGCAGCCGCTCCGGCACCTCGGGCAGCGGCGCATTGAACTCCCACGCCGACTGCGTACGGGATACCTGTACCTTGCTGGCACAGAAACAGCGCGTAAACCCCGTCCAGCTCCCAAACACTTCCCGCTCCATACCGCCCGTACTCAGCACACCCCACAGCTCGATGGGGCGATTCAGAAGCGGCGTTCCGGTCAGAAACCACGTGCGGCCACAGAGGCTACGCAGCGTAGCGAGCGCCTGCGTGCGCTGCGCCTTGTGATTTTTCGCGCGGTGCGCTTCGTCGACAATCAGTACGCAGTGACCCAGCTGCTGCAGCGCAGCCTTCGCGCCCTCATGCGCCGCGACCAGCAGCGGGTCCGCCGGTTTCTTGGCATCAGACTTCGGCTTGCGCAGCTGCATCGGCAGAATGTCGTAGTTCACGATAACCAGCTCGCGGGTAAGCGGAATGAGAACACTCGGATCATCCTGCAGCGCCTTCTTTCCTTCGAGAATGCGCACTCGGAATTCCGGACGCCATTTCTTCGCCTCATCCACCCAGTTGTACTTGAGCGATGCCGGGCAGACGATGATGGCGCTGCCGTTTTCTGGCAACGCACAGAGCGCCTGGATCGTATTGTGCGTAACGATGTAGTCCTCAGTCACATAGAGCTGGTCACTCGCAGCAACGCGAATACACACGCACTCCTCTTCTCCCGCGGGAACAACCGACTCGAATGCACGAGCGGGAGGATACTTCGTCGGAGCGCGAAACCGCTGCGCCTTGCTGGGTACCCGAAACGGGCAGAATCCCGGAAGCTTGATCCTGATGCGATGGTCCATGCGCCCCAGTTTTTTCTCGCCTAGGTACATATATGCTGGAATACGTGTCGACACTCTGGCAATACCGCCCAAGGAGCGTACGAGTTCCACCACTCCGCCGGCCAAACCAGAGGAAACAGTATTGTACTCCGTAACCATGCCATCTTTAGATACGCAGCCGTCATTGTCCAAGAGTCCCTGCAGCAGAGCCAGTCGATCCGCAATCGGCGCATTTAGGTAGACACCCGGTATCTGCTTTTCCCACGAACGTTTACCAAACAGGCCAATCTTTCTAAGAGTGTTAGTCAGCGGGTTGAGATCACTACGACAGACCTTGTGCTGCGCCACAATGTTGTAAGTCCAGCCGTGGTCGCGGGCGTTGGACCCAACAAACTGCAAGCCTAGATTTTCTAGGATCGGCGCCAACTGCTCACGCTGCTCTGGTGTTCCAGAGTGAGCGGGAGCCCCTGCGGCCAAACAGCCGTTTGCTATCAACGCACCAAGGAGGTACGGCTCCAGCGGCAACTTCACTGCTTCGCGCTCGATTGGTGCAACCATCGGAATGAACCACTTGCTGTTGCCCTTGTCGTGCAGGCCAACACTGACGAGCTGCTCCAGTGAATGAATTCTCTGTTTGCCATTTCGTACGCGATCATTCGGCGTCGTGACTGACCAGAGATGCTCAGCGCAGCACCGCGTGCTCGCCCCATCGTTGAAATTCACGCGAAATACAGGTAGCTTGCCTTGCGGGAAGACGCCCATCACCTCCGTGGACTTCCCATTGCTTCCGATAACCTGGTCACCGATTTTCAGTGAACCAATGCTCCGCCAACCCATCGACGTCAGCACCGGAGTATCAATCGGCTGCGCTTTCCCCGTGCCCATATCATCCCCTAACAATGCGCATTGCTTGCGCGCCAGAAACGCTACCCCTTCGAGCTGAAACGGATATGCACCCACCGCCTGCGCGCGGGCCACTGCGGCTTCGACTGCCGGCTCGGCAGCGACGGCCAGCAGCGCGGGGTCGACGATCAGCTTCAGCCGCTCGGCCAGTTCCAGGACGCGCGGCCGGTCAGCGGGTTCCAGTGACACTGTCCAGGCCATCAGCTCCGGGTTCCAGCGGGCACCCGGCATCGAGCGCAGGAGGGGCAGGAGCGCGGCGTCGTACGGCATGCGGACGTGGCCATGAGCCGTCAACACCCGCTCTTCGGCCTTATCCAGACCCAGGGCTCGGAAACAGGCGGTCGAGCGGCAGGCGACCTTCCAGCCGGTATCCGTCTTGAAGGCGGCCCCCTGGCCGGCACCCACGGGGGACTTGCAGTGCTCACAGCGACCGGCCTTGAAGTTCGCGCGCATTTGGAGGTTCTACGCTCGGATTAGGGTATTCTTCCCTCGTGCGCCACCCCTGGGTCGAATGGGTCGAGTGTTCGCCGGCCGGCCCGAACCGCTGGCACTGCCGCTGTACAGTCTGCGGCACCATGGGCACTATGGATGGCCTGGGCGCGGACGCTTTTGCCAATGCGCACCGAGCGCACCAGAGCACGCGCGGCGTGGGACTCGGCGACGCGATCGCCCGCGTCACCGGCGCGCTCGGGATGAAACCGTGCACTCCCTGCGAACGCCGCCGCCATGAGCTCAATCAGCGGGTTCCGAAGATTTGGGATCGCTGACATCAGTGGACTCCGACGTTGCGGTAGTTACCTGCGACTGGCGCTGCACTAGGTCCGTCGGAATCTCGGTGATACCCACACCGCGAGTTACCACTTTCGCCTTGAGTCCGTCTCTTTCTAAACTCTCAACCGTCCACCCCAAATCTTTCAGGAAGGTCACAGTTCCCTCCTCATTCAGCCCCAGTCTCGATGCCTCATCCAGAGCGCCGCGCATCGCCAACTGCATCAGCCGCTCCAGATAGCAGCTCGCACAGATGGAACACGGGGCCTCCGCGAGTGACCGCAGACCGTCGCGCTGCATCATGGATTCGTAAACTGCAGAGCTTTCTTCTTTCAGAAACCTCACTTCGCGCTTGAGCAAGAAGTCCACCACGTTGTCTTGCCGCCCCAGAAGCTTCATCACGTCTTCCATCATTTCGACGCGGCCCGTGCCGACGGCCTGCACAAAGGCTAACCGCAGGTTCAGTTCGCACTTTCGCAATTCCGGGAAGCTCTGCAGCAAAAGCTGCAGCGTTTTCTCTCCGAAGTTGTGCACTACTCGTCTCCCGTCCACTCTGGACCGTAGAGCTCCGTCTTGATGCCGGCGCGCACTGCCTTCGTGAAACAATCATGCGTTCCCGAATTTTTCACGCGCCCATTCCAGAAGGCCGTGCACAGGTCACCACCCGCGTCCACCATCTCGCTATTGCGGATCGGCCCCGCCGCCAGTTGGTGCTTGTCCCAATCCGCAAGGTACTCGTGCGTGGTCACGCCCATCTCCGCCGCCCACTCGCGCGCGAACTTATCCACTCCGGTTTTGCAATCGCCGACGCGCAGGATCATGTCCAACCCCTGCTGAATGCAGTACTCGAGGCAATTGCTCAGCACGAGCTTGACCGTGCTCGGATCGGCCCAGTCGCGCGAACCGGTCACGATGACGACGTACATGACATCGTCCGTCGTCATGGCACAAACAAGCTCGCATCCAGAGCTATCCCCCCCACGTCATTCTGACTTCGTGTAATGCGTGCCATGGTTGTGATGTAGGCGCCCATCAGTCCGATCGACGGCGCGAGCAGCCTTTGCCACTCTTCCATATCCACATCCCACTCTGCATTCACCGCTGGCAGCTCAATCCACGTTTTCGGCACGAACGGCGTCGCTGCAATCGCCATCGCCGCTCCCATGAACTGCCGCCGCCGCAGCGTGGCCTGTGCGCGCGCCTCATCGTGTCGCAGCACCGCCTCGACCTCATCAGGGCGGACGCGCAGCAGGGTGCCGAGTTTGCGGAGCAGGCTCATCGGAGCCCCAACGCATTCGTCACCCAACTCTGAAAGAAAGTTCCGATCGGCTTCACCGCCTCCGGTGAGTTCCGCTTTAACATCAAGAAGTCGTACTGATACCGAATCAGCTGCCGCACCATCACGCTGCGATCCAGTCCTGCCTCTTGCGCAACTTCATCCAGCATCTCTAGTTCACGCACACTCAGCAGTGTGTTGAACTGCTTACGCGGGAGCTTGGAGTCTGCCCGCCGCATGATCGACTCTCAACTCCGCCGCCAGCTTCTGGTAGTCCACAGGCTCCTGCATCAGATCGTGTTTGCCTGTATAGCGCTGGCCGAGATAAGCCAGCTCCTGAGCCGTGCGGACGGGATCTGCCGCGTAGGCGCGCTCGATGATGCTACGTAGTTCACGTTCCATGGATTCTCCTTCAGCGTAGTCGTGCGTACGCCTCGCTCACCAGCTTCAGCAGCAAACGGTTCGCACTGAAGTAGCGGTGCGTCCGGTCGATTTCTCGAGAGATCAACTCATCTACCATTTTTGATTCCTCCCGCGGGACACGCAGCGTCAGGACCCGATAGGTAGGCCTCGGCGCTTCAGCGTTTATCTTCTTAATTTTTGGCATGCGCGAGCAGAACCTACCTTAGACCGACAGTGATGGCAAGGTATTCAGTTCTCAGGACAACCACTGCCAAATCGCCCCTGCCCAGCCGGCATACCCTCGCGCCGTGGGGTGCAGCTGGTCCGGACCCCGCGGGATGGTGAGGGACTCGGAGGGGAAATAGTGATCGGTCTTGGCCTGCAACATCGCCGTAATGCCGTTGGACTTTGGTTTGGGCAGCGTCGGGGGCCCGATCCAGACCACCGCCTCCGGGTGTACTGTCATCAGTGCACCCAGCAACGTGTCGAACGCCGCAGTTTGCTTCGGCACGACGTCCTTACCGGTCAGGTACTCGTCATTCGTGCCCAGGGAGACCAGCACCAGCGTGGGCTGGAACTCCGCGAGCTTCGTGCGCAGCATTTGACTCGTCGCCCACTGGTCGAGCCGTGTGCCCTCTTTCGCCAGCACCTCGAACGCTACGTTGCGCTCCTTGGCGAGCTGCTTCAAAAACGGCCCGAGCCCCACGGCGAGACTGTCGCCCACCAGCAAGATGCGACTTTGGCCCGGCATAATCTTCGGACCCTTGAGCAGCTGCGCGAGCCCGATCCCGGCAACGAGGCCTAGGCCCAGGTAAATCCACAGACGTTCGGGGTTGGAGCGCATAGAAGTTGTGAGCGCGAGGTCGCTCCCGTACAGTAGAGCGCGTGTCGGACTGGGCCGTCAATTTTTGTGGAGGTACGCGCTGGCGCACGCTGCCAAACGGCATGATCGAGGTAGAGGGCGAAGGCACGCCCGTGCTCAATCCTACCGACAAGCGCGTTGCGCTGCTCGCGCGCACCTGGGCGAACTGGGCGCCGTACTTCCGCGCAAGCGCAAAATCCAACCATATCCCCGTGAGCTGGCTCGTCGCGATCGCCACCGTGGAAACGGGTGCGTGGTCCGACAATCCGCAAGAACAAGCGACCGTCGGATCTCCCGCGGGCGCCGTCGGGGTGATGCAGTTCATGCCGTTCGTGCCGCCAGAGTTTGGCTTCACTGCCGCCGATCGCACCAATCCGCAGAAGAGCATCGAGATGGGCGCCCGGTTTTTGGCGAAGCTCGCGAAGAAGAATTCCGGGCAGCTTCCCTTGATGGCCGCGCAGTACAATTCCGGACGCATTGAGTGCTCACCGGGCCGCAACGAGTGGAACCTCGTCGCCGACGCGAACTACCCGCGCCAGGCACTGCTCTACAACAACACCGCGCTGCGGTATCTCGACCTTGGCACATCAGCGCTGATGTATGCGCTAGCGGGGATGGCGTTCGCGGGAGCGGCGGCGGTCGGCTACACGCTGCTGAAATGAGCCCCAGCTTCTGGCCGTACCACCAGAACTGTCCAGGATCGCCATTAGCATACTCAATTGCCGGGCCGTAAAACCGGTGGAACACAGCATGCTCGCTGTTGCGTTCCCAGTACCAGTCTCTATTCCCCGGAGTCGCGCAACAGACCACTTTACACCGTGGCGCGTACTCGTAGACCGCACGATCCCCGCTCAGCATCGCCTCCAGGTGCAAGCGCTGCAGCGTCTCTACGGAAGGCTCAGGGGGGCAACTCAATTCGCACTCCGATCCGGAAACCGAAACCCCTTCGCATACATCCTCGCCACGAGCTCCCCGGCTTGCGCCTTGACTTCGGACGCCTCCCAGATGGGGCGCGTTTCCTCTTCCGGGCTGCTGTTCCATAGCTCCGCGGCCAGCTGCCAGTTGGCCTGGACCGTTTCGCGAGTCGCACCGCGCAGCTGCGTCACCGTGTAGTTGAATTCGAGCTCACCCTGCCGTGCCTGCACGTAGAGAGTATCGTCGCCGACATTCAGGACGTGACCGAAGACGAGCCAGATATCGTCGGCCGCAATTCCCAGCCGCCGGAACGCCTCGAACACCGTCAGCACATCCAGGTAGGCCTTGGGCAAGTCGGCTAGCTTCTGCGTGGACCTGACTTTGCGTTTCTTCTTACCCTTCTTCATGAGCTCTCTCCAAAGCGCGCTTTTTCAGATGCTCTTCGTACCACGCGGTCAGCGCACCCAGCGCGGCAAGTTGATACCCATTGACGGAGAGCGTGACAGCCAGATCTTCTTTTTCCGGAGCCCAATCACCACGCGGAACATCCGGGGCCTCAAACTGCAGCGCATGCGACGGCGCACACAGGATGCCCTCCGCAATGGGCAGCTGCGGCGTTGTCCCGCGCGGGCGCGTTTGGATGAAAAACGCCATCAGCAGACCCCTCAGCCACTGCACCTCAGAAAGGCGGCGCCCGGCGAGCACGCGCAGTGTTAGCTCGCGCTGTCCGCGTTCTTCTTGTTCGACGCGGAGGTTCATGGCGGGAAGTTCTCCTCTTGCCAAACGCTGAGCGCACCAATTGCTGCATACAAGTATCCCATCCTATCCAATGCATCAGACAAATCGGTCTCCGTAATATCCCAGCTCATCGCCGGCATCTCGGGAGCCTCGAACATCAGCCGCTGTCCGAGCCCCTTCCCAGGGTACGACGGCGTGCCATCTGCAATCGCGAGCGTTCGAAAATCCCCGGCTTCATCTAGATGGTTTCCCATCCAATAGCGCCGCAGTAAATGCTGCAGCCAGCGAACCTCGCCCCACGGTCTACCCGTGAAGGTCCGCAGCGTTACCTCGCTCCGGCCGCGTTCTTCTTGTTCTTCTCGGAGAGACATTGCACCGCTTTTGCATAGGAAGGGACGCTATCCACCGGAGCTGCGTCTTCCCCCACGAGCACGACGACGACGGGACGCGGGTGGCGCGCAGGCCATGGCGTATGGCCGTCCGTGATCACGATCGTGACGTCACTCGAACGCTCCAGCGCCTTACACATACCGACCCCCATGTTCGTACCGCCGCCTCCCAGCAGCTGAATGTCCCGCACACTGGACACTCGGCGCGCGAGGCGGACATCCGAATCCGTGCAGAGCAGCGTCACCTCAGCAACCGCACGGGTGATTCCCAGCGTCTCGCGCACTGCCTCCGTCCGCTCCGCCTCTTCCATGGAACCACTCGTATCCAGGACAACGGTTGCGCGGATACTCGGCCGCACCATCCCGGGCAGCACGACGGCGCTACTCTGCCGCCGACTGCGCCGCTGGTAGGAGTAGTCGATCTGTCCCGCCTTGCGCGCGAGTGCCTGATGCAAGATTCCGGTGAGCTGTTGCTCCCAGGGAATGCGCGGTGGGCCGAGCAACTCTTCCGCCCAGCTGAGCCAGCCTGCCGCAGCGACGTGCCCCCCTGCAGCTTTGGATCGCAGAATGTCGTGCGCGACTGCACGGCGGACGACTTCAGCAATCAACGGATTGGGGAGGCCTTCTTCCTCGCGCGGAGCGCCCAGCTCCCAGGGACACGCGCCGCCGTGAGCGCCGGATCCACACCGCAGCGGGCTCTGCGGCTTCAGACCCCGTTTACGGGTGCGGGCATAGTACTCTTCCCACGTGAGGTGCTCCGGACAGCCTAGCGTACGCGGGTACACCGGACTGAATGGCTTGCTCGGCAGTCCCGGTAAGTCATCGTTGAGCTCCGCGTCTTCACACGCATTGATGTGCTCATGGTTACAGCGCTCAGTCTCAGGGAGCGCCTCGGCACGCTCGAAGTGCTTGCGCAGCCAGTGCCCGAGATCGTGCACCATGACGACGGCGGCTTCCTTCACGTCCCAGATTTTCAGCAACTCCGGATCGTAGTAGACGCGGCAGTGGCGATCGATCGACCAGGTCTTGTGACCGATCACTTCCACGAACTGCAACAGACACAGCCCGCGAGCGAAGTAGGGAAAGTCCACCGTGGCGCGCAAGCGTACCGCGCGCATGTCAGGTTTCACTTGTGAATCCCCGCAGCCTTCAGCATCGGCAGGAAGGCGTTGATCGCCGCGGGCGCAGCGCCGCCCCCTGCGGGACGGTTCAGGGCAATCGCGCGCGCGGCGGGCGCGGCGATGTCGGCCTTCCCCTGCTCCGCCACGAAGCCCAGGAACTGCCAGCATTGGTTCCAGCGCTCCACCGTGTTACGCGCCAGCACCGCGCTCGTCACCGCGGACAGCAGCGCATAGAGCTGGTCTTGCCGCTCGGGCAGTGGACGCCGTGGCTCAACCAGTACCACTTCCGGATCCACCAGATCGAGCTGGGAAGCCCAGCTAACAAATTCCCGCGCGGCGCCCTCGCCGACGCAGCCGGTCAGCAGCAGCAACGGCAACTGCCAGTTGTCGCTCTGTGACTGTCCCTTCGGAACAACCAGTTGGTGATCCAGTGCTGCACAGGCAGCGAGTAACTGCACTGCATACGTCCAAGTCCGCAGCGACGGCCACGCCTTCGACTGGCTCGTCGGATCCTTGGGCACCGCGCGAATCGCGTCCGGGTTACGCTGCGCAAACGCTGCCACCAGCGCCTGCGTCGGCGGCAGGTGCTTCTTCCAGCCATTCGGCAGCCACGGCACGACCGGATCTTTGAATCCGGACACGAGCCCCATCGACCATTCGGAGATCGGCAGCTCCCATTGCAGATGGCAGAAGCGGTTCGCCATGGAGGCCGAGAGCTGATAGCCCGCTTCCGCAAGCTCCGGCGGATTCTGCGCCGCGACGACAGAAAGGAAGGGAATTCGAATCTCACCCCACACTCCTTCCGCTACACCGCGCAGCGCGGCAGCGCGCGTAGCCGGCGGAGCACTGGTTAGCTCGTCCAGGAAGACGCCCACACGACGGTGATCCGCTTCCCGCGATACATTTGCCAGCCGGTAGGCCCAGCATGTCGGCTTGAGCCGCATGCCATCTTCACTGTCGACCGGATAGCCTCCCACATCCGCCGGCTCTCTCACGGCCAACACGATGGTCTCGTGAGCGCGACAGAGCTGCCGCAGCACGGCATCGACGATCGACGTTTTCGCGTCGCCTGGGGGGCCCTCGAGCAGCACCGGCACGCCGACCTGCACTGCAATCGCCATCGCATCAATAACGTCCGTTCTCATGGTTTCTCCTGGTCGTCCGTAGTACGCAGCTCAGCCGCTTTTGCTTCCCTCCACACTACCAACGCAGCCTGAAATTCTTCTTCTCTGAGATAGATCTTCCCATCAAGCCACCACTCCAGCACAGAGCGAGTTTTCGAAGCCGGGCCATCCTCACGATGCAGCTTACCGTGGTGGTAATACCGAAATGACCCGCTGGGGTAGATCAGCGCGGGGCCTCCCTCACGATGCAGCATCCCTTTCCAGAACCACGCAATTCTGCCATTGGCCGCTACTATGACCATGGCATCGTCTTCGAATTGGATAAAGGCATAGTCCCGTGTCAGCGCAGCCTCCACCTTCAGACGCTGCACATCCCCATCGGTCGGTTTGCTCGAAATTATTCTTTCCACCACTTCTTGCCAATCGCGCGCCGGAGTACCGCTCGACGCCGATGCTCCACGAGATCCAAAAACTGCAGCCGAGTCGGCTCGGACTTCGCGACGCGCCGTACGGCTAGCATCACATCTTCCAGATGCTGCACATGCTCCAGTCGACGCTTCCCCTGGTAAATCCTCACAAACGAATCTTCCCGGAGCCCTGACCCAGCCTCCCTTCCCAGTACGATTTTCAGCGAACCGAACTTCAAAGTCTCCTTGTAATTTCCAATCCTACTGAGTGAACTCCGGTGGAACATATTCAGCGCGACACGCAACAGCCAAAACACGTTTTCAACGAGCGACGAAAAATAGTCGCGCTGCCCTAAAAGGGCCGCCTCCGTAACGCGCGCCTTGTACTCGGCGAGCGTCATCAGCAGGTAACGGCGCGGGCGACTCCGTCGCTTTTTTCTAGTTGTCATTTTTCTGAACTGGGCCCGCTTCACGCGCAGCCTTGGCAAGGGTCCAGTATAGAAGCACCAGTCGGTAGAAGTTTCGAATCAGTATCATGTTCCGTTATACGCAGCAGCCTCGATCAATCTTCCTTCATCGCTTGCACTTGTTCGAGAGTGAGTTCCGGATGCGCCAGCACATACGCCGCGCGAGGGAGCGGCCCCAACCAACAGCCGAGACTGAATCGCTCATCGCGCACGATCCGATCGTACGCGGCTACTGCCGCTTTCTGGTTTTGGAAAACCGAGTAGACGTCCCAGTAGTAAGTATCTTGCAGCCACTTTTCCGCACGGCGGCGCCGGTAGAGCAACGCCACCTCGAAGAACTGCAACAACTCGATCCCCGCTGCGGTCAGCTCGTAGCCTCCACTCGAACGCGCCGCGTAGCCCTTGCGCACCATGCTCTCCGCGGCGACCCAGCGTCCCGGCTTGGCGCGCGCCCCCGCGGCGAGCTCACAGAGCGCCACCTTTTGCAAATCCGTGAGCGGCGGGGGCTTGTCACAGGACCGCATCGCGGCCTTCCAGCCTGGCATTGTCCAGCTCTCGCAGTTGGCGCTGCACGGCCGCATTAAGCCGATCAATTTCTTGCCACAGCAGGACTGTGCTCGCTGGAACCTCGACCTCTGCGTATTGCGGCGGCTCCCCCGCGTCGACCGGCTTCCAATGGAAGCGGCCGTCGGTGTAACCAATCACGACTCGCGTCATGCCCCATCCTACGACAGGACGCGGCCCCACCTTCCCTAAAATGAATACCGCGCCATCACTTTCGACGCGCCGCCCAGGCGCCCACCCCGAACGCCGTGGACGCGAGCCAGGCCAGACCCCCAAAGGCCGCTCCCGCGAGCAGATAGGGGGCCGTCTCGCTGCGCGCGAGCCACGGGGCGAGGTAGCCCTGCCAGACCAGGGGGGCGATATCGTGCTGTCCACCGTGAGTGAAATCGTTACCGGAATTGGCCGGCGAGCCGGGGACCGTGTACTGGCCCCAGTAGAGCTCGCCCTTGCGCCACCAGCCGCCGGAGGCCGCCGGCACCGGGCTCGGTGGGCGCACTTCGCTCGCCGCGCCCCGTAGCGCTTCGACCTCTCCAAAGACTAGCCCCCAGCTCTGCGCGGCGGAGAGGTAGCTACCGTCCGTCGTGTTGCCCGTCGTGCTCACCATGCGGTGGCGCCCCTCCGCCGCTTCCAACGCATAGGCAAGATAGCCGGGCTTCGCGCTACGGGTGCCCAGTGCGTCGTAGGAGGCGTCGCTGAGCACGACGGCATCAATCCGCGCACGGTCGCCGGGGAGTGTCAGCAGCTTGCTCACCAGGCCATGGCCCGCGCTGTACGCACAGACCGCGATGCGTTGCACGGAGCGGGCGTCCACCTTCGCGTAGCGCGCGAGCATGCCGTCGAGGATCGAACCGTTCGTGTTCAGGGAATCGGCGAGCGCGGAGAACGTGGAGCTGCCGGCACCGACGATCGGCACAATCCGTACGTCGCGCCCTTCCCAATCGATCGACTGGAAGCTCGTGCCCACAATCACAGGGCCGGCGAAGAAGACGAGATCCATGTCACACACGCTCCCAGCGCGAATCCGTCGTACAGCGCACCTGCTCCCAGCGGTTGCGCTGCACGCAACCAGACAGGAACGCGTCGGTCTTCAGATGCGCCTGGTAGTAGCCGAGCGCCTCACTCTTCGTCTTGCCATAAAACGCGTGCTGCACCACGGGGTACTCGCGCCCGACGCTCGGCTCGAAAATGTCGACCACCAGCCGCCAGAGCATGAGTCACCACTTCAGGTGGGCGGGGAGCTGCTTGTAGATCGAATCGGCCTCGCGTTCGAAATGTGTCGCGCGGTCGATGCGACCTGAAAGTCGAAATGGGATCGCCTGCGCTTTTGCTTTGGCCAGAAGCTGGAGCAGCACCCAATACTTTCTCTCTGCTTCACTAAGCGGAGAGCCCGCATCGGGCGTATAGCCACTCAACTGCTTGAGTTCCGCTACATCGGCATCTACCTCAGCAGTGCCTACCGCTTCCGCAAACTGCCGTAGTGTCCCAACAAACCCGAATTCGTAGCCGACATGCAGCCCCGCGCGCTCCCCGCCGTGCTGCTTATAGTAAACCTTCATCGCTGCCTCACCACCACGAGCCAGAACCTTCTCCTTGCCATCCGTCTCGGACCAAACCTGCCACTGTCGGCGCTTCTGTGCATTCTTCACGTGCGGCAGTCGCTGCTGCCCACGCGCTTCGCGCTCTTTGGTCGTGGCTGGCAGCCCCCGCCGCCCGACCAACTCGCTCTTCACAACTTGCATCCCGAACGCTTCGGACACTTTCAGCATGTCGCTGAAGTCATCCGGCGAGAGCCAGGACGGTACCCTGCCGCCGGCTAGCAACTCCGTCAGATTATCGACGATCGGTTCCATATCGATGAATACCGAATCACCCTGTTCGTGGATCCAGTTCTCGTTCGCGAGCTGCTTGCCGACGTGAAACATGCCGTAGGTCATGTCAGCAGTCACCGCATCCGGCCAGTCCTCAACTCCCGGCTCCCCCGACCAGTTTGCGTTCCAGGCTTCAAGAAAAGCCTTCTGGAAATCGCTCTGACCCCAGCCCTCCCACGCCTCATTCTCTCTTTCGTGCTCCACCTCACTGACCGCTTCGTCGCTCACTGCTGGATAGTCCTCTAGCCCATCGAGCACCTCACGGATCTCTGGATCAAGTTGGAAGTAGCGCACCAGCAAGGCATAGGTGCCATGTCCGCCGTGCGACGCTAGCCAAACCAGCGGGGTGCCTTCTGGATGCGCCTTCATGAGCATCTCCGAGAGTTCCTTGTGGTTTGCTTTCGTAACAGAGCCGCCGCTGTAGTCGGATCCGGTGGCGTACTCTACCTCGCCCCACTGATCTTCAGAAAGATCGACGCCACGCGCTGCCTTAAAATCTCCGTAACGGATGCTGTCGCCATTCTTCAGCTCACGCGCCTCGAGCTCGATCGGTTGAACATGTGCAGGAAAGTCCCCGCGTTTCGGATTGCGATTCATGGCTGGTTCCTTTACTTCGTACTCTTCAATGACTTCGAGAGTCGGCCGTAGCCGCTCGTACTTCTTGAGGCACGCAGGACAGGTGGGCGGCTCGGTCAGGCTGGGGTCTCCCAGCCTGTGTCCCACGTCGCACATGCGCTCGCCCTTGACACGGCCACACACCGTATGTAGCGGCTCAGCGGGGCTGTCCACGACGCAGAAGTGCGAAACCATGCGGCGCTCCATTTGGCCGCCACGGTACGCGCCAGCCAGCATTTCCCGGGTTTCGTACAGCTTCCCCTGTGGTGAACGTAGCGGCATGGCCCCTCAGTAGTTCGCGATCGTCCAGGTCTGCCCACCGAAGTCGAACTCGTAGCGGTCCCCGCCCATCTCGAGGTCCCGCGCGAACTTCTCGTAGTCGAAGTACATCGCCATGTTCTGCTCGCCGATGCCTTCCCAGCCTAGCGAATCTGCCAGCTCTTCCCCGAGCTCGGTCTCAGATAGCGCATCCACGCGATCGATTTCTTCCTGCAGCCGTTCTACCTCTTCGTCGTCGCCATTTTTCTTGGCGTACTCCTGATCATCGATCAGGTGATTCGTGTCTTCACCGTTTATCCGTACGTCACGCCCGAACGCTTCGTAGTCGAAGTAGGTCTGCGCTGCGTCCCCCATCTCTTTCACGCCGCCAATGTCGTCGATGTACTCGTGGACGTAGTCGACCATCGTACCTTCAGACGGCTGATGATCGCCGTCAGTGGCCAGCTCGAGCGCGCGCTCGAGTGGTTCGCCGTTGTGGCTCATCAAGTGATACAGCGCGGCCTTTTCGGCTGTACTGAGCGGCTCCACCTGCTCGAACCACGTCTCGATGTCGCCCTGATGGATTTTAGCCACCTCAAACAGTTCCGCATCTTCCGAGTCACCGTCGATGAATTGGAGCTCGAATTCCTCGATACCGCGCTTCGCTGCTGCGGCGTACTTTTTGGCGTACTCCTCGGCGCTATCGAAGTAGAAGCCGTGCGCGCCGGAGTAAGCCTGTGCGTGAAGTCGTGTCATGAATTATCTCCTGCGGGCGGGACGACCGCCGTAAACTTTGTAGTGATCGCTCAGCCACCCGATGTGGTTCACCACGGCTTCTTCGGGCGCGTACGGGCCGCTGTCGAGAAACTCTTCGAGAGTGTTGAAGTGAAAGTAACCAACACCGTTGACGAGCTCACGGAGCAAGTTGGCCGACTTCTCCCAGCTGGTGCGTGGCGCGTACTCGTACACGGACGTGTCGGGCTGCTGAGCTACGAGATCGAGATCGTATTCCAGAAACAAGTTTTCAGCGGGCGTCTCTACGTTGGACAGCCACTCCTTGTATTCCTCGGTAATCGCATCCTGTTCGGCTTCTTCTAGCTTTTTTTCGAGCTCAGCTTCGTCGATCTCTTCGTCATCTCGCTCCGCCTGCTTGCGGTAGTATTTTTCATTTTCGTATCGACCCTCTGAAGCCGCTTCGTAAACTTGATCCTCGAGCTTTTCCCACGGCGTCTCGCCCACAATCTTGGCCAGGAAGTCCAGGGAGATGACGGGGACGTGAGGCGTACCGACGGTTGGGTTTCTGCGCATGGGCTCCTCTCTACCTTCGTGCGTGAGAACGATCGAATGCCAGTAGGTCGTCGACCCTGGCAGGATCGGAAATACGATCACTTTGTCGCCCTCTGCTCGAAAGCTCCGGACAATAGCTCCGGACGCGAGCACCTTCGCCTCGCGCAGTGCCTTGCCGAGCGTTTTGGAATTTGAGAACGCTCCGTCGGACAGCACCACATCCGGCCCTACGTCCTTGTCGCTGGGGCTGATCTTGTGGATGTACCGGACGCTCAAGCGCTCTGGGTTTCTGCGAGCGGGCATGCTCGTTCTACGGCTACGTGTTCTCATTCTTCCCTCGCGTCGTATTCATCTTCGTCTTCCTCGTCCGGCTCGTCGGCCTCGCCGCCAAGGTCGTTCGACAAATCCTCCCAGTAGTCTTCCAGCGCGTCCTCGGACGTGAAGCACTTCATGCTGACGCGCTCCTCCCCTTGAATGACCAGCACGACGCCGGCTTGGTCTCGCAAGAACTCTAAATCTTCGTCGGTGACCTCTTCGTCGTCGATCAAATCTGCCACGTCGAACGCATCACGGAACATTCCCGCGCGCTTGTAGGGGGGCGATTCGAGGGAACCCGCCTCCAGGTCGAACCCGGTCTGCTCTGCAACGGCCAGCAGTGCGGCCTTGAGGTTTTCTCGGGACATCTTGGGGCTCCGGCAAAAAAGTATCCCGACCGGGGATTCCCCGCTACTTTTCAACAAAGCAAGTGATTTTCCCGGTCGATCCGAAGGGCTTTCTTCCCGCCGTCGAATGGCGGACACGGGAGGCGTTTCTCTCGCTGGCTGGGAAATTTCAGCGGGAGACCGGCCTGTCGCTACAGGTACGCAGCGGACGGCGCACGTGCGCGGAGCAAAATGCCCTCTACGCACAGGGGCGCGCGGAAGGCGGAGATGTCGTCACGCACGCGTCCGGCTGCCGGAGCTGGCATGTCACCGGCCGCGCAATCGACGCCAACGTGCTGCTGCCCAGCGGCAGCGTCAGCACGAACGAAGCCGACTACGCGTACGCCGGAGCCCTCTGGAAGCGGCAGGGCGGCGTCTGGGGGGGCGACTTCCCCGGCTTCTGGGACGGCGGCCACTTCGAGCTGCACCCCGGCCTGTCAATTGCCGACGTCTGCCCGAGTGATGTGTCCTGCGACGCGATCGCTATGGCGGTCACGACGAAAACTCCGCTCTATGCCCAGATGGCAGTACCCTTCTGGGGAAGTATCCTCGGTGCGGCAGCGTATATTGGGTGGATGAAGTGGAAAAGGAAAAGACCATGAGACCTGGAAAATTCGATTCGGACTTGGATGAGGCGATCTGGCAAGCGTCGCTCGACGGTGGCCCCGATGAGGAGGCCGGCAGCGTCGATGAGATCGGCATCTGGTCTGGCTTGCTGCGCGACGGCGAGTCACTTGCTGACGTCATCGCGAGCAACAATCCCGATTTGGACGTCGAACAACTGCGCACTGAAGGCGCTGCAGGGGTGATCATCACGGAAGACGACCAGGGATTCGTCAAGGTCTACTACTATGACGACAGCGAAGCGCTGCACATGGCGTGGGCTGAAACCGAAGAGGAAGCCGAGCCGCAGGAGGAAGGCGACGACTTCGAACCGAACCGTTCCGATCTCCGTCGTGATCGCATCCAAGAAGCACTCTCCTACGTGCACTACTGGGAGCGCCGAGAGCGCGGCAAAGACCAAATGGACCGCGCGGAGGCTGCAAAGGCTGCCATTCGCATCTCCGGACTGAACGACGCAGAAGCTGACGTACTCCTGAACGCTCTCCACGTGTCGCGCTCCGAGCTCGCCGCCGCGCGCAATCCCGGAAAGCCGCCACCTCCCCCTCCGCGCGGAAAGGGAGATACCCTACGTCGGTTGCATCGCCTCGAGCACCAGCACCGCACGACCGAAAAACTATTCGACCCCGCAGAGCGTCATCCGCGCGAAACGAAGGCGCATCACTTTGCGGTCAACCATGGGACGAAAACTCTCATGCAGGCCGTCATCGAATCGGGGCTACCGCACGATCACCATGAATCCGACCTGTACATCAAGGATTCACCCGAAGCCCGTGCCCTCATCGAGCAATATGGCCACTTCCGTGAAGGCGGGAAAAAGTTCCGCCCGTTTACGAGCCAAATCGACCATGAGCGCTGGCTCGAAGTCCCGTTTTCCTACGAAGGGAAAGGTCATCCCCACCAGCCCAATGCCATGATCACCAAAAACGCCCGTATCCCCGACGCCGTCAAAGAGCTCGTCATGCTGACGCGGCAAGGGCAGCAGCGATCTGCTCGCTTCGCCCAATTACACGCACAGCCGGGCGTCGCCGCAGAACTCGAGCGCTACTACCAGGAAGGCAGCACCTGGGAAGAGCCGGGTGCGTTCTTCAAGCGCGCGCGGCCACGGAAGCGCTCATGACCCTGCGCCAACTTGAGCTGCCGATGGAGCCCACAACGATCCCTGCGCCGCCGCAACCATGGTACCTTGCCAAACTCGATCAGGTGAACTGGAAGCTCCACAACGTGGCGCTCGAAGAGGAAACTTTGGTCGTACTGTGCTGCGCGCGGCATAGCAACCAGGAGCGGACGCAGCTCATTTACATCCCGCGCTACGGCCGCAGCGTGGAAGACGTCGTCATCGAAGAGAACGGTCATATCCGTACGCAGAGCGGCAGGTTGCTGGCGTGAAAGTCGCCGCATTCGTGCAAGCCGTCGAGTCGCGCCGCGACATGGCGGAATGGGTACGCAACCAAGCGCTGCGCGGAGGGTGCGACAGTGCGGAAGTCCTGTATCAGGCGCCCGGCACCAAGCCCTGGGACCACTTCTTCAATACCTTTCGCGCAATGGAGGCCTCGGACGCGGAGCTCGTCATCCGCTTCGAAGACGACTGTGAAATCTCCCCGCATGTCGGCCACAACTGCCGCACGTGGAACGTGATTTCTCGCCCCCGCTTCGGCGTCGGACTACTGTACTCCCCGCCCACCTGCATCCACGACTACATGTACTGCGAGCGTCCGACCGCCCCACTGCGCACCCGCTGGTTTGCCGGCGCGGTCGCACAGCTCTGGCGCCGCAGTGACCTCACGCAGCACATCGCCGGCATGCAGGAGCTCTTGCCGGAGTTCTCGCAGGGACATCCGTTCGATATCCTCGTGTCTGCACACTGCCACGACCACGGCTGGGAGCTGTACACGCACAATCCATGCATCGTGGAGCACGTCCAGAACGTCGAATCCGCGATCGGAAACTCGCGCAATGGAGACCGCACTACCGGCGGTGCCTACAACCCCCGATTTCGACGGTAACATGCAGTTCATCACGGTCGCTTCCGGCACTGCACGTGGCTTCCATGACATGCAGCGCACTGCGCAACGGTACGGCGTGCCCGTCACCGTGCTGGGCGTTGGGGAGCCGTTCCATAATTTCATGTCGAAGGTGCACGGTGTCTATCCGCACTTGCTGCAGCAAGATCCTGACGAGATTGTCGTATTTCACGATGCCTATGACGTCGTGTTCACACGCAGCGCGGCGGACATTGCGGCAGCGGTCACGCAGTTTGCGCTGGGCGAGCGCGTGCTGTTCTCTGCCGAGCGCAACTGCTACCCCGACTCCTACCTGGTCGATCAGTATGACACCTGCTCTAGCCCCTATCGCTTCCTGAACGCCGGCTGCTACGCGGGCAGCGTACGCGCAGTACTCAAGATGATCGACGACAGCCACGCGCTGGAGTTTCCGCTCGATGAAAACGACCAGCGGGTCTTCACTCACTGGCATCTCAAAAACAAATCCCGCATCGTGCTCGATACTCACTGCACCGTCTTCCAAACCCTCGGCTATGCAGAGGGTGACTTCGAGTGGGAAGCCGGTCGCATTCGCAACCGCAGCACCGGCAGCTATCCTGCTATTTTTCACGGCAACGGTTACCGCGATCTGGCTCAGATCCTCAGCTGGATCGACGCCAGCTAGAAAAAAAGCTTCCGTTGCTCGTATCGTGCACGGGATGCGTAAAGTGCCCGAATGCGCTGGTGCTTTCCTGGTGTTCCAAGAGGGAGGGCGCATGCACGCAAATGCAGCGCCCCCGGCGCATCACCGCGTGCGCGAGCGCCAAATCGAAGACGGCGCCGTGCTCGGCCAGGTATTCCGCAGCGTACTGTCGAATTTCCGGCATGTCACGGGTCCAGGCCAGCGTACCCAGCGCGCCGT
>Ga0214473_10001370_pt1 | contig 32458 bp, 24 predicted proteins | sample RVTome_7_FD_203509 | JGI IMG/M metagenome (GOLD analysis project Ga0214473, IMG submission 203509) | Soil microbial communities from uranium-contaminated site in the Upper Colorado River Basin, Wyoming, United States - RVT98D197 | ecosystem: Environmental > Terrestrial > Soil > Contaminated >...
GCCCGCCGGATCGAACGACATTCGCCACGGATTGCGGAAGCCGTACGCCCAGGCTTCATCCAGGCCGGGGCCGCCGACGAACGGGTTGTCACCTGGCACGCCGTACTTGCCGTTCGCGGAGTTGCGGCCGAGCGGGTCGATGCGAATCAGCTTGCCCAGGATACTGTCGATGTTCTGGCCGTTGCCCGGGCAGCCGTGGCCGACGATGGGCTTGCCGCGGGACACACCGTCATCGCGATCGTCCCGGCCGCCGCCGTCGCCGAGCGAGACGTAGAGCATGCCATCCGGCCCGAACACCAGTCCGCCGCCGTTGTGGTTGAACTGCGGCTTGTCGATGCGCAGGAACTCGCGGCGGCTGTTGGGGTCCACGGTCGCGTCGGGATCGGACGGGTTGAGCACCTTCCACTCGGCGATGACGCTCTGGCAATCCGGCTCGGTGTTGGGCGGCATCGTGGAAAAGTCCGCCGGCCCACTCTTCGGCTCGGACGTGAACGTGTACACGAAGCCGTTGTTCTGATAGTTCGGGTGAAATGCCAGGCCCAGCAGGCCGCGTTCGTCAAACGTATTCGGCCCGTTGATTCCCAGCGTGACCAAGCGCGAGCTGACATCCAGGAGCACGGCCTTAGTGCCCGCGGCCAGGTTGAGATTCCAGATTTTGCCGGTCTGATCGGTCAGGAACAAACGCCCCGGCACGCCCGGCGCGGGCGTGCCCCAGTTCGGCGCCGTGAGGCCCGTCGCGACGGTCTGGAGCATGATGCGAATGTCGCCGGTCGGGATCGCGGCCGGAATCGGGTCGTCGAGCGGTGTCGGCATCACGGCGCCACGGATTTCGCCGCCCGGGAACAGGTTGGAGTGAATATTCAAGTAATAGCGGCCGGCCTTTATGTCGGCGGCCCGCTGCGGCGTCAGGATGGTCGAGCCCACAATCGGGCTGCCGACCGGCAGCGGAATCTGCACGCCCGCGCTGGCGCAGATCGCGGAGGGGCCGTGGAAATGCGCGGCGGTTTGTGTGCCCTGTAGCCCGCTGAACGTGATGTTCCAACTGAACTCGTTGGTATTCTGGTTCAGCGTCGCGGTCCCGGTGCCGGTGCCCGGCGAGCCCGTCGGCGTGGGGTACTCCTGGAACCCGTCGATGGTCATCTGGAACGTGAGGTCCTGCAACGTGACCGTAATCAAGCCCGTCATGCCGAACTCACAGTGGGGGATGCAGAAGTACGGGATCGACGGCACGTTATTGGGGATGGTGACCTCGAACACGGGGTGCGCGGCATCGAGCGGCGCGTTGAAATAGAGGTTGTCGGGTACGCAGGGTGTGCCCGATGTCACGCTGTGAATCCCGTCCGCCCACTCCCAGCGGACCACATCGCCCGGAATGACCGTGACCTTGTCCGGCACGAACGTCGATCCAACCTGCTTCACCACGACCACCGCGGCCCGCGCCGGAATGGCCGCCGCTACCAGAATCAGCAGCGCAAGTCCCAGGTGTCTCTGCCCGGTACGTCCACAATACATTTCACTGGCTCCTTTCACAGATATCGTGCTCGCACGGCGGCGGAGCACTCTGGCCCAACTGGAAACAGACTCCCGCGCGTGCCCCGCGCTGGCTCAGGTGAGATACGGCCGGCGCGCGGGGTCCATCGCGTCACACGTTTAGCGACTTTTTGGTCAACTCAAGCGGAGGGCTCGGCCCATGTCGGGACGCGGGCGTCGCGGCCCGCCGATCCGGTCAGCCGAATCTGACCGCGGGGCGCTTCCCGACTCCACCCTACTAATACCGGCGTCCGAATACGCCTATTCCCAACGGGGCCGCCAAATCTTCGCAGTCGGCGAGGGTGCCGACCGGGCGCGTGGCGCAACCCGCGGTGTACGCAGCGCTTGTGGCCACAGGGTGGACCAGCCGATCCTGACCCCTACGTGGGCGGTCTCAGTCCACTGCGGACGCGCCCCCGTCGCGCGCCGCTTGGGTCGTGAGTGCTTCCAGCAACGAAGCTGACGCGAGGGTTGGATCGGGTGAAGACTCCGGGCTGATGGCCCCCGGCGATGACGGACCGAGGTTTTCGACGTACCCATACTGGCCCGCATCGGTCGTGAGCAGTTGAAAATCACTGGGCAGAAGTTGGCGGAAGATGACTTGCATCCGCGCGGGGCCGGACGCCTGGACAGCCGGAATCATCAGGCACGGCTCCGGCCCGTTGGACGAATTCCACGTCGCGGTCCACTCCAACCATAGCAGGGCCTGCGCGGCGTTTGTCGCGTCGCGCGCCAACGGGCAACTTAGCGCCAACTCGGAAACGAGTCCGGGCTGCGCCGCCCAGCGTTCGGCCCGTCGCCGCACATCCGCCAGCCACGCGGCGGCAGCACCCGGCCCGCGGCGCTCAGGTTTGGCGGCGTCGCCGAGTTCGGCCGCTTCAAACCACGCCGGCCACGCGATCCTGCTGGCCTGATCGCGTAACGCCTCTACACGCCCGGCGAGATCCGCCGGCCGCGCCGGCAGCGCCTGCTGCCGGTAAAGCCGGTAAAAGTCGCCGCCCGACGCCAGCGCGTGCAGCCCCGCATGGAGTTCGTCGAACAGCTCGTGCAGCGCGAAGCACGCGGTCAGCCGTTGCAGCCGGTCCTCGCCGAACACCGCCGGCGCGCCCGTCACGAAAAACGTGAACGGGAAAAGCCGCCCCAGGTTGTCGCGGCTGTCCCACACGGTCGCGACTACCCACTCCTCCAGTCCCGACCAGCGCAGCACGAGGCGCGTCGTCCGCATCCGGCCGCGCGCCGCGTCCGGCGTGGCCCGTACCCACGTCAGGCGCCCCTCGTCCAACCACTGCGAGAACACGGTCGGCGCGCCGGGCGCGACCTCCAGCCGCCGATACTCCGCGTAGAACGGCAGCTTGCCATACGCGCGCAGCACCAAGTCTTGCTTGCCGGCGCTGCCGGCAAAGAGCTTGCCGAAGAATTGCCCGACTCGGCTCATCGCGGCAGGGTACTCCAGGCTCGCGCCACAGGGTCGCCGGGCCCGAACGTCCGGCGCCATGAGATACTACGGTTTCGTCCGTCCGGGCGTGCCGACGGACAAGTATTTTTCCGCGGCCGCCATCTTCGGCGGCGGCCCCGGCGACTCGACCGGCCGCAGCGGCCCGGGCAGCGGCCGTTCGAACTCGATGGCAATGTCAAAACCGACCGTTTCGTTGCCGAGCTTCAGCAACACGGGAATGACGCATTGCCGGTCGTCCGGGCGGCTGGCCGGGTCGGCCCCCACGAGCAGAAGCAGCAGCCAGGGACTAGCCTGCAACGGCCAGTCGATCGCCACCCGCTCCTGAAAGCCGGCCTTGGCCGTCGGATTCCGATCCTCGAGCACCACCCCCGGATGCTCGCCGCCCCGTTCAACATTCTGGAACAGACTCCACCGGTACTTGAACTCCTTCACCGCCGCGAGCGCCTCCGCCGCACTCTGCGGCAGGCCTCCCTCGCCAAACGCACTGCGGACGTCGACGCTGATCTGTCGCACCGGTTCGCCCGTATCGCTCAGCAGGGGCAGGCGGATCATCAGCTTGTTGTAGACCGACGCGGCGCTCGTGGTCCCCTTGCGTTTGGCGACCGCCAGCTTGACCCGCAGCGGCGCCGGCTGCGCCTCGAGCACGCGGCCCAACTTGTCGCCATAGAGGAAACTCAGCCACTTCGCACCATCCGCCAGCGCCACGACGTACGGATCGCCCGCGGCGGTATGCAAGGCGGCAAACAGCTTGGCGTAGTCCTGCTGGAAGCGGTAGAGCTGCTGCAACAGCGTGTAGAACTCCTCGGGCGGCAGGGAGCGCTCGGCCAGCGGAACCAGGCCGGCGAAGTTGGGGTCGCGGTCCGTCGCGTCCCGCACACACGGGTAGCGGTTCCGGCCCGGTTCCAGGACGCCCGCGAGCCGCGCGTCCAGATCGTGCCGCAGCAATTGCTCCGCGTACGCCGCCAAGTCCAGCAGCGGTGCCGTCAAGGCAAAGTCGCTCGCCCGGTTCGCGGCCACCTGCTCCAGTTCCTTGGCCAACGTATCGCGGGCGGGTAGACGACCGTCAGGCCGGCGGGCCTGCGGTCCAAGTTCCCCCACGTCCTTGATGTAGTCGTCCCACGCCTTCACCAGCCGCGTCGCGAGCGTTTTCTCCGGCCGCTTGGCCTCAATCCGCTCGGCCATCTGCGTCAAGTACACCAGCCGGTCCGGCAGGCTTGGACTGGTGTCGCCAAGCTGGCGGATCGACGCCTCGACCAGCTTGTAGAGCGCGTCGTCGCGCGCGTTTTTCTCCTCGAACTCGTAGTGGTACAGCGCGACCTCATGGGCCAGCGCCTCCAGGCGCACCGCCAGCGCGTCGGCCATCCGGTTGTCGCTGCGCGTCAGGCTCTCGTGGAACTTGGCCCAGTCCAGCTCGCCCGCGCGGCACTGCTCCAGCAGCTTGAGCGTGGTCCCATCCAGCAGCTTCCGGCCGTCGCGGTACACATCGTCCCAATCGGTGAAGTAGCGCCGCACGTAGAACTTCGCGGACCCGTCCAACGCGCCGCCGGCCGCCGTCGCCGCGGTTCCGTAGGCCGTCAGAGCCTGCTGCACGTCGTAGTAGAGCCGCAGCGTCTGCGCCAGGAACTCGCGCGTGTGGTAGCGCGCCAGCAGGTTGCGCTCCTCGCGGTCGCGCACGCCGCTGGGCTCTTCGCCGGCGGGCGGCTCGGCCGCACGCCGCGGCCGACGACGGACGCCCTCCTCCGCTGGCGGCTCCTTCGGCTCCGGCTCGGTCTTGGCCGGCGCGCGCTCGACGACCGGCCTCTCAAACGGCAGCTCCTTGGGCAGCGGCTCGTCGAAATCTTTGACCAGGCCGGCCAGGCCGGGCCGCCCGTCGCGCACGCTCTCCTCGCACTTGCTCGCGATCCGCCCCAGGAGCGCCTCGGCGCTGCGGGCGCGGTGCGCCGCGACGACCGCCTCGGCCAGCGTGTACAGCGGCGCCGGCTGCCAGAACAGGGCCAGTCCCGCGTTCTGGACGATGATGTCCTCCTGGCGACCTGCGCCCCGCGGCTGCGGCTCGGCGGCCTTCTTGCGCACCGCGTCCTGCCAACGGGCCAGCGCGCCCCGCGCGAGCTTTTGTTCGGACAGTTCCCGCAGCAGGGCGGGCCACTCGCGCAGGTCCGCGAGCCGACTCTCCAGCGCCGACACGCCCCCGGCCAGCTCGCCGATTTCCTTGAGGTACTGGACCAGCAGGTTGGCCGGCCCGAACGGCTCAAGCCCGAGCGTCACGCGCGGCGGTCCCTTGTAACCCCCCGCACTGACCTCCTCGATCTTGAGCAGGCCCTGCTCGGCCAGAAAATCGGGCACGTCCGGACCCTCGCGCGGGTCGCCGACCTTCTTGCGCAGTTCCGCCATACCGGCATCCATCGCCGCGTCGAGTTGCGCCAGGCTCTGGTCGACGGCGGTATAAACGTCCTTCTGCGGTGCCCGATCCGTTTGCGGAGCGCCGACCGCCAGCGCCGCGCGCAGTTGTCCGAACTCGCTCTTCCACTGGCCGCTGAGCCGTTCGCGAAGCTGCGCGGGTCGCAGAATCCGTTCCTTGTCGGCCGGCGCCGCCTGATCACTTAGGTACTTCACGAACGCGCCGTACGCCTTGACCAGCACGCCCTCGCCGCGATAGCTCACCTGTCCCAGCTCGTCCAGGTCGCTGACGATGCGCTGGCAGCTCCGGGCGGCGTTTTCGTACGCGGTCTGCGCCTCGCCGGCGACACCCGGCTGGGCCGCTTTCTGTAACTCAGGCTGCAAGTTCAACAGCTCGCCGTACGCCGCCCGCAGATTTGCCACGGCGCTGGCCAGCCGGGCCCAGTAGCGGCAATCCGCGTCGGGATGGTCGTCCGTGAAGACCGTCAACCGCTCCCAATAGCCGCGCAACGTCTGCGAGCCCGCGACGATGGTCTCCGGAGCGCGCCCGCGCTCCAGCTTGGCGTATTCGGGCAGAATCTCGCGGGCAAATGAGCGGCGCTGCGCCCACGGCGCCTCCAGCGCGGCCTTCACCTGCGTGACCGGAAACGGCCCCTTCGCGTCGCTGCTGTTGCGGCCCACAAACTCGACCAGTCTCTTGAACTGCTCCCCGCGTTCCTCAACCGCGCCCGGCGTATCCAGCCCCTTTTCGGCCGCCTCGCCCGCCAACTCGCCCCACCAGCGCGTGTAGGCCGCCAGCGCGGCCACATAGCGCGCCCGCTCCGCGTCCGTGCGCAGCTCGCCCTGCGTCAGCAGCCGCTCCGTCTCGGCGAGGATCGGGCGCAGAACCGTGTTCAGCACAAAGCGGGCGTGTACCTGGCGTATGGCGTCGCGCGGTTCGGCGAGGCTGGCGCCAATGAACATCGCCTTGGCCCGCAGACTCGTCCACCAACTGCCATAGGCCTCGTAGTGCGCCTGCAACCGCGTGGCCAGCTTGAGGTTCTTGTCCAGATCGGCCAGCGACGCTGCTGGCCCGTGCGCCGGGTTAATCCACTCCGCGGCCGCCTTGCAGTCGTTTTGCGGGTTCCGCACCAGCCCCCGGATACCGACCGCCCCGAAAACAAAGAGCGCCAACATCAGCACGATCAGCGCCGCGGAACCGGCCCACACCATGCGGCGCATGCGCTGATTGAGCGTGACGTGCTGCGCCGAGCGGAACACCAGCCCGTGCTCGGCGAACACCTTGCGCTGGTAGAAGTCGTGGATGAAGAACGCCTTGGAATCGACGGCCTTGAGCGGCCGCTCCGGAATCATCACGCCCGCCCGCCGCCGCGTGAACACGTCGAAGATCGGCGCCCCCTCCTGCACGGCCGAGGTGAAGTAGAATCCGCGGAAGAAAGGCGGCTCCAGCAGCGGGCTCTTCTGGAAGATCGTGCTGACGTGGTCGTCCAGCGGCTGGCGTAACTGGCGGAACGACTCCGGGAACGTCACGATCATCCCCAGCTCTTCCTCGGTCGCCTTCCGCTGCAAGTAGCGCATCGACCAGTCGCGCAGCCGGTAGTACACCGCGTCAAACGCGTCGGGGAAGCCCGCCGGATCGTACGGCGCCTGAAACTCGCCCGGCCGCGACCAGCCGAACATCTGGTTGCGCTGCTGGAGGTCGACGCGGATCTCCTCGAAGAACTCGGAGAACCCGCCCACCAGGTCCATCTTGGTCACCAGCACGAACGTGGGGAAGCGCACGCCGAGCGTCTGGTGCACCTGCCGCAAGCGCTCGCGCAGAATCGCCGCCTTCTGCGCCCGCTCCTCGCTCGAATCGCGCAGCAGCTTGTCGGCCGGCAGCGCGACAATCACGCCGTTAATCGGGCAGCGCTGGCGATGCTCCCGCAGCAGCTTGAGGAAATACTCCCACTCGACCTTGTCGGTGGTCCCCTCTTCGTGGAACGAGATGCGGCCCGCGGTGTCGAGAATCACCGCCTCGTTGGCAAACCACCAGTTGTAGTTGCGCGTCCCCCCGAAGCCCGGCACCTCGTCCTTGCCCAGCGGAAAATCCAGCCCCGAGTGAATCAGGCTGGCGGTCTTCCCGCAGCCGGGCTCGCCCATCAGCACAAACCACGGTAGCCGGTAGACCGACAGCCCGTTGGCCTTCAGCTCGGTCAGCTTGGTGCGGAATTTCTGCCGATAAATCTGCTCCTGCGCGGCGACGTCGCCCCGCGTGGGCCCCTGCGATTCCAGCGCGCCGCTGAGCCGCGAGCTCTTGCGCCCGAAGATCGAGCGCCGCGCGCCCCACACGAGCAGGAATACCAGTACACCGAGCCCACCGACGATAAGAATCCACTTTTTGCCCTCGCGCGACGAGAGGAATCCGCCAGTGAGGAAGTAGACGATCGACGCGAGCGACCCGAACCCCGCGACGGCCAGCAGCATGCGCATCGCCGGCGGCAGGTTGAAGAACTTCTGCAATACGGCGTTCAGGCTAGTCATGGCTGCCCACTCCCGCGTGAGTCATTCGGAAGATTCGCGTACGAACGGCCGGGCTCATTTTCCCTGCTCCTCGTTCGCCGCCGGCGCGAGCGCCGCGGCGCCGGCGGCCGGTTGCACGTACTGCTTCAGGTCGCCCACCAGGCTGCTCCAGTAGCCCCAAGTACCGCTGAAGAACAGCGCGAGGAGGAACACGAACGCCAGGAACACGTAGAGCAGGCGCATGACCGGCTCGTAGTTGGGGTCGAGTTGCACGGTGTGCTGCTCGGTCTCCGGAAAGAGCTGCTTGGTCCGCGTCTGCGCATAGGCCGGCAGCTTGGCGAACAGGTGCGCCTTGTATTCCCGCCACGCGTCCAGATCGAGCGCGTAGCGGCCCTTGAAGCCCGTCTGAAGCGCCACGTAGAACACCATCAGCCGCTCGACACACGCCTCGTAGTCGCGCCGCTCGTGTCGCTCCGCTACCTCCAGGGACCGCAGTGCCTCGTCGCACTCGGTGTAGAAGTTCTCCCCGCCGAGGGCCTCCGGATGCCCGAGCAGCGCCACCTCCAGGCAGTCGTTGGCCCAGTCGTTGCGGTGCGCCCACGGGCAGTTCAGGATCATCACCTCGTCGACCAGGTAGACCAAAGGCACGCGCGCCTTGGCCCACTGGTCGAACAGCCCGGGCTCGGTGTGGCTGCGCTGGTCCAGGTCGTTCAATAGCGCCAGCGCTTCCGCGCGCGCATCTCCGAAGCTGGGCTGCTCACCCTCGGCTACCCGCCGCTGAAACGCGACCAGGTACAGCACAACTTCGGCCGCCAGGTCATACACGCTTGTCGCCAAGCCCGATCCTCCTCAGGAAAAGGGGTCAGGAACCTTTTTTGTTCGCAGCTTCCTCCCGCTGCCGGGGTTGCCTGGTCTCAAAAAAGGTTCCTGACCCCTTTTCCTCCTCATCCACGCAACCGCACCGCAAAGAGCGACAGCCGCAGCGACGCCAGCTTCGGCATGTCCGCCGGCGCCATGCAGATGAAAATGCCCCGCTCCCGCTCGCAGTGCTCCCAGTACGGCGCCGTCCGCGCAATGCGGAAGTAAAACTGATCGCTGCTCTTGGGCAGGTTGGGCACCGTGCCGGCGTGCTTAAACTCCAGCCCCGGCAGCCGGCGTCGAAACACCTCCGGGGCATCGCGCGGCGAAGCCAGCTTGAAGTTGATGGCTCGGAACAGCGCCTGCACCTCTTCGACCTGGAGCGCCCCGCGAATGCCGAAGAACAGCTCATAGTTCGGCGAGAACCACTCCGCATCCAGCTCCACGCCGTAGCCGCCTTCGCGGGCTTCGAACGGGCGCTCGATGTAATCGCGCGGCAGCATGGCGTGAACCAGCGTCCGCAGGTAGCGCACCAGCTCCTCGAACACCGGCCCGCAGTTCTCGTGATCATAGGCCGGCAACTCGCGCGGGCGCCGCAGGTCGTCCCACAGCGCGATCCGGCCGATCCCTTCGCACAGCGTGAGATAGAACGCGTGCGGATGCAGCTCCGGCGACCCCGCCAGCACGCCGAAACGCACCGACAGCTCGCTGAGGGCCTGTAGCTTGAGCAGTTGCTCCATATCGCCCGGCGACGCCGTCGCAAACGTCAGCGCCCGGCTGGCCGCGTCCGCGCCAAGCTGCTCGACGCGGGCGCGGATGTCGTTCCAGAGCACGTCCACCGCGGCACAGAGCGGCCCCCACGCCCGCATCTTCAGCAGCGGCGGAACCACGTTGTTCACCAGCTTCGGACCGGCGGCCGAACGCTCGATCCGCCCGAGCCGCACACACTCGAAACCCGCCCGATCCTCCTCCCCCAGAAAGACCGTCCCCCGCAGCCGGCGCACCTCGATACTCTGCGGATTGTCCCCGGTGTTCTCGTCGTACCGCTCGACCAGGTCAATCGTGTACCGTGGGTTGCGGCCCGGCACCTCCTCGCCCGGCGTCTGCACGTTGGCCCGCACGGCCTGAACCTCCGGCACGCCGAGGTACACGTCCAGCGGTCCGACGGCCTTGTCCAGCACCGGTTTCAGCTCGCGCGGCGGGATCGTGCAGTTCTCGGGAACGATCACCACCGTGCCGTCGCGCAGCACCAGCTCGCACGCCCGAAGCTCGACGACGCCGTTCTCGATCGCGTCGTGGGCCAGGTCCAACGCCACGAACCCGTAGCCGTAGGGATGCAGCCCATTCAGCGCCGCGGCCCGCACCGTCTCGAGCTGTCGAGACGCGGCCTGGAGATGATGCGGCCGCAGGAACTGCCCCTCCGACCAATGAACTTCCGGCCAGAATTTCATAACAAGGCCCTGAAGACGGCGACGAAGCACCGCAGAGGGTCGCAACCGGCCCGGCAGCGCCGCGCGCGCAGCATTCTAGCCGCCGGCGGCCCCGCGAACAGCCCGCACGGCAGCCCGGGCGACGTGCCCCACGCCGCACCACACCGCGCTACTTCGCTTCCACGCGCGTCATCTCGACCGCCCCGACGCGAATCCGAATGTCCGGCCGCCAGACCGGCAACGGCCGAACGATGACCGGCGGCGTTTTGCGCAGCCCGCCCTTGGCGTCCTTGAACCGCCCGAAAACGACGATCGCCGAGTTCGCGTCGAGCCCGGCTAGGTGCAGGATCGTGACCACCCGCTCCTTCTGGGCCGCGAACTTGCCCGGCACCAGCGGGGCGTCCAGCCGTGTGTCAAACGAGTCCTTCGAGCCGCTGCGCAGCGCGAAGATGCGCCGCGACCCCAGCTCGGAGAAATCGCCGCGCCTTTCGTCCCGCTCCTTGAACCACTGATCCGTCAGCACCCGGTTCTCCACCAGGCTGCGGAACTTCCCGTCCGCGTCGCCTTTGGACAGGCACACGATGTCCACGTCGAGCTGTTCGGCCTCGGTCTCCGGCCCGCCGCCCGTGTTGATCACGTTCTCCACCTCGAACGTGATGGTGTACTTGCTGCACCCGGCCAGCCCGCCCAACAGGCCCAACAGGCACGCGCCGCTCAGTTGCACCGCTTTCATAGTCTGCTCCCGTCGGAACTGGAACCCGCGCCGCACAGCCGCGTCGGCCGCGCGGACCATCGTGCGGGCATTATGGGCCATTCGCGCCGCCGATCAACCCGTCGCCCCGCTTGCCAAGCCCGCGGCACTCACTATAGTTTTAGATACTTCTGAAACTTGTTATGGAGGTGGACGTGGCCAACCCGCTCGACGAGTGCCGCAGCCTGCTGGTCCGCCGCTGGGGCGAAATGGGCGGCTACTGGGGCATCAACCGCACCATGGCCGAGATTCACGCCCTGCTCTTCGTCACCGGCACCCCGCTCTGCACCGACGACATCATGGCCCAACTGCACGTCTCCCGCGGCAACGCCAGCATGAACCTGCGCTCCCTCGTCGACTGGGGGCTGATCTCCCGTGTGCACCAGTTCGGCGACCGCAAAGAGTATTTCCAGGCCGACACCGACGTGTGGCACATGTTCGAAACCATCCTCCGCGAACGCCGCCGCCGGGAGGTCGAACCGATCATCAGCACGATCGAGCGCTGCCGCGCCATGACGCCCCCGCCGGCCAAAGGCCCCGAGGCGCCGACGGCCCAGCAAGCGGCCGACTTCGCCCGGCGGCTCGAGGAACTCCAGCGCTTCTTCACCACGATGACCACGCTGTTCGAGCTGGTGCTGCGGTTCGGCAAGGACGGCGTAGAAAACCTCGTTCGGCTGGCATCCGGCATCATGGCGGCACACAGTCAGGGCCCTGCCGCTGCGGCCGCCATGCCCGGCCGCACGGCCCGGCCCCGTGCGCGACTCTCCAAGGCTCAGGCGAGGAAATTCCAGCCATGACGGACGCACAGCTTGCCCAAGCGCTCAAGGATGCCGCCCTGCTGGAAGGCGATTTCACGCTCCGCAGCGGCCGCAAGAGCAAGTATTACCTCGACAAGTACCTGTTCGAGACGCAGCCCGTGCTGTTGCGCGAGCTTGCGCGGCGCTTCGCCCATTACGTGGATGACCAGACCGACCGCATCGCCGGCGCCGAACTCGGCGCGATCGCTCTGGCTGCGGCGGCCTCGCTCGAGACGAATCGGCCGTTCGTCATCGTCCGCAACGCGAAAAAAGCCGGCTACGGCACGGGCAAGCTCATCGAAGGCAAACTGGAGCGCGGCGACCGCGTGCTGCTGGTGGAAGACGTGGCCACCTCCGGCGGCCAGGCGCTCGAAGCCGTTCAAACGCTACAGAATGCAGGCGCCGTGGTGACTCATGTAGTGGTCGCGATCGACCGTCAGGAAGGCGCCCGCCAGGCGATCGAATCCGCGAGCCTGCGTTTCGACGCGCTGTTTACGATCGAGGATCTGGGCATCCAGGTTCTACCGCCGGAGACCCGCTGACGCACGTGGTCGGCGCGCTGTACGAATGGCCGTCATCCGTCGCGCGGACGCAGCCGGGCCAATTCCTCAGTAGTTCCAGGGCGTCCCGCGCGATCGTCGCTGCGGCGCCGGGCTTGGCCAAGCGCAGCGCCGCGTCGCGTAACGCCTCGAGCCGCGCCGGCTGGCTGAGGATTTCGCTCACGCGGTGGCCGAGCAGCCGCGGGTTGTTGACCTTGATCGCCGCCCCGTGCTCGAGCAGGTAGTCGCTGTTGCGCGTCTCCTGGCCGGGAATGGGGTTCACGATGACGAGTGGCAGCCCAGAGACCAGCGCCTCGGAACTCGTCAGCCCGCCCGGCTTGGTGATGACCAGGTCCGCGGCGCGCATGTACTCGTGCATCTGCTCCGTGAAGCCGATCACGTACACCCGACGTGGCGCAGCAGCGGCCTGCTCCTCCAGTCGGCGGCGCAGCCGTTCATTGCGACCGGCGACGACCACGATTTGTGCGTCGGCGGGCATCCGCAGCAGCTCGGTCAGCAGCTCGTGCGTCGTCTCCAGGCCCAGCACCCCGCCCAGCAAGAGCACGGCCGGCCGGTCCATCTGCAACCCGAGGGCAGCTCGCGCCGCGGCGCGCTCGGTCGGTTGCTCGAACGCGAGCCGCACGGGAATGCCGGTGACGAGCACTCGCTCCGGCGGAACACCCCACATTGCGAGGTACGCCCGCCCCAGCTCGGTCGCCGTGTAGTAGCGCTCCGTCGGCGTGTGCACCCACAGTCGGTGCGTCTCGAAATCCGTTGTCACCGTCACTTGCGGGCAGCTTAGCCGCCCGCGCCGGCGAAGCTGGGCGGCGATTTCGGCGGAGAGAAAGTGCGTATTGATAATCAACTTGGGCTGCCGCCCGACGATATGCCGCGCGATGGCGCCCGTGAACAGGCCTTGGATCGATCGTCGCACCCGGTCGTGCCCTGGCCGCGCCAAGTGGTCCATCTGGTCGTACAACCACCCCATGGCTGTGGGAAAGCGGCGCACCATGCCCGCGTACCCGCCGCCGTAGAAACGCCGAAAGAAGGGCCCGGCGGAGGCCAGCACGTCGTGCACCTCGACGCGCAGTGCCGGTGCGAGGCTGCGGAGCGCGGCCTCGACCGCGCGGGCGGCGATCAGGTGCCCGGCGCCGGTGGACGCCGCGAGGATCAGAATCGGTCGGCCATTGCTCATGGTCGCAGCGCCGCCGGCGTAGGGCGTCGTGGCCCTCGCACCGGCACGACGGTTATCGCGTCGTGAGTCGCTGGGCCAGACGTTCTGCCAGGCGCGTGAGCGATTCTACACACTCCGCCAGCGTCATGTCGGTCCCGAATCGCGGCGCGCAAACGAAATCGAGCCCCGCCGGCAGCCGCGGCCGCGTGAGTCGAAACGCCTCGCGCAGCAGGCGCTTGAGTCGATTGCGCCGGACGGCCGAGCCGTGCTTGCGTCCCACCACGAGCCCAAGACGAGCGCACGCAAGCTGGTTGGGTATGGCCCATACGGTCAGGCACGCGTCGGCCAGGCGCGCGCCGTGGCTGAGCGCATGCTCGAAATCCCGGCGGCGACGAATGCGAACACAGGGGGGCAGGCGCTGGCGACCGGATTGACCCATGCGGTCAGGCATCGGACGCGGGCTCGGCCGGCTGGAAGAAGCCGATGCTGGCGGTGTGCCCGTGCAGGAAGTTGCGCTGCCCGACGGGACCGATCTCCCCGGCGCAGAAGAAGCCCGCCACGGGAATGTGACCGCCCGCGTCGTGCACCGCCCGCGCGTCATGGTGCCGGTGGTTGAACAGGTGCGTTCCGCGGCCGTTGCAACTGAACAGCAGCGCGCCGGCGGTCGGGCGGCGGCGAATCGGGGCGACCAGCGCGTCCAAGTCCTCCGACGCCGAGCGGCCGTCGCGCACGTGAAACTGCACGGTCTGCCCGGTGCGAATCAGGTCGTTCACGGCCATCGCGCCGGAGCCGGCGTCGAAGCCGATCGGATTGCGGATCACGAAATCGCCGCGCCGGAAACTCTTCTGGTATTCGTTGGCCGCGTAGCCGACCAGCAGGCCACGCTGCTGGAGAAGTTGCCGGTCGCGCGGCGCGATCGCCCCGAGCAGTTGCTTGACAACCTGGAGCGGCGGCTTACCGCCCAGCTCGTAGATGACGTTGCGGTCGGCCCGCGTAATGACCATGTGCTGGCCGATGGGCCGACAACCCTGCGAGACGACCGCGTGTACGTGCACGTTCCCCCACAGCGCCACGCCGACGAGCCCGTGCCGCAATACCTGCCCATCAAAGACCAGCCGGTTTTGGCCGGGCTCCTCGGCCGCGGAGGCCAGGCCGCCGATGACCGGGCGGCCGGGATACGCGTCGTGCAGCCGATCGAGCAGCGTGAGCAGGGCGGGCGTCGGGTTAAACGTGAACGGGTCAGCCAGAACGACGAAATAGGGCTGCGCATCGGCCGACAGATTCAGATACTCCTGCACCTGTGTGGCGGACTCCAGCCGCTGCAAGTCCTCCGCCGACAAATGGAACGACGTAAGCTGCACGCCCGGCAGATGCGCGGCCCACACCACGAGCGCCGGCTGGTGCTCGTACTCCAGCTCGCCGCCGATCACCGCCTCGGCCGGCAGTTGCTCGTGCAGCGCCTGGGCCAGCTCCTCCAGCCGATCTTCGAAGTGCGCGCTGGCAAAGAGCAGGCACAGGTCCACCGGCGCTGCGCCCAGCGCCGCCCGCACCTGGCCGGCCAGCTCGCGCGGCTGCTCGTCACCCGCGACGGCGGTCGTGATTGCGGTTGCGATTTTCATCTCAGGAACAGTAGCAATCATCAATCCTATTCTACGGCGCCTGTCTGCCAGGACCAACCGGTAAGCTGCGCCCCCGCCGCCAGTTATGACCCCTGCGATCCAAGGCGTCGTTGGGCGGCCGTTACCACCCATCAGCGCCTGCGCGGTCGGATTCCCAGGCCGGGCCGGTCCGAAAGCTCGATCGTACCGCCGGTGCGACCAATGCCTTCGAACGGATCGTCCGCCAGCAGGAGGTGGCCGTCCAGATCGACGTGGTCCACCAGGGACGCGCTGGCCAGCGCCGGGGCGATCGCCAGGCTGCTCGACACAAAACAACCCAACATGACCTGCATGTCCAGCGCGCGGGCCAGCGTGATCATCCGCAGCGCCTCGCGAATGCCGCCGCACTTTGTAAGCTTGATGTTGATGCCGTCCGCGTAGCCGTGCAGGCGGACAACGTCCGCCGGGCGTTCACAACTCTCATCCGCGAAGATGGGCGCGACGTGTAGTTCACGCAGGCGCGCCAGCTCGCGCCACTCTTCTGTGCGGAGGGGTTGCTCAATGAGCGTCGGGCGGAAGCGCGCCAGGGCCTTGATCCGCTCGGCGGCCTGCCCCGGCTCCCACGCCTGGTTGGCGTCCAAATACAGCGGCCCGTCGAAGACCGACCGCACGATCGACAGCGTCTCCTGATCGTGCGGCACGCCGACTTTGACCTTCAGCGCCTCAAAGCCGGCCGCGAGCGCCTCCTCCACTTTCACCTGAATCTCCGCCGGCTCCGCCACGCCGATCGTGAAACTCGTTCTCCGGCGCGGCCGCTCCAGCCCTAGCAGTTTCCAGACCGGTATGCTGAGGCGCTGGCCGACCCAGTCGTGCAGCGCGGCGTCCACGCCCGCGAGCGCCGCCCGCTGATCATCGTGGGCGGCGAGCAAGCGGCGCAGGATCGGCTCAATGGCAAACGGGTCGCCGCCGAGCAGCGGTGCCAGAGCCTCCAGCGCCGCCTCCGAAGATTCGAGCGTCTGCCCGTACAGGGCCGATGGCACGACCTCACCCCAGCCGACGATCCCGTCGTGCGCCAGTTGCACGACGATCGTTTCTTTTTCATCGATGGCCCCCTGCGACGTGGCGAAGCGGTGCCGTGGGCGCAGGCGCTGCCGGTGGTGCGTCAGCTTCACGGCACCCACGGTCCCTGTTCTTCGCCGGCGCTGCCGCTCACCACGTCGTCGAGCGCGGAGATACTGGCCACGGCGTGGCGCTCGACGAACGCGCGGCGACGGTTGACGTGTCGGGCGCCTGACTGCTCCAGTTGCTGAGCCACCGAAGCGTACTCTTCATGGGTCGCATGGCCGTCCTGCCGGTCGTGAACATCCGCGTCGGCCAGCCAGTAGCCCCGCTCATCCCACGCGATGAGGCGCCCGATGTAGAGCAGGGGTCCCTGCGTATCGAGCACGACCTGGCGGTTCAGATAGTCATTCAACGAGGGTGTGCTCATCGCCACCGGCCGCGACACATGGCAGGCTGCGGCCCCTTGCCGCATACGCTCGGGTATTGTACGGCTGTGGCACGTGCGCACCAAGCCGTAGAGCGCGCCCGCGTGAGCCGGTATGCCCGCTCAGAATGACCAGGCCATCGTCCTGCGGCTGAGCGACTTCGCCGAGACGTCGCAGATCGTCACGCTGTTTACGCCCGGCCACGGCTTGGTCCGTCTCATCGCGAAAGGCGCGCGGCGAGGTACAAAGCAGCGCTTCGCGGCCGGCCTCGACGTGCTCGAGCAGGGCGACGTGAGCTTCCATCCGGCCCGCGAAGCGGGGCAACTGGGCACGCTCAACGAGTGGGTGCAGCGCGACGCGTTCGCCGGCCTGCGGCGCGAGCTGGCCCGCCTGTATGGCGGACTGTACGCGGCGGACCTCGTCGCGAGTCTGACGGAAGAGGAAGATCCCCATCCCGGGCTATTCGAGGACCTCCGGGCCATGCTGACCGAGCTATCCGGCACCGGCGCGCCGCTGGCAGTCGTGGCAGCGTTCCAAGCCGATCTGCTCAGCGCGCTGGGCTATGCGCCCAATTTCGACCAGTGCGTGGGCTGCCGCCGTCCACGGGTCCCCGGTGCGCCGGCGTACTTCAGCTCCACCGCGGGCGGGCTGCTGTGCCGCGACTGCGAGGCGCATTACGTCGAAAAACGCCGCCTGCTCAAGGGGCTGGCCGACACCACGCCGCGGACCGGCGACGCCCGCGCCTGGCTGGGGTTGCAGGACTACCATCTGACGCACCTGGCGGGCCGCCCATTCAAGAGTGCCGCGGCCCTGTGGCCCGCGTTGGGGCTGGTACGCCGTTGAACCGGATATAATCGGGTGTGGTCGCTGGCTCAGGGGCATGATGGACGACGAGCCAATCGAAATCCCAGCGCAGGTCCCAGTCTTCCCCCTCCCGGAGGTGGTGCTGTTTCCACGCGCCGTGCTTCCGTTGCACATCTTCGAGCCACGCTATCGGACGATGGCGGTCGACGCCCTGGCCGGGGCCGGCATTCTGGCGATCGCGCTGCTCAAGCCGGGTTTTGAGCCGCGCTACTACACGCTGCGCGCCCCGATCCACCCGGTCATCGGCCTCGGGCAAATCGTCGCCTCCGAACAGCTTGACGACGGGAACTACAATATTCTCCTGCACGGCGTCGCGCGGGCGCGTATTCGCGAGGAGGTCCCGCACAAGCCCTATCGCGTCGCCCGCATCGAGTTGCTGGAGTCGCCGGCGGTCGCTCCCGGCGGCGCGCTTAAGGAATCCCGCCAAACCCTGTACAAGACCGTCCGTCAGGAATTCGTCGGCGACCACGAAATCCGCGAGCACTGGCTGCGGTTGTTCAAGACGAAACTAGAGCTCGGCGAGCTCGCCGACCTGATCGCCAGCGTCCTGCCGATCGACGCCGAGCTGCGCCAGAGCCTGCTCGCCGAACCCGACCCCGTGGCCCGCGCCACGACGTTGTGCGGGCACATTCGGATACTCTCGGCGGTCACTCGCGCGCGCCGGACGCCGGACCTCGCATCCGAGTGGGCTCAAAACTGACCGCGCGGCCGCACCCTAGCCCCAACGCGTCAGCCCCAGCAGCCGCCAGATCCGGAGTTCCCAACCCGTCCACAGCGAACCAATCAGGGCGGCCACGAAGATCCCGAGTTTGATATAGAACACCACGCGCTCGGCCCGCGCGACCGCGTGCGGTTCCAACGCGAACTTCTGGAGCACGCGCGAGCGCGCGCTGATCGCTCCGTGTCGCCAACTGCGCCCCTCCGGCGGGATGCCGTTCAGCACGGCCACCTCGTTGAGCGTCTGGCCGAACACCTGCGCCGCGGTGCTGCACAGTGCATCGGCGGCGGCGGTGCCCGGGTTCTGGCTGAGTCCCCCGTGCACCGCACACGGCGCCAGGCAGGGCAGGCCGCTGAGTGTCAGCGTCCGCACGCCGAACATGTCCGCCTGCCGCTCGAAACGTCGTGAAATCCAGCCGAAGAGCACGCCCCACTTCAACACGAGTGCGGCTCCGACGAGCGTGGCGAAGAGCTGGAAGCGCGGGTCGTGCGTGTGGTAGCCGCGCGTCTGAATCGAAAAGAGCGTGACGGCGCAGCCGCTGATCAGGGCGAAGAGCAGGAAGAAGAGGATGTGGTGCCGTTTGACGTGCCCGGCCTCGTGGCCGAACACGGCCTCGATCTTCGTGTCCTCCAGTTGCTCCAGCATGCCGTCGGTGATCAGCACGTACCGGAGCGGTGCCACCACGCCCATGACCGCCGCGTTGACCAGCATCCCGCCCGCTTTCCAGACCAGGATTGCGCGGCAACGCAAGCCCAGCCGCCGGCACAGCGCCTGGAGCTTGTCGCGCAGCGGACCGTCGGGCAGGCGCTGCGTCGCCCACACGCGGCGCAGAATCTCCGGCGCGATGATCGCCACCGCGAGCGCCGCCAGACCCAGCAAAACGTCCGCAAAATACGCGTGCCCGGACAGCGCGCGCAAACGGTCGTCGTAGCGATAGATCACATCGCGGGCCGCGACGATGAGCAGCATCGGGATCAGGATGAACAGAAGCTGATGGCGCAGGTAGTAGACGAGATACGGACCGAGCGACCACACCGGCCGCACCGGCCGACCCCGAAACAGGTACACCTCCAGCGCGATCTGCCGCACCGCCCGGTCCGCCGGATAGAGCGCAATCCACACCAGCAGCAGAGACAGGAGAAACGGCACGATCGCGAGCACAGCGGGTATGACCGGCCACGTGCCGAGGCCCGGCCGTGGGGCGCAGAGATTCGGCCAATCCGTGGCCAGCAGCACGGCGCTCTGCCCGCCCAGCAACGCCGCCTGCACCAGCATCGTCCCCCGCCCCAGCGCCGCTTGCCCGCGACCCGGCTCGGCGAGGTGACGTTCCAGCAGGCGCAGCGTGCGGCGTGAAACGAACACCGCCAGCAGCGCCGGGAGAAGCGTCGCCGCCGTGACGGCGAGCAACACGGCCCCCGGCGCGGTCACCCAGCCATACAGCGGCTCCGGGCACGCCAGGACGATCGATAGAACGACGATGACGACCAGCAACATACGCCGGCATAATACGGCAAACGACCGCCGTTTGGGTCAGGAGCATCACGTGCGTGTGAAGGTCTGTGGCGTTACCCGGTGTGAAGACGCGCTCTTCGCGGCCAGCCGGGGGGCCGACTTCATCGGGCTGGTGCGCGCCGCGAGCCCGCGCCAGGTCGCGATCGACACGGCCCGTGCCATCGCGACGGCACTCCCGCCCGCGACCCTACCGGTGCTGGTCTTCCACGATGCCCCCCTCGACGAGGTGTGCGCCACGCTCGACACGACCGGCATTCGCTGGGTTCAGTTGCACGGCGGAGAGACCGTGGCCTACGCGCACGACCTGGTGCTGCGGCTTCCGAATGTGCCCTTGATCCGCGCCTGGGAAGTCGCCGGACCGCAGGCGGCAACGCACCTGCTGGAGCACCTTCGCGCCGCGGCCGACACCGGCGTGCGATTCCAGGTCTTGCTGCTCGATGCTCCGAAAGGGCGGCAACACCCGGGCTATGGAGTTCTTGGCGACGTGTCACGACGCTGCCGCGGGCAGGCGGACGAAATCTGGTGCGCCGGCGGCCTCACGCCGGAGAACGTCGCCGCAGCCGTGCGCGCGGGAGACTATGACGGCGTAGACGTGTCCCGCGGCGTCGAACTGCGTCCCGGCGTGAAGGACCAAGCCGCGCTCGCCCGCTTCATTGCCGCCGCCCGCGCCCGTTGAAGCGCGCTGGGTCTGCCGCAGCGCGGCACGCGACCGGCATCCCGGGTCGGCGAGACACCGGCCGCGCGGAACGCGGTTGGGTTGCTCCTCAGCCGATCTTATTTACCCCCCAGCAGTTTCACGAACGGATCAATGTCAAAGTTGTTCACCGCCCCGTCGCCGTTGCAATCGGCCAGCAGGCACGTGCAGTTGGGGTAGCTTCCGGCATAGCGGTCGCGGTTGACGAGGGCGAGCACGAACGGGTCGACGTCGTCGGTATTGATCGCGCCGTCGCAGTTCAGGTCGCCGATCGGGAAGTACTGGAGTTTGGGGTTGGGCATCAGGATGACCGGGCGTTTGCCGTCGTTGACCGTAACGACGAAACGGTCGAGGCCCGGCTTCGTGCCGGCCGTCAGGGGGACGGAGAACGTGCCGTCGCCGTGGTTGATCGGCGTGCCGATCGCCGAGCGGCCGGCGCTGTCCGGGGCGTGCGTGACGGTGAGGCTCTGGATCGGGATGGTGACGCGCTGGTCACGCCAATCGTGGAGCGCGATCTTCATCGTCGTTTTCGCGGTACCGTTGGGCGGGATGGGCTTGGGGTCGAAGGCGACGGTGGAGTGGATCGCGTCGGGGCGCCCTTTCAGCTCGTTGCGGCGAAGATCGAAGAGCACTTGCAGGTGCAGGACGGGGTCGGGATTGGCCGGGACCGCGTTCGGCACGTTGAGGCGCAAGTAGTAGTTGCCGTCGGCGCAGCCGTAGAGGTTGCACTCGGGGTCGTCGGCGTCGCCGATGCGGGCGAAGATCATGCCGCCGATGTGGCCGGACTTTTTGAGCGGGTAGGGCGGGCAGCCGCACTTGGTGGGCTCCTCGGGGGAGCAGGAGCAGCGGCCGTCGCCGCCGGCCTTGCGCGCCGCCTGCATGGCCGCCATCATCTTGGTGGGGATGTCGCCAGGCGTGCTCCGCAGGGCCTGCTCGATCGCGGGTACAACGCAGTCGCCGGCCAGAATGTTGCCTTGGATGGCGTAGACCAGGGTGCCCTGGGAGCCGACGACGCCGCCGGCCCATTGGAACGTCTGGTTGCCGGTGAAGGTGATCGTGCGGCCGAGCACGTCGGCGATGCCGTACTGACGGCGCTCGTGGTCCGGCAGCGCGGCCAGCGCCTTAAGAATGTCTTCCGGCGACGTGCCGGCCTTGAGGCCGTCGAAGATGATAGGTCGACGGATGCCGTCGAAATCGCCGGCGGCCTGACACGCGGCGGCACCCTTGCCGACGACGACGACCGGCACAATCCCCAGCAGGTCGAGGCCGGTCAGGCAGGTGACCGTGCCGACGGCGACCTCTTTGGTTTCCGTATCGGCGATGGCAATGGACCAGGTGGCCTGCGCGACCGAGCCGGTCGTAAAGACGAATACTGTGGCGGCCAAGGCCGCGATGGTCCGAGAACTACGCAACATGATTCCACACCTCCGGTCGCCTGGCTCTATGATGTGTCGCGGAGGGCCAGAAAGTCAAGGAAAAAGTCGTGCGGGCGGGGCCGCTACGGCGTCAGCAGCTTCACGAACGGGTCGATGTCGAAGTTGTCGACCTTCCCGTCGCCGTTGACGTCCGCCAAGGTGCGGTCGCAATTGGGGAACTGCCGCGCGTACTCGGTTGGATTGGTCAGCGCGAGCACGAACGGGTCGATGTCGAAGTTATTCACGGCTCCGTCGCAGTTGAGGTCGCCAGCCTGCGCAATCCGGACATACAGGTCGGGCAAAATCGACTTGGTGCCCGGCGGCGGTTTGCCAAGAAGACAGGGGTCGCCGAACCCGAAGCAAACGCAACTCGCGCCGATGCCGGAGGGCCCAACCATCAGGTACACAGGTCCATAGGTTTGAAAGCGGACGTCGCCCACGAGAAAGTGCCATTTCATGCGCGCCTCGTCGATGTAGGACAGCGGATCGCGGTCGTCGCCGCCCAGACCGGCCTTGGCAATCGCGAGCAGCGCGATACGCTCGTCGGGCACAGGGTCAAAGTCGCTGCTAGTTTCCCAGCGCCGCATCGCACCCCCGCCCCACGAGGGATTGTACATCGTGCCCCCCGTTACGTCCCGATCCGACATCAGGTCCACGTTGCGGCACACGTCGCCCAGCAGAATCGCTGCCCACAAGTACGCCGGTTGATCCCGGACCACGGTCGGATTGGTCTTGGCGGTGTACTCGGGCGGCACGCCGGTCACGGTGTTGGTTTTGGAGAAGTAAAGCTCGATACAGTCGCCGCGGACCGTCGGTACGAGCGCCACAGAGATCAAGAGTGCCAGAAGTGTTCTCATGTTTTGACCCTCCGGGTCGTCCTGTTTGGCGACGAGGATATGGGCTCGCGGCGACGCGCCTGGGTCCGGTCCTCCCCGTCGCCTTGATATTAGTACTACAACGCTAGAAACCGCCAAGGCGCCAAGAGCGCCAAGTTCGCCGAGACACGAACGTCGCGGGCCTGGCGGCCTGCCCGCGTCGGGCGGTACCCCGGCGCTAGCGGTGTCACCACCCCCGGATCTTGTTACTGACACTCGTTCTGGCGCACGGGAGGTCAATCCCTGTATTTCTTGGCGTCCTTGGCGTCTTGGCCGTTGCATTTCGGTGCACAAAGTAGCGTTGTAGTGCTAGTCAGGTTCGGGCCGGTGAGCGTCCAGCGGCTCTGGCCGACGTCGCCGCGGCGTGGGCCGGGCGGCGGACGGTTGTTGGGCGCCCGGGCCGGGCTTGGTCATCAAGGGCCGCGGCACGGCCATCGTGGACAAGCCGCCGGCGGCCGACGAGCCGTTGGCCGCTACCGTTCGCGCGAAACCCTTCAACTGGAAACCGCACTAGCGCGCAGACCGCGCGTGCGGCGCCGCTGGGTTGGGTGTGCGCGGCTCAGGCCGACTGGCGGCGAACGGTCATGTCGAAGCCGCGGACCATGTTCTTGTAGAGACTGTACGTGGCCGCCAAGTATGCGGCGGCGGAGACCAGACTGAAGAAAGACCGCGCCACGCGCGCTGACAGGAGGGTGCCCGGCGTCGCCTGGCCGCTCTCATCCAGGGCGCGCACGTGATCAATCAGCGCCAGCATGGCGGGAAACGGCGTGAAAGGCAGCGCGACGGCGGCGACGATGGGTGACGCCGACCGCATGGCCGCGCCGCAGGCCCACAGCAGCCCGGTGGCGCCGAGCACCATCGCCGTGCTGAGCATCACCGCCGGCACGGTCTTTTTCGACATCAGCGAGAATTGTAACCCGATCATCGCCGCCAGGGCCGTATATGCCACCATCAGCAGCGGCGTGAGCAGAAACGCCTCGGGCGTGATGACTTGTGGATAGCGTCCGATCGTCACCAGGCCGCCTAGGGCGAAGGCGCCCAGCGTGATGGTCGGTACCGCGATCAGCGGCAGGGCGAAGCTCACCAGCCCACGGAGCATGCCGGCGATGATGTATTGACTCGTCAGCGGGGTGACCAGCAGCAGCTCGATGGTTTGGGATTCCTTTTCACGCGTGAGCGTCGTGGCTGCCGTGTTGGTTACGACGAGCAGGATCACGGCCAACTCGATCCACACCAGGGCCACGAGCCAGTCGCGTGCCGTTTGTGGATTGGTGACAGACAGCGGGGCCCAGCTTCCGTAATGCGCGATCGCGAGCAGGATGCCGGCCAGCGTGCCGCCGAGGATGAAGACCCAGCGTAGCAGCGACCGACCGCCGGCGGAGGCGCGCGTGGCGGCTTCGCGCCAGGCGATGGGGTTGTGCCAAACTCGGCGGAGTCGACGCCGTCGCTCGCCGCCGGACGCTTGCACGAAAAAGTCCCGCGCGCGCGACACCAGCGTGGACTCGCCTTCGCGCGCTCCGGCCCGGACGAACACCAGGCTGATAATCACCATCACGAGCGACGCCAGCGTCGTCAGCAGCATGTAGCCATAGTGTGGATAGGCCAGCAGCCACCACGCGGGCCAGCCGTAGTGATGCACGTGCGCCGGCGCGGGCGCGGGCGTTTGCCCGGTCACGACGAGCAGGGCCAGAAACGGATGCAGCGGCGCGAGCCAGCTCATGCGCATCGCCCAACTGGTGCTGAGCGGCGCCTCGGGCAACTGCCCGTAGGAAGTGGTTGCGAGGGCCCAAATCCCTAGCAAGTAGATGGCAATGCCGGCGAAGAAGGCGAAAATCGTTCGCCGCGTACCGATCTTCAGGAAGCTGATCATGATGGCGAGCGAGCCGGTAACGAGCCCGGTGCAGGCGGCCAATCCGAAACTTTGAAAGATTTCGGTCGTCGTCACGCCGCCGTAGATCATCGTGATGCAGAAGATCGGCAGGCCGGCCAGCAGCAGGGCCCACACGAAGAACAGCCGGCTGAAGAGCGAGCCGAGCACGATCTGGGCGTTGGTCAGCGGCGTGGTCAGCAGGATGTGCAGCGTATTGGTGTCTTTTTCCTGCGTAATAGCCCCGGCGCAGAAGATGGGGGCGATAAAGCTCATCAGGAAAAGCTGCACGAGGCTGACGCCCATGAACGTCCAGCTCGAGTTCTTGGCCAGTTCCGCGAGCGAAGTTCCCGCCCCGCGCTGAAACAGCCCGCTGCCCATCGCGACCAGCACGACGAACAGGGCGGCCAGATAAACCAGCCGCGCCCAGACGTGCCGGACGCGCTTGCTGCCAACGGCCACCACGCGCACGAGAATGGGATTGCCGGGCAGCAGCCGCCAGAGCCAGATCGCGACATCGTGGAAAACGCTCATTGGAGTTATCGGACTGTCTCGGCGTTAGGAATCGGTTTCCAGACGAGCAATGCCGGCTCACGGTACGCCCGCGACCACGCGGCAAGCTCGACCCAGTCCTGGTGTCGTTCGGCGAGCGAATCTAAGTCATTACAGAACAGTAGGTTACGTCTTTAGAACGCATCGTCCCAGCCATGTAGCGCGGCGCGACACTGGGTCGCCCGGACTTCGGCGCGCGGCGCATGCACTTACGCAAGACCGCGAGGATTCGCCAAGAATTCTCACAAACTTGGAAAACTCATGTACAAGGCACGTACATGCGATATACTCCATTAGCGACCAAGACAGCCGCTTCGGCGACTGGCGAGGACTATCCCTCCTTGGCCGCCTCTTTTATGGCCACGTTTTCCCAGCCCGTACCCTGGAACGGATCCTGGCATATTCGTTCTCATTCTGGTCTGGTCGCGCGTACCGACGGTAGGCAACGTTGCTGCAAATATCGGCCAGTTGAAGCAGATGGGTCGTATGCGACGGCATGAACATCGCCGTCTCCACGACCCGCCGGGGCTCAAGGCGGTCAGAGAACTCGAGCAGGTAGCTTTGGAAGTAGCGTAGGTTTTCGTCGCTGTCGGCCTCAACAGAGTCGAGGATAGCAATGCCTGATTTATCCCGCTGCGTCCCCAGGAACTCGTTGTATCGCTCCAGCAGTAGCTCAAGCGATCGAACCGAGGGGTTCGTGTATCGTTCACGCTGATCGAGATTGATCTTCTGCTTGTCGATGGCCACGACCAGCAAGTGGATATCGATTTCCCGCCCGATCGAATCGAGCAGGTCTACCAGGAACTGCTGTCGCTCTGTCGGGGACCAAGCTGCGAAAGCTCCCTTCCCCGCACGTATTACTCGGAGCGGAAAATGTTGAACGTTGTCGGGTGCCACGGGCCGCTCGCTGCCAGTGCGGATTACCGCGTTTGCACGGGCGGACCAGCCGCCCGTGGCACCCGATCGTGGAACGCCGTGTTCAACGTTTTCCGCTCCCCTTAGTAAGTCACCGGCCTTGATCTCGGCATTCCAGCGCAGGCCGCGAGCATGTTTGAAGTCGAGCAGTACTTGTTTGACGTGCATCCAGCGCCAGCCGTGCAAGACGACACCCGCGCGAACAAAATACCGGGTGGGGCCGCCTCGCGCCGGGAACGCGCCGGTCCGTGGATATCCACAATCTCCTGACTCGTCCACGTACATCAGATGCATGCTCGGCCCTTTACTGCACAATGCCCTTCGTAAGCCGCATGGAGGCGGTTTCGAGGTTGACCTCTTCCCGACACCTCAGTACCTGGTGGGGTTCACGATGAGGGCGGCCGGCACACCGACCGGGCGCCTCGCAGAATGGCGGTTGACGCCGGCCGCCGCCGTTCGCCCATGCCGTGCGACGAGATGCGCGGTAAGATAGCGGCGGTGAACGCGGAACTGTCGACGATCCTGAGCGAGCTGCGCGGCGGGCTGGAGCGGCTCTACGGTGAACGGCTGGTGCGGGTTATGCTGTTCGGCTCGCGGGCTCGTGGCGACGCCGAGGCCGACGCCGACATCGATGTGCTGGTTGTCCTGCGGGGGTCCGTCCGGCCGTACGAGGAGATCGGGCGCGTCAGCGCTCTCAAAGCGGGCCTCTCGCTGCGCTACGACTGCGTAGTCTCGTGCGTCTTCCTCGACGCGGACGCGTTTGCGCATCGCGGCGGACCACTCCTGCGTAACGTGCGGCGCGAGGGAATCGAGGTATGACCGACGCGCAGCGCGAACTGCTACAAAAGGCCGCCGAGAGCGTGGCTGCGGCGCGCCTGCTGACCACCGGCGGCCATCCGGGCTTTGCGGCCGCCCGTGCTTACTATGCCATGTTCTACGCGACCGAAGCGATCCTGGAAGCACGGGGTCTGTCGTTCGCCAAGCACTCGGCGGTGATTGCCGCCTTCGGGAAGCACTTCGTTCGTACCGGAGCCGTGCCGGAAGAGTTCCATCGCTACTTGCTCGAAGCCTACGACGTACGTCAAGCCGGCGACTACGGCGGCCCCGAGGACGTCCCGCCAGAGGAGGCCAAGGTGCAGATCGAACGGGCCGAGCAGTTTCTCGCGGCGGCGCAGCGACTTCTGGCGCTAGACCCGACGGAGCGCTCGGATGCCGCCTCACCCTGACGGTCCCCGGCACGGCGGCCGAAGGCGGGGCGACCAGTTTTCGGCCGATCGAAACGGGTGCCCGGCGGTGTGCGCCGCACCAAGCTGGGTCAGGTGCCCGCAACGGCGCGGGGCGCGAGACGACCGGACGGCAAATCGACCGCTGCGCCATGCCCCAGCTCATTGCACGATCCCCTTCGTCAGCCGCATGAACGCCGTCTCCAGGTTCACTTCCTCCTGCTTGATCTCCTGAATGCGCAAGTTGTTTTGGAGCATCGCCCGGGCGATGAAGCTGAAGTCCGTCGTGTCCGATTCGAGATTCAGTACGACCTGCCCGTTCCGCAGTTGCGCCGCCTGGACGCCGGGGAGCTTTTCCAGCACCTGGCGGGCCTTTTCCTGATCGTCGGGCGTGACGACGTGGACGACGCTGCCCACGCGCGCCCGGCGCAGAGCCTCCATGACGGAGCCTTGATAGATCAGCTCGCCGCGCTCGAGGATGCCGATGGCCGTGCAGAGATCGGCCAGTTCGGGCAGGATGTGCGAGCTGATGAGGATGGTCTTGCCCATGCGGTGCAGCTCCTTGAGCAGCTCGCGGATTTCGATGCGGGCCCGTGGGTCGAGCCCGCTGGCCGGCTCGTCCAGCAGCAACACCTTCGGGTCGTGCAGCAGCACGCGCGCGATGCTCAACCGCTGCTTCATGCCGCGCGACAGCGAGTCCACCAATGCGTCGCGCTTGTAGGTCAGGTCCGTCAGCTCCAGCACGTCGCCAACAATCTGCGTCCGCTTGCGACCCGTGATGCCGTACGCGGCGGCGAAGAACTCCAGGTATTCCTGGACCGCCATGTCCTCGTACGCGCCGAAAAAGTCCGGGACGTAGCCGATCAGCGGGCGAATCCGGCGGGACTCGTAGCCCACGACGTGCCCGCACACGCGGGCCTCACCCCACGTCGGCTGAAGCAGCGTGGCGAGAATGCGAATCGTCGTCGTCTTGCCCGCCCCGTTCGGCCCGATGTAGCCGAAGCACTCACCCTCTTCGATGTTCAGGTGCAGGTTGTTCAGCGCCACGAGCTTGCCGTAGCGCTTGGTCAGGTTGATCGTCTGGATGATCACGGCGTCAGCTCCCCCGGCAGCTCGGCCGGCGGGCGCCCTTCGAAACCGATCGGCACCCGGAGGCGGTACAGGCTCACACCCTCCGCGAGTCCAAGCGCCTTTCCGTTACCGTACAACCGCCCCGGCCCGGGATGGTCCACGATCAGCAGCAGCACGGCCTGTCCGACCAGCGCGTCGCTCCGCTGGCCGGCGGGCGCCTTGACCAGCCCTTGCATGAGCCAGTGCGACACGTCGGTATTCATCAACCCCTCCGTTGTGATCGGCCGACCCGTCGCCTTCTCAAAGTCGTCCTGACAGTTCAGATAGTACGTGCGGGTGGACGCCAGCAATGCGGCCCGCAGGGTCGGATCCAGCCCCGCCGCCGGTGGCCCGTACGGCGGCGACGCAGCACCCACCCACCACTGCTGCTGGTGCCAAAGCGTCGGCAGGTCGGGCATCTGAGTGCGCTTGCGATCGGCTAGCCGCAACCAACGCATCTGCGCCTGGCGCACGGCCTCGAACTGAGGTTGCCCGACCTGACTGATTCGGCCGCCGGCCTGGATCGGCGGCAGCGCGACGGCGAGCACGTTAATGCCCGGCGGCACGCTCGCGCGCTTCCAGTAGTTCGTCGTTTTGCCGGCGGCACGCGTCGGGTAGTCGTCATCGCGGAAGCGCGGGTCGACGTACAGCAGATAGCCGCCGAGCACGCGGAAATCCAGGTCATTCTGAATCCAGCTTCCGGGCGTAATCTGCCCGGTCTGCCGGTCCGCGACCAGGTCTGCCCGAACGCTCCCGCTCAGTTCCGCCTGGCAGACGCCCTCGAACTGCTTGAGCGTCGCTCGCCGCGGCACGCGCTCCAGCGCCGCCTTGCCGCACAGCGCGGTGTACCGTTGCGGTGTGGCGTAGGTGCTCGCGCCGGCGGGCCCGCGGGCCAGCGGGCGCAGAAAGCCGCCCTCGCCCGCCAGCGACAGGTCAATCGGCACCCGACTGGGACTGCTGTATCCGAAATAGCAGCGGCTCGTCGCGGCCCGCGAGCCGGCCTCCAGGTCGACCAGGCTGACGACCTTCACGCCGCGCGACACGCCGCGCAGCACGCCGACCGTCGCCAGGCTGACGGTGCTGCCAGCCACGGCGAACAGCGCGAAAACGGTCCAGCTCAGTGGCGTGAGTGAATGTTGCCGCAGCCACCACCAGCTTCCGGCGGTGGCCAGCCCGATGTAGACGACGACGAACGCGAACGCCGCCAGCACGAGCACGCTCGACCAGGCTTTGAAGCTCACGGCCTCCATGAGGTCGTCGTACAGCGTGCGCGGGTTCAGCGCGACGGCGAGCTGAAGCACACCGCCCTCACTTTCGCGGAACTTGGCGGTCGTCGGGTTCAGATCGAAAAGCTGGGCGTAGAACGCGTCGTTGACGGGGACTTGCAGCAGGTCGTGCAGGCCCGCTGCGACCGCCGTCACGCGCCCGGAGCCGACCGTCTGCATCGTCACCAGGTCGATGACGCGTCCGCCGGCGACGAGCGCCCGTACGGCGCGGAGGGCCCCCGGTTTGGCCTCGACCGCCGCAATCGTGATCGGCGTGGTGAACGTGCGCTCGCCCGTTTCGCGATCGCGTTGATAGGTATCCTCCACGAACTGCTGGAAGAACTGCTCAAGCTGCTGCACCTCGAGCGTCTGCGCCGCGGCGGTGCCCGGCGACTGGACCGGCAGCAGCTCGGCCAGCTCGCTCTTCTGCACCGCGGGCCAACTGGCCCCCAGCCCGACGACAAGCTGCCCGCCCGCGCGCACCCACTCGCGCAGCGCCTTGAGCTGCGCGATACTCAGCGAGGCCGGGTTCGGCTCGTCCCACACCAGCACGTCGACGGCTTCCAGCCCGAGCCAGCGGTCCGGCAACTCCGCCGCCGGGAGCGTGGCGATGAGGATATTGCGGTAATAAGGTCGTGTGCCGAAACCCCGCTCCAGCGGCAGCCAGCCGGGCGTCTCCAGCGTCCGCAGCCGTGTCAGCGGGCGGGCGCTCGCGTCCAGCACGAGCAGGGCGTCGTTGCCGATGATGTCCACCGCCGGCAGCGGCAGTTGGGTCACCGGGCGGCCGTCGGCGTCGAACACCTCGAGCGTCGGCGACGGGCCGGTCCCAAATGGGTCCCGCGCCCACACCGCGTAGCACCAGGCCCGCTTAAGGCCCGCGTCCGGCGTGACCGTCACCGGCGTCTCGACGTAGGAGACCAGATCGCCGTCCAGGTCGGGCAGCTCGACCCGCAGGCCGCCCTGAAAGAGCTGACTGCCCTGCACGCGCAACTGCACCTGAATCGGCACCCACTGGCCCGCCCGGGCGACCTGCCCCGCACCACTCGTCGTCGACGCCCGGAAGCCCACCGCCGTGACATCGCCCGTCACCGGCTGACCGCGCACCATGACGACCCGGAGCAGCGCGATCCCCAGGGCCACCCACCAGCGTCGGTTGATCCGTTCCACGACGTCCCTCGAGACCCGGTCAGAGCGCGGGTGCGCACGCCGGTCCCTAGTAGTTTACGCTCCAGGAGCCCGAAAGTGCCCCTCTCGGGATGGTTCGCTCAAACGCGGCCGCTGGCGGGCCGTCGCTACGCCACGATGAAGTTGACGAGCCGCCTGGGGACGACCACGGCGCGTTTGACGACCTTGCCGGCCAGGAGACGCGCGATGACCTCGTTGGTTCGCGCCGCCGCGATGTGCTCCTCATCGCTCCCGTCGGTGGTCACCGGCACGCGTCCGCGGACTTTGCCGTTGATTTGCACGGCGATTTCCACGGTCGCGTCTTTGGTCAGGGCCTCGTCGTACTGCGGCCAGCCTTCTTCCAAGAGCGAGCCGGTATGCCCGAGTCGTGACCACAGTTCTTCACCAATGTGCGGGGCAAAGGGGGAGAGGACCAGCAGGAACCGTTCCACCTGGTCGCGCCCAACCGCGTCGGCTTTGCTCGCCTCATTCACCCAGACGATCATCTGGGCGATTGCGGTGTTCAGCGCAAAGCGCTGGATGTCCTCGCCGACTTTCTTGATGGTCTTGTGCAGCAGCCGCTCGGGCGCCTCGTGCCGCCGGTCGGTGATCTTGGGATTTACGCGCCCGCCGCTATCCGGCTGGCCTTCATCGATCGGCTGGATGACCAGGCGCCAGACGCGCTGGAGGAAGCGGTGTACGCCGATGATGTCCCGCGTATTCCACGGCTTGCTCGTCTCCAGCGGACCCATGTACATCTCGTAGAGCCGCAGCGTGTCCGCGCCGTACTCCGCGATGATGCGGTCCGGGTTGACGACGTTCTTGAGGGCCTTGGACATCTTGGCGGCGGTTTCGGTGAGCGGCTCGCCCGTCTGCCGGTGGTAAGCGCCGTCCTCGCGGAAGTCGATCTCATCGTAATGGACGTAGACGCCGCGCGCGTCCTGGTAGGCGTAGGCCGTGATCATGCCCTGATTGAAGAGCTTCTGGAACGGCTCGGGCGTTGAGACGTAGCCGCGGTCGTACAACACCTTGTGCCAGAAGCGGGCATACAGCAGGTGCAGCACCGCGTGCTCGGCCCCGCCCATGTAGAGGTCCACGCCGCCGGGCTGCGCCGCCCCGTCCGGCCGTTTGCCGCCGAGCCAGTACCGCTCGACCCGGGGGTCGATGAGCGCCCGCTCGTTGCGCGAATCGCAAAAGCGCAGGTAGTACCAGCACGAGCCGGCCCACTGCGGCATGGTATTCAGCTCGCGCTGGCAGGTGTGTCCGTCGTGCTGGACGTAGCGCCATTCGGGCGCGGCTTTGGACAGCGGCAGCGAGATGGGCGCGTTCGGATCGTCGCACATCACCGGCTTGAAGTCCTCAAGCTCGGGCAGCACGACGGGCAATTCGGCTTCGGTGACCGGCACGACGGTCTCGGCCCCGGGCGCGTCCTGCCGGTGCAAAATCGGGAACGGCTCGCCCCAGTAGCGCTGCCGCGAGAACAGCCAGTCGCGGAGCTTGTATTGAACCGTCCCCTCGCCCAGATCACGCTCCTCGAGCCACCGCGTGATGACCCGCTTGGCCTCCGGCGTCGGCAGGCCGTTGATACTGCATTGGCCGGGGAAGTGCTCGTCGTCGTCGGGTGGCGAGTTGACCGCAACGCCGTCGCCGACGTAACCGCGCCAGTCCGCGCGGGCCGGCGGCTCGACGACCTGGACCACATCCAGGCCGAACAGCCCGGCAAACTCCAGGTCACGGGTGTCATGGCCCGGAACCGACATGATCG
>Ga0214473_10001371_pt1 | contig 32452 bp, 23 predicted proteins | sample RVTome_7_FD_203509 | JGI IMG/M metagenome (GOLD analysis project Ga0214473, IMG submission 203509) | Soil microbial communities from uranium-contaminated site in the Upper Colorado River Basin, Wyoming, United States - RVT98D197 | ecosystem: Environmental > Terrestrial > Soil > Contaminated >...
AACTAATCTTGGACGAGCGCGGTCTAATTAATAAGGATGGTCGGCCGGAAACGGCCAAGGTCAGCATTGACGATACGGTTTTGGTAGAGCAGTGCCGCCGCGGTGACTCTCTTGCTATGGAGCGGCTCATATTGAAGTACCAGAACCGCATCTATAACATCATTTTGAAGATGTGCGCCAATGCCGATGACGCCGCGGAACTTACGCAGGACACGTTTGTCAAAATAATAGAGAGCATTGACGGCTTCCACGGCAAAAGCAGCTTTTACACCTGGGCGTTCCGGATAGCTGTCAACCTGACTTTTAATTATTGTAAACGAAACGCCAAATTCGGCGCACATTCGCTCGATGGCGCTGATGAAGGAAATGGCGAGCAGGGCAGGGAGCGGCTTCGGGAAATTCTGGCAGATACTAATCTGCCGGATCCCGGCGCGATAGCCGCCAACCGCGAGCTGTGCGAAATTATTATGCGGGTACTGATGACGCTCGATGACGAGCAGCGCGCCGTGGTGCTTTTAAGGGATATCGAAGGTATGAATTACGCTCAGATTGCCGAAGTCCTCAATATTGAGCTTGGAACTGTAAAAAGCAGGATAAGCAGGGCTCGAGGTCGTCTGAAAGAAATAATGGAGACTATTTTGCAATGAAACAAAACCAGAATATCGATGAGTTGCTCAATAGCTTCATTGATGGGGAACTTGGCCCGAGAGAGCAGACCGAAGTCCAGCGGCTCGTTGCGAACGATGACGAAATTGCCGGAAAACTGCGCGGACTGCAGAAATGCAGGCTTATGGTAAGTGCGCTTCCATTCGACGAAGCGCCCGCTGAAATTACGCAGGACATAAAAGCGGCCCTCGAACGAAAAACACTCCTCGGCGCAACGCATTCCGATTTCGAGCAGCGCAGGGGCCAGTTGCATTTATTCGCGCGAAAATTTGCCGCCGCCGCCGCGATGTTCCTGCTTGTTGCCGTTCTTGGCGCGGTGGTTTATACGATAGTGTCCCCCGTGGATACAAAGCATAAAAAAGTCGCCGTTGAAAAATGGCGCCAGCCGGTCACCAAAATTGTGATGCAGAAATCTGAAGTTAAGGAGGTAGTTGTAAGTAAACCCGTTGCGCCGCCGCAGGTAGTTGTGGAAAAACCTGTCGCCAAAGCTGACGATTTTACCGGCAAAATTGAGCTAAAGGTGCGCGACATCGCCGCCGCGGACGCATTCATACACAGGGCTTTTGAAGATAATGGCCTGACGCCGCAAAGTTCACCCGTTGGTACAAACCGCAAGGTCTATTCAATCAATTGCAGCGAGCAGACTTTGAAGTCCTTCCTCAGCCAGTTGAAGGGCATCTGGAACAGATTCGATTCGACACGCCTGCTGGTAGATGAAAAGGCTGTGGTCGATGGTGTTACCGCTGAACAGATTTTCAATATTGCCGAGCAGGCCAGCTGCTCCGAACAGATGCAGACAGCGAAAAATTTCGCCGCTTTTAATAGTATGAACCAAAGGCTTCCCGGCAAAGAAGTAATGACCGCGATGGGCGATAAACAGGATGATTTGGCGAATATCCCCAAACCGGTACTGGCATCGAAGGAAAAAGCTAAAGAGACCGCTGCGGACGAAGGTAGCGAAAGAATTAATTTAACAATAGTCATTATACCCAACAAATAATCGATTAGCCCCCGCACCTGTGGCGGGGGGATATTTTTCAGGTAATTATTTAAAAGGTGCAAATGCTCGAAATAGAAAAGTCCTGTCTGGTAATCGTCGATGTTCAGGGCAAACTCGCCCAGTTAATGTACGATAAAGAAACCCTCTTCAAAAATATCCGCGTTTTAATTCAGGCCGCTAAAGAACTTTCAATCCCCATCCTCTGGTGCCAGCAGGTCCCCGAAGCTTTGGGGCCGACCATCCCCGAAATAGCGGAGCTCCTCGGTGACGTTAAGCCGATAAATAAATCCGCCTTCAGTTGCTGCTGCGACGAAAAATTTAATAGCGCGTTGAAAAAAATCGGCCGTCAGCAGGTTCTGCTTTGCGGAATCGAGACCCACGTTTGCATTTATCAGACCGCTATGGATTTGAAATCGAAAGGCAAAGAAGTCCACGTAATCGCCGATGCCGTCTCATCGCGAACGTTAGATAACAAAAAACTCGCCCTCGAAAAATTAAGGACTAACGGCATCGACATCGACTGCACCGAAATGACTTTATTCGAGCTTCTCAAAACCGCCCAGCACCTTAGCTTCAAAACAATCGCAAAACTTATAAAGTGACCCTTTGGTCATTGCGCGAAGTCCCGATGCCTTTTGTCGGGACGACAAAGCAATCCTCAGGGCAGGCCTTTCGACAGGCTCAAGGCAGGTGGGTTCACCAGAAATGGTTCGACGATGCTCACCACAAGTTGGGTTTGATTGGGTTTGTTTTACTGGTTCGTAGTTCATCGTTTTTTTGTTCATAATCCTTTGTTTTAACATAACTTACATTCATTTGAGCATCCGGCAAATTGGCTTTGTTTTGCATAAATTGGTCTTTTCGTGCGTTGTATATCGTATATGGTATGTCGTTCAAGGAATGGATTCCTGTTTCCCGCCTTCGCTCACCACAAGTTAAATGGTTAATTTGGGCAAGCGGGTTAATTTGTTGATTGGTTAATTCAGTAAGTGGCATTTCAGAGGCTCCTTCAATTTGTTGATTGGTTAAATGGTTGATTGGTAAATACACAACTGTCGCGCCCCCTGGGCCATGGAATGTAACCCAGCTAACCGAATATGATAATCACTCTGTTAATAAAATCAAGAACTTTTTGAAGAAATTAAGTAAAAATATAATTTAATTTTTACATCATCTTAACCCATTGATGGAAAAAGAATTAGAAAGTGCGACTTATGATGGATTCGGCAAGCTCACCACCAGTTTTTAGTTTCGGAACAAGGGAATTGACAAACAAACCAGTTTATAGGACTGCATCGTCAGAACGCTTCGGCATTTCTGCTCGGAAGAATCTGAGTTTGAGCGAGTAGCCGTTAAAGAAAATGAAATTCGAGAGTTAGTCCAGTCTGCAGCCCTGTTTTGTGCATCCATCGGCCAAGATTTCGTCGAGATCATCCGGCCATAACATCTCGCGTCTGCCTTCTGCATTTTTAAAGTTTGTTCCTAATGCGTAGCCGAAACCATAGCTGTTATAAAGAGCTATGGCCCTCTGGCTTTCATTCTTTGTGCGGCATCGTAGTATTGCATAATAAAGCATCATTTTGGCAGCGTTGCAACCTGCCTGAGCGGCAGTCATTTCAGACCATTCTTTGGGCACTCCGTGGGAATAGATCGCCTCGCCAATCTTCCCCATGTACCAAAAAGTCATTTCATAGGCAGCGGCGGCAAGGGCTTGTTTAGACCACTTTAGCGTAATTTGCCACCAGTCATCTTTGACCCTTTCAATCCGGTCGCCTTGTTTTGCGGGTACACCGGGGTCAACATAAAGCGATCGTCCATTTTTCGTTGCTTTAAAGCTGAAGGTACGAGGCAATTTCCAGTTGCCCGGTAATACGGTGATTCGAACCACTGGTCGTCTCTTCCCATAGCCGACGCTGACATTTTCAGGAGGATAATTCGTACCATTCACACGTAAGCCTGCTTTTGCTCTTGCTATGTGTTTGTAAAGTTGCGATTTGAGTTCTTTCTTTGATTTATAATATGATGATTTGACCTCCGCGACACCGGCTACAGTTACCCTGTCAGGCTTCTCAACCAAAATATGAAAGTCAGCGCCTTTAAGAATACCCTTGTGATTTTGCCTGTGTACACCCACCGCGTCGCCGACATAGAGCCTTGCAGCTTTGGGAAGCAGACCTTCTCTCTTTAGTATTCTTAACACCTTACAGCAAGGCGCAGCGGCGAGCAGCTCTCCGAGAGCGCCCTGAAAATAATTGATGACACGAAAATAAATAAATCTTATTGCGGCAGCAGTTTCATCATCAGAAAGACGTCTGGAGGCCATCTTCGGAGGAATCGTGCCGCTGTCTTCATAAGGTCCATCCCTGAGAAACCGCTGGAAAAGAATATTGCGTTTATTGGTTTCGATGGTACGGATTGATTCCGATAGAACTTCGCGGAAAACCGACACGGGGTTTGAGCCGGCAGGAAATACAGCACCGGCAGTTATAGCTTTCCCCAGCGAGACCTCTACGTCCTTGCCGAGGGCTTTTCCGAGAATCTCGAATCCGACAGTGTCGGCCAATCTATCGGTATGAATGCTCATAGCAGGCACTTTTATCATATTTTGATATTGTTCGTACGGGCTTTTCGTTCCTCGATTGTTTCATCCTGCCAGACTACAGGAATGCCTTCGGCTTCGAAGCTTTCTTCGATGAGTTTCATCCGGGCTTTATTTTTAGGACGCTTCGGAAAAATTATACCCGTACTTATCTGTTTCTTTTCAGCCAACTGAGACTCAATATAATCCCAAATCTGTTTTACCTGTCTTTTTATATTGCGCCGAACGGCAGAATCGGTCATTTTATCCCAGTCAGTCGCCTTAACTTCCGCAACGGCAACCGATCTGCTCCCGTCATCGTCAACGAATATATCTATCCTACCCTTTCTGCCGGTAGGTTTGGTAATGGCCTTTTCTATCAAAATCTTTCCTTCGGCAGTCTTAAGCCAGTCGGCCTGCATCTTTTTGTGAAATGCCCTGCCACGACGAAGTTGGGTGGGTTGCTTGGTCATTTTTTTGCCATTTATGGGCGGCTGGGTTAAATTTTTCAAAACTGTAAATCGCTTCGTGAGCATATCCTCAGAACATTTCTATTCGCCTCTTGCTGCAAACATCTCGAAAGTCTCTATCATTAAAGGTTGCTAAATAACTTATATTTACGTTAGCATCTTCCAGAATGAGCCAAATCAAACAGTCAATCATACTCAGGGCTTTGAAGATGGGACGCATTTGCGGTCGCAAACTAAATTTCAAAGTCAAATCTAATGCATCCTCACGATAGGGGGTATCATCAATAAAAGTTAGATTAGGACGCTTAAGGTAATCTTCAAAGCGTTGCATCGCGCGTATATTTTTCACCATCCTCGTCCGCAATGTTTCGTACATGGTTGGCCAGGGAATAACGACGTTAAATAGCTCTAGCAACTCTTCCTTCTCTGCGGTCTGTCCCCAGCGTTGATCGCCAGGGTCAAACATTGCATACCATACACCAGTGTCTGCCAGAACATAATGCATATCAGCTCTCGTCTGATTCAGTCTGCTCTTCGGCAGTCCCATATCCAACCCACGGTGAGACTCTCCGTCCGCCACAGACGAACCTACCCTTAATTTTCTGGGTCTTTGTATCTCGCCAGACCACATAGATCCGCATCCTCTTCGTTACCTCAACTGCTTGCTCGAGATCTTTGCGCAAACAGCCGACGAGGTCGTCCCCATCGCATTCGTAGTTGATAAAGGCGAGATTACCCACACATTCTTTGGCTTGGTGATCATCTAACCAAGTATATAGTCCCTCATAATCGCCACGTACACCAAGGTCATAGGATATCCAGACAGCTTTTTTCATTATTCCTCCATTAACTTTCGCCTAACAATGATTATACAGGCTACATAAAACCAATCCAGCCATTTATGGGCGGCTGGCCATGCCATCCCATTCTATCGATAAGTTTAGTTGAGTTCTTTCCCTACGTATCAAGAAAGTCCCATTCATCGCCCATTACCCATCTGAGAGCGGACAGCTTTCCATTAATCATTCCCCAGTCAAAATCAGAGTGGGGACCCAATTCTGACTTTGGATACTTTGCCTCTATTTCTTTTGCTGCTTTTCTTGCTTTTTTCCAAATCTCTTTATATACTTTTTCCTTCCTTCCCATAATCTCATGTTTTGATAGTTGATGTCTGTCGTACCAAATCTTGTCGAAATATTCCTGTTCTGCTGAATAAATCTCTTCGATTTTTCTTAGTGATTGCTCAAGTAAATAATGTTTTCTTAATAATGCTCGTTTATTACGGCAAAGCTTTTCGATAGATGTTTTTTCCCATACTTTAATATTGAATGGCGGCTTTCTATTTTTTTTGTATTTCTCTAAATACTCTTTTGCAGGATTGGATAAATAACCTGAGATTATGAAAAGTGCTGTGTGTGGTTTTTCGGCTTCAGCCCAACTTAACAGATTTTGCAATTGTGTGGGGGGAACGGATTTTTTATGATGCTTGCACTCTACAAACCATGTTTCTATCGATTTGGAGCCATCAATATCTGTCTTGATAATTTGCCCCATAATATCCCTACCCTGATCCGCTGGACTTGCTAAAAGATTCGAACCCTTTCTCCAATCAAGATTGACGAATCCCATTGAATCTAATAATTCATAACAAAAATGTTCAAATTCGGTTGGTTTTAATTTCTCGAGAAGTAGCTTCGCCATTTAGTTTTCCCCTTGTTTTTCATCAGTATAATGACTATACAGTTTGCATAAAACGGGAACTATTTCCTCTCACTAAATACCATCTGCGATATACGAAATACGAACCTCGCCCCTGTTGTAAGCCCCGAAAGTTGAAGTTATCTATCTTATGCCAATATTCCGTAAAAACAAGTGAATTTTCTTTGCAAGGGAATGTGTAAAATTTGTAGATTGCTTTGTCGTTACACTCCGCGCAAGGACAAAGGAGTTATTTTGCGGCGGGTTTGGGTTTTGCTGTTTTGGTTTCGGCTTTTGCTGGTGTCGGGGTTGTTGCGGTCTTTTCGTTTTTCGCTGCGGTTTTGTAGCTTTCGCTTCGGTAATCGGTCTGGTAAAAGCCGGAGCCTTTGAAAATTATCCCTGCGCCGCTGCCAATGAGCCGCTTCAAAGTAAGTTTGCCGCACCTGGGGCATTTGCGTACAGGCCCGGCCTTTATCGACTGAAACTTCTCGATTCTTTCCCCGCAATTTTCACAACTATATTCGTAAGTTGGCATAATTGTTATTCTGTATCTTTCGTTTCATCCTCTTCCGCCGTCTCCGCCTGTTGCGAAGGCAGTTTATTCACAATAACCCTGCTCGGCCGAAACACTCTGCCGTCCAGTTTATATCCCTTCTGATATTCTTCGAGAACCAGGCCATCCTCTTTGTCCGCCTCCGCTCGCTGTGTCATCGCCTCGTGCTGACTCGGGTCGAATTTCTGCCCCAGAGCATTAATCTGTTCGACGTTGTGCGATTTGAGAATATCCAAAAGATGGTCATAAATAATCTTAATGCCTTTGACAAGGTCGTCGATGTTTCCCACCGCTTCCGCGTTTTGCAGAGTCAACTCGAAATTGTCCAGTATAGGCAAAAGCGTTTTTATTAATTTTTCCTTCTCATAAGCGACCGTATCCGCGACCTGTTTTGGAACACGCTTCTGGAAATTTATATAATCCGCGCTTACCCGCTGCAGTTTTGCGAAAAGCTCGTCCTTTTCCTTCTGCAGCGTTTCAACCTGCTTTCGAAGCTCTTCAAGCTCCGGGTTTTCCGCAGGCTGTTTTTCTTCCTTTTTGATTTCGGAATTTTCGCCCTTCATTTTTTACTTCCCGAAATATTTTTTCAGCTTCTCTAAAAAACTTTTGGATTCGGGGAAAACATTTCCGTTTTCAGCCTCGAATTCCCTAAGCAGTTGCTCCTGCTTTGAGCTGAGTTTCGCCGGTATCTCCACCGTGACCTGAACGAGCTGGTCGCCAATCCGCCGCGTGCGGATATCAGGCAGACCCTGCCCCTTAATCCTGAAAATACTGCCGTACTGTGTGCCTGCCGGAATTTTTAACTCCTTGGGGCCGTTCAGACTCGGCACTTCTATCGACGCCCCCAGCGCCGCCTGCGTAAACCCGATGGGAACAACCGCGATAATATCGTTGCCGTCGCGCTGCAGAAACTCGTGCGGCTTTATCCTGACATAGCAGTACAGGTCGCCGTGCGGCCCGCCGAGTCGCCCCGGTTCGCCTTCATCCGCGATACGAATTCCCTGCCCTTCGTGAACGCCTGCCGGGATTTTAACATTGATGACTCTCTTTTTGGGGACTCTGCCTGTACCGTGACAATTCCTGCACGGGTTCGTTATTACTTCGCCGCTGCCGCCGCATCGCGGGCACGTCGAAAAAATCTGAAAAAAACCGCCGCCTCGTGCCACCTGCCCCTGACCGCCGCACGTCGGACATCTTCCGGGCGTACTTCCCTTGGCAGAACCAGTACCCGAACATTCCGAACAAATATCCTGCCGCGTAAATTCAATCGTCTTTTCCGTCCCGTGTGCCACTTCATTTAAAGTAAGCTCCACGAAGGTTTCCAAATCGTAACCCTTCGCCGGCCCCGCTCGCTTGCCTGCTCTGTGCCTGCCCGTGCCGAAAAAATCCCCGAACAAATCTTCGAGGTTGAACATGCTGAAGATATCTTCGACCGGTATATGCGAATAATCCCTGACACCCGCCCCTCGCAATCCTTCGTGTCCGAACTGGTCGTATTGCCTGCGCTTGTCCGCGTCGCTCAAAACCTCATAGGCCTCGGCGCATTCCTTAAATTTCGCCTCCGCCTCTTTTTTATTGTCCGGGTTTTTATCGGGATGATACTTCAGCGCCATCCGCCGATACGCTCTTTTGATGTCATCGGCCGAGGCGCCCTTGTTTACTCCCAGAACCTCGTAATAATCCCTTTTGGCCATAATTTCGTCGTGCGTCCTGCGTACCGCTACCTTACCGCTCCGGGTATGGGTTCTTCGTCCCTGTCTTTCAGCTCCGTTACGCAAACGCTCGTTGTCAGCATAAGTCCTGCCACCGATGCCGCCATCTCCAGTGCCGTCCTCGCGACCTTCGCCGGGTCGATAATACCAGCCTCGAACATATCTACGAACTTGCAGGTGTTCGCGTCAAAACCGACGTGCTCCTTTTTTTCGAGTTTTTCCAGAAGTTCCGCGACGATAACATCGCCTTGCTCGCCGGAATTGTCAGCGATTTGTTGTGTCGGCGACTTCAGCGCGTTTATCACAATATCAAATCCGAGTTTCTCATCGCCTTTGGCCTTCGCTTTGGCTTTTTCGACCGCCTTTATCGCCCGCAGGAAAATAGTGCCTCCGCCGGAAACAACGCCTTCATCAGTCGCCGCCCGCGTCGCGTGCAAAGCGTCATCGAGCAGGTCCTTGCGCTCCTTCATTTCCGTTTCAGTTGCCGCGCCCGCCTTGATTATCGCGACCCCGCCCGTTAGTTTCGCAAGTCTTTCCTGCAGTTTCTCACGGTCGTAATCGCTCGTCGTTTTTTCCATTTGGTTGCGAATCTGCTCGCAGCGGGCCGTAACGTCCTTCGTCTTGCCCTCGCCTTCGATTATCGTCGTTGTTTCCTTACCCACGATTATTTTCTTGGCCTGCCCTAATTGCGACAGCTCTATTTTCTCAATCTTTATTCCGAGGTCTTCCGAAATCACCTGCCCGCCGGTCATCACTGCGATATCGCCCATCATCGCCTTCCTGCGGTCGCCAAACCCCGGTGCCTTGACCGCGCAAACCTTCAGAACGCCCTGCAGCTTGTTGATTACCAGCGCCGCCAGTGCCTCGCCCTCGACGTCTTCCGCGATAATAAGCAGGGACTTACCTACCTGCGCGATTTTTTCCAATAGCGGAATCATCTCCCGCACGTTGGCAAGCTTCTTTTCATGCAGCAGAATATACGTGTCCTCAAGCACCGCTTCGAGCGTCTCGGCGCTCGTCATAAAATACGGCGAAATATATCCGCGGTCGAACTGCATCCCCTCGACGACTGTCAGCTCATTTTCCATCCCCTTGCCTTCCTCGACCTCGATGACGCCTTCCTTGCCGACCTTGTCAATCGCGTCCGCCAATAGCTCGCCAATCTGCGGATTATTGTTCGCACTGATTGTCGCCACCTTCGCGATGTCACCATGTCCCTTTACAGGCACACTTACCGATTTGATGAAATCGCATGCTGCCTCCGCCGCTTTTGTAATCCCGCGCTGCACCGCCACCGCGTTCGCTCCGACGGTGACATATTTCAAACCTTCACCGTAGATTGCCTCCGCAAGCACCGTCGCTGTCGTGGTCCCGTCGCCGACGACGTCGCTCGTCTTGCTCGCCGCCTCGTTGACCATCTTTGCGCCCATATTCTTAAAAGGTTCCGGCAGCTCGATTTCCTTGCTCACCGAAACGCCGTCCTTCGTCACCTTAGGTGAACCCCAGCTTTTCTGCAAAATGACGTTCCTGCCCGTAGGCCCCAGCGTCACCTTCACCGCCGCCGCCAGTTGCGCAAGCCCGTCTTTCAAATTCGCCCTCGCTATATCGTCAAACATTAATTGCTTTGCCATAGTTCCTTACCTCGACAAAAATTTGTTCGGTTGCTTTTAAATTATTTCTCAACGATTCCGAGAATATCGCTCTCTTTCAAAATCACGTACTTCTCGCCGTCGATTTCGATATCGTTGCCCATATACTTCGCGTAAATGACCGTGTCATTCTTCTTCACGCTCATCTCCGCCCGCTTGCCGTTGTCTAAAATCTTCCCCGGCCCGACCGCTATCACCTTCCCAATCTGCGGTTTTTCCTTCGCCGTGTCAGGCAGTATAATCCCGCCCGTTGTCTTTTCTTCCGCTTCCGATTGCTTTATTACTACCCTGTCATCGAGAGGTCTCAGTTTCATATTTTACTCCTTTTTATATCTTAATTTTGTCTTCTGTTTTCTGTATTCTGTCTTCTGACTTCTGTATTCTAATTTACATTCCCATGTCCATACCGCCCATGCCGCCCATTCCTCCCATGCCGCCGCCCATCCCGCCCATTCCGGGACCGCCGCCCATCTCTTCCTTTTCTTTCGGCTTTTCCGAGATAAGGCAGTCGGTCGTCAAGAGCAGCGACGCGATGCTCGTCGCGTTCTGCAGCGCGCTTCGCACCACCTTCGCCGGGTCAATCACTCCGCTTGCCAGCAAATCCTCGAACACCTCCGTGTTCGCGTTATACCCGAACCCGCCTTGCCCCGCCATTACCTTGCTCACCACAAGGTTCGCTGTCGCGCCCGCGTTCGCCGCGATATAATAGCACGGCATCCGCAAAGCCTTTTCCACAATCTGCGCGCCTGTCTGTTCGTCGCCTTCTAATTTCAGCTTCTTCACCGCGTCGATGCACCGGATTAACGCCACTCCGCCGCCCGGCACAATTCCTTCCGCTATCGCAGCACGCGTCGCGTGAAGAGCATCCTCAATCCGCGCCTTCTTTTCCTTCATCGCCGATTCGCTCGCAGCCCCCACGTTTATCTGCGCGACCCCGCCCGTCAGCTTCGCCAGTCGCTCCTGTAGCTTCTCACGGTCGTAATCGCTCGTCGTCGTGTCAATCTCGCTTTGGATTTGCTTCGTCCTGCCCGCAATTGCCGCATGCTCGCCCGCACCCTCGACGATGATAGTGTTGTCATTATCGATTGTTATTTTCTTTGCCTGACCTAATTGCTTCATCCCGACGGTTTCAAGGTCGATACCCAAATCTTTGAAAATCGCCTCCGCCCCCGTCATTATCGCGATATCTTCCAGCATCGCCTTCCTGCGGTCGCCGTAACCCGGCGCCTTCACCGCCGCCACCGAAATAATCCCTTTCAGTTTATTCACTACCAGCGTTGCGAGCACCTCGTTCTCAAGGTCCTCCGCGATAATCAGTAATGGCCTCTTCGTCTTTGCTACCTTTTCCAACAGTGGAATTAATTTCGCCACGCTGCTGATTTTATCTTCGTGAATTAATATGTAAGGCCTCTCCAGTTCGCACGTCATCGCGTCCGGGTTCGTCACGAAGTGCGGCGACAGATACCCCCGGTCGAACTGCATCCCCTCGACAAAATCAACCGTCGTCTCGAAGCTCTTGCCCTCCTCGACCGTTATCACGCCGTCCTTGCCCACCTTCGTAAATGCGCCCGCCATAATCTTGCCGATTTCGACGTCGTTGTTCGCCGAAATCGCCGCGATATTGACAATGTCGTCAACCTTCTTTATGTCGATTGGTTTGGCCATCGCCGAAAGCTTCTCGACCACCGCCTTCGCCGCCGCCTGCATCCCGCGCGATAGCGCCATTGCGTCCGCGCCAGCCGCCAGGTTCCGGTACGCCTCCTTGAACATCGCCTCCGTCAGCACCGTCGCCGTCGTCGTCCCGTCGCCCGCCACCTTGGAAGTCTTGCTCGCAGCTTCTCTTACGAGCTTTGCTCCGAGGTTCTCAGCATTATCGATTAATTCGATTTCCTCCGCTACCGTGACGCCATCCTTCGTTACGGTGGGTGCGCCCCAGCTTTTGTCGATAATCGCCGTTCTGCCTCGCGGCCCTAACGTCGCACGCACCGCCCTTGCAAGTTTCTCCACGCCGCTAAGCAGTTTCGCTCTCGCGTCGCCTTCAAACATTAAGTCTTTAGCTGCCATATGTTATGCACTCCTTCTTAAATAGGTTTAACTTACATTTTTCTTGTGGCACACCCGCCCTCGGGTGTGAGTTTTCGCCTAATTAATATCATATATGCAAACAACATACCAGCTTATTCCCCCTCATTTGCGATTTCGCTGCAACTTCTTATTTGAAAAAATCTTACGAATTTTTTAATCGCTGTTTCGCTTACCTTTTGCCCCAAAATATTGCACATTTTGACACTGCCAAGCAGTTTGAACCCGCCAAGTTGGCAGGCGGGTTCATCCGCCGTCGCCAAGGCTATGGCGGATTTTCGTTGCGCTCAAATTGGACATCTTGTTTTTAGGACTTTTGAGAAAAAAAGTTGTAAGTGCATAAGAACACAAGGATTAAATGCAAAAATTGAAATACACGGAAATTGAAGGTTTTTGAGTGGTTTTGCATGACTTTGAACGACTTTTGAATGGTTTTGAACGGAAATCGCGCGCTTTTGCACGGTTTTTGACAGGGTCGAAAAAAAGTCAAGTCGATTGAGCGTTCATAAGTCCTTTATTTACGTAGAAAGTGGATGCGACAGGTCGGTTTTTAAGAGCCGCTAAGGCACCAAAATTATTAAAATAGGCAATTTGCATTGACGAGGCAATCCAGAATCGCTGCGCGCCATACTCAAAGCGCGTAGTCGTTTTTAGGGTAAAAACGACGCTGGCAGTATATGATACTGGCAGCGAGACTGAAGACTCAAGACCCCAGACTCAAGACCAGCAGAAATAAAGCGATATTTTAGCTATATTATTATAGTTATGCTGGCTACAATATATCCGAAATCGAGGTAGAGAGTAGCAGAATGAGAGAGAGGAGCGAGTGAGGTTGTGGCATGAGGAGGAGGCGATAGTAGTTTTTAGTTTTGAGTGATAAGTTTTGAGTTGGGGGGATTTTGCATTTTGGATTTTGGATTTTAGAGTTTGGATTTTGGGTTGAGAGGGAACCGGATATTTTAGCTATATTATTATAGTTATGCTGGCTACAATATATCCGAAATCGGATAAGAAGAAGAGACTGTTTTATTTATTAAAGTTTTATTTGTTTTTGTGTAGAGCGAGTGTGTGTTCGTGGGAGTAAGGGGATTATTGCTGTGTGGATTAATGTGGGCGTTTGTCCGAAATCGAGGTAGAGAGTAGCAAGAATGAGAGAGAGGAGCGAGTGAGGTTGTGGCATGAGGAGGAGGCGATAGTAGTTTTTAATTTTGAGTGATAAGTTTTGAGTTGGGGGGATTTTGCATTTTGGATTTTAGAGTTTGGATTTTGGGTTGAGAGGGAACCGGATATTTTAGCTATATTATTATAGGTATAGTGGCTACAATATATCCGAAATAGAGGTGGAGTAGCGAGTCTTTATATATAAGGAGGGTCTCTCTCTTGGAGGTTGTGGGGAGGGGTAAGGTGGCGATGGAGATGTGGTGGGTAATGCGGAATCTCCGAAAACGGGGTAGAGAGATAGAGTTTTCTTCTTCTTTCTATCTGTTGTATGTGGTACTTTAGTTTTGAGTTTTTAGTGTTAAGTTTTTAGTTTGTGTGGAAAGTGGTTTGCGGTGCAAACCAGTTTGCGGGGCAAACTGGATTCATTTATGATTTTTGATAGCTGATTTATGATTTAACGACAGAAGTGGTTTGCGGTGCAAAGTACTTTGCACCGCAAAGTAGATTTGTAATTCGTGTTTCGTGATTTGTGATTAGTGGTTGGTGGTTCGTACTGTAGTATTTATTTTTTCAGCCGCGATTCGCATCCGCTAGTTTCACGCAGGCGATTAGCCGAAGTGAAAATTTGAGGCGAACTGAAGAAATAAATACGTTGGTTTTTGATGTCTGTGTACAAATTGTACAAAACGTACGTTTTGTACACGAAGGGATTAGAGACGCTGCTATTTTGTTTTTTGGAACCAGCGCAGCATTTAAACCTGAAGCCGCGATTCGTGACAAATAATTTCACGCAGGTACGGAGTGAATAATTTAGACGAACTGAGGATTTAAATGCGTTCAATGGCGGTGGGAAAATACTAAGATGGACAAAATAAAGTAACTATATCAAGAAGAGTGATAGCATAGGCTGCTTTTGAAGATAAATTACATTTTTTTTATATTGTGCTTTTACAATTTGTCGTGGAGGACGCTATTTATTTAGAATGCGAAGCTGCGAGAAGGGCTCTGTATGAGTGCGAGAGTTCTACGGGTGCGTGCAAGTCGTACGAGCGGGCAAACGGCCAATAGGAGGGGGCTATCTAAAAATGATTTTATAGCAAGTGTGGTCTTGCTATGCGCATAAATTAAATCAAAAAAGAAGGGAGCGTGGAACATGGTCGGAAGAAAAGCAGTTTGGGTCTTTGTGTTGGCGGGTCTATTTTTATGGATGACGACGAGTTGTTTCGCGGACGCGGCAGGGGATTTGAAGCAGGCGGCAGACCATAAAGCAAAAGGCTATTACAAGCAGTCGGAGGACCTTTACAAATCGATTATCCGTGACAACGCAGGTACTGAGAGTGCATATAAGGCCCGGCAGAGGCTGGCGATTCTGTATATTGTAACGGAGCGTGCGAACGCGGCGGGCGAGCAGATTGAGGCGATTAAGAACGAATTCGCGGGCCGCCCGGATTTACCGGAAGCTTTATACTGGATTGCCAAAAGGTATAGTGAGGAAGGTCACGCGGACAAAGCAGCAAGCATTTACCAGCAGATTATAAGCCGGAATCCGGACAGCAGGTATGCTAAGAAGGCCCAATTGGATATTCCGCGAACGAATGTTCTGTCGCTTTTAAAGTCTGGCAAATGCTCGGAGGCGGATGCAGCTATAAGCAAACTTTTGAGCGATTTTGCGGGCAATCCGGAGTTGCCGGAGACATTGTACGATATCGGCAGGTCGTGCAAGGGGGCGGGGATGTACGCGCGGGCGAAGGGTCTGTACCAATATATCCTGCAGCAATATCCGCAGTGCTCATACGCTGAACTTTGTCCGCTACAGATTGCGAAGATGGACATTTGGGCGATGATTGCGTCAGGAGATTTCGCAGGTACGCAGACGGCGATAGACAAACTGATTACCGATTTTGCCAGTGCCCCGGAACTGCCGGACGCACTTCACGGGATAGCGCTTAGATACGAGGTCAAGGATGTCAAGAGGTATCAGGATTCGGAAAATCTTTATCAACGGATAATCCAGTTGTATCCTTCGAGTGGGGCGGCGAAAAAGGCTGCGGTTGATATAGACAAGAGCCGGGCACTTTCGCTGATGGCGTCTGGTAACGATGCGGGCGTGGTAGATGCGGTTGACAAGATGATTGCGAAATTTCCGGGCCAGAAGCAGTATCTGGCGCAGGTTATCTCGCGTGAGATAGCGATGCGTTATTACAACGAGGGTATGGCACAGGGAACCACGCCAAATAGTGTGGATATCAGTCTTCGGAATGCGACGGCGTTATGGGAGCGGGTGATAAATCAGCTTGGCGGTCCCGGGGTGACAGCGGAGGCGTGCTGTTACGCTGGGAACAGCTACCTGCAGCTCGGGGATTATCAGAAGGCGCTTTTATATTATCAAAAGGTAAACAGCGATTATCCGATGTACCGTTACGGGTGGCGGGCGCTGGCGATGGCGGGGCACGCATGTCAGGTCATGAAAAAGACAAAGGTTCTTTCGGCGGCGGAGGCGGACGCACAGACGAAGGCGGTCTATCAGAAGCTCGTCGATACATATACGGAATGCAAAGACGCTGAGTACGCGAAGAACTGGCTGGTCAATAACAACAATAAATAATTGCGAAGGAGATAAACCAATGAGAAAGAAAATTTTAACAACTATTCTTGTTATAAGTGCAGGATGTTTATTATTTGGCGTTTCGCAAAATGTTTACGCATGCCAGCAACAACCGCCAACAACTCCACCTAATGCGGTTTTAATTGCGCCGAGTGTTGCCACGCACAGCGGCAGTACGCAGTTCGACGGGAGCAGTTCGACGGGCGGCAGCGGCACAATCGTCAAATACGAATGGGACTGGAACAACGATAGTGTTTACGAAGATACGACAGCGACGCCTACGGCAACGCACGTATTCAATCTGGCAGACGAGGAAAGCACACACACATATAACGTGACGCTGAAGGTGACCAATTCGATTGGTCCGTATGACACTGATACGAAAGCCGTGACGGTGCGAAGGGTGCACAGAATCAGCGACTCAGATCACTACGGGTATGACACCATCAGCGCGGCAATCAGCGCAGCATCGAGCGGCGATACCGTAGAGGTAGGCGACGGGACATATACGGGAGACCCCAATAAAAACCTGACATGGGACAGCAAGAGTCTTACCGTGAAGTCCGCGAACGGGCCGAGCAAATGTATTATTGACTGCGGATTCAGCGGCCGGGGATTTAATTTAACAGGCTCAAATTTAAGTCCCAGTGTAATCAGCGGTTTTACGATACAATACGGTAGCATCAGCGGTAATGGAGGCGGAATACTTTGTTCTGCTTCGGGCGTAACTATAGAGAACTGTGTGCTTATGAGCAATGGCGTTTCCGGTGGAAATGGCGGTGGAATTGCTGCAACAGGAGGTGCGCCGACTATTAAAAACTGTGCCATATTGAAAAATGGCGCCAGTTTCGGCAGTGGGATATACTGCACAACCGATGCGACTATAACCGACTGTACGATTTCGAATTACCCTGATAGCAGCAGTAGTAGCGGGATTTATTGCGTTGGAGCTGCGCCAACGATAAGTTTTTGTACAATTAGTGGAAATGGGAACAGCGGCGGCACGGGTGGAGGAATCTATCTCGAGAATTGTTCGGGCCAACTTTATCAGTGTGTTATTGCAAATAACACAGCTTGTACGGGTGGAGGAATTTATTGCGGATATGGTTCTACGACCCAGATAGATTCCTGCAGGATTCTAAGAAACAGCGTTTGCTCCGATTATGAAGGTTGTAGAGATGGTGCCGCAATTTATTGCCAGGGAGCATCTCCGACAATAACGAACTGTGTAATTTCGGACAATGTTCCCTCTTCAGGTAACTGGGGCAGCGGAATTTACGGTCAATACAGTGACATTACAATTAAAAACTGCACGTTCTACGACAACGAAAGGGGTGCTGACCTCAATGGTGCATCACTTTATTGTGATAGTGCTGTTGCCAACGTGATTAATTGTATTTTCTGGCATCCCGACAGTTACACGGGCAAGGAGATTAAGTTGATAGACTCATATCTGGATATTTCGCACAGCGATTTAAAAGGCGGGGAGTCCGGGATAAGTTGGACAGATAGCACCTATGACTACGACACCGATACCATGAAAACCGATAATCCATGCTTTAAAGAGCTTGGGGCGGGTGACTATCGTCTGGATTCCGGCTCGCCCTGCCTAAACACCGGCGATTCTATCGGAGTGAATGAGGATATAATCGGCACCGCCAGGAGCAGTCCCGATATTGGCGCTTATGAGGGTTGTCCTTCTGCCCAAACGATTTCAGTGAGGGGTACGGGCGCAAATTATACTGCAATCCAGCGTGCGATAGACTGGGCCAATAATGAAGATACGGTGCAGTTGGCCGACGGCGTATATAAGGGAGTGGGCAATACGAAGCTGACATGGACATATAACGATAAGCAGGTAACGGTAAAATCGCAAAATGGCACCGCCAGTTGTGCCATTGATTGCGAAAACCTTAGTGACTACTCACCAGCGTTTTATCTTGATGGCTCGACATACCCATACTTACTAATAAACCTAACGGTGGACGGTCTAACAATAATCAATGCAGCTGGCGACAGCGGTATCTACACTAGAGACTCTGCCCCGCTTATCGAAAACTGCGTAATCAAGAATTGCAGTATTTATTCTACAGGCAGTATATATGGATACAATTCTTCAGCAACTATTCGGAACTGCACCGTTACGCAATGCAGCCCGAGTGGAATTTACTTTCAGACGGGCGGCTGGGCGACTGTTGAAAACTGCACTATCACGAACAATAGCGGTAATTCTAATGGGGCTGGCATCTACAACCAAGGCAGCAACAGCCATACTACGATAAGGAATTGCCTGATTACCGGAAACAAATGCAGCTACCCCGGCTACGGAGGCGGGATTCGTACCAACTCCTCTAACGACCAAATTATCAATTGCACTATTGCCGGTAATTTGGCATGGTTTGGCGGCGGTATCTACGGAGCCAGCGGTACATCCATTACAAACTGCATCGTCTGGGCCAACAGTTGGGGCAGCAGTTCAGCAAATGAGGTGTACAATGTGTCCGGCGGTAATGTTAATTTTAGTTGCATCAAGGGAGGTTGGAATAACGGCGAAGGCAACATTGGTGACGACCCGTGTTTTGTGAGTTTGTATAAATTTGCCGGTATAACATGCAACAGTGGCACTACCACCAGTATCCGTGTAAATGATACCAGCAAATATGACGTTAATGATTATATTGAATACGACCAGGATGGAGTACTGCGTAAGGTCACCGCGAAGAATCCGTCACCCGGCACGGTCACATTTGCCAATGACCCGCTTAGCGCAAATTCTCAATATGGCAAGATTGTGTACAACTGGGGCAACGCGGCTACCAGTTCGTACAAAAACTATCATCTATTGTCATCGAGTTCGCCATGCGTAGATGTAGGCGATCCGAGCAAGAATTACAGCGGGCAGACGGACATCGACGGCGAAGACCGTGTTATAGATATTCCGGACATAGGCGACGATATCAATGACGTGGATATGGGAGCGGACGAGTTTGCCCAATATCCTGATTTTGTCGGCTGGTGGAAGTTTGACGACGGCAGCGGGACAACCGCACGCGATTCAACCGGTCAAAATGACGCACCCATCTACGGAGCAACGTGGGCGAACGGGATAATCGGCGGCGCATTGAGCCTCGACGGAGTAAATGATTATGTTTCCACTTCTTCCGTGGTTATGACTGATACGCAGGATATAACTATGGCAGGATGGGTTTATTGGAATGCCACCTCCGGAAACAGCGTCATTTTCTACAATGGCGATACGGGAACAAGCGGTTATGGCGTCCTTGTCAACAATGGAGCTTGCGAAGCAGGCAATAAGATAGTCGTTTTAATCGGGGGAATAAATTGTGATGCGGTGAGCTCTTCTACGACCCTTCCTACAAATACCTGGACGCATGTAGCATTAACAAGGGAAGGAACGGCCTGGAAATTATATGTAAACGGAGACTATAAACATACTGGAACAACCAATCCCAACACTCCTGCCGGCAGTACTTTAATCGGTGCTGGTACTACGCCGGAACTAAATAATTTCAACGGCTTGATTGATGATGTCCGTATCTATGACAGGGCTTTATCAGCGGCGGAAATACAAGCGCTTTACCAAGGATTGTAAGAAAAAAAAGAGAGCTTTTCCTTAAAAGTGCAAAGGGCCGCGGGCGGAAGTTTTGCGGCCCTTTTTGTTTTGGGTCCTTCGACTTTGCTCAGGATGATGCAGAGCATCAATTTTGGATGGATTCGACTCCTTCGATGTTACTCCCCTCGACTTCGCTCACTTCGACGGGCTCAGTGCAAGCGGGACTTCGCAGGACAGGTGTATTCGTGCGTTGTCGTTCCCGCTTCGCCAGCGAGGCGAGCGTGATGCGAAAAAAAACTATGAAAAAATTGTTAGCATTTAAACCTGAAGCCGCGATGAGCAACGTACAGTACCACGCAGCAAAGCGAAGTGATTGGGGTGGGCGAACTGAAGAAATAAATACGACCCGCCTTCGCGGGAATGACAAAGACGCCGAAGCGGCGAGATTGCCGCGCAAGGTTCGCAACGACAAGGTCGGATTGCCGCGCCCGCCACAAGGTGTCGAGGCTCGCAATGGTTTTTGTGTTAAATGTATTCGACGGTGGCGGGGGGTTTGGGGGTCAAATCGTAGAGGCAGCGGTTGACGCCTTTAATTTTTACAATTCGCTCGCAGATTCGGTTTAATTTTTCCCAGGGCAGCTTCGTAACGGTCGCGGTTCGGGCGTCCGTGCTTTCGATGCAGCGGACGACAATGATTTGTCCGAATTCGCGTTTGTTGTTTCGTATTCCGGTCGCGTAATCATTCAGCAGCACAGCGAGATACTGAAATGCGCCGGTTTTACCGAGTTCTTCCTCGACGATTGAAGTAGCTTCGCGGACGGTCGCCAGTTTTTTTTCGGTGACTTCACCGACGATTCGTGCGGCCAGCGCCGGGCCCGGGAATGGAATGCGATTGAAAATTTCCTTGGGCAGACCGAGGAGCTTGCCGACCTTTCGGACGCCGTCTTTTCGCAATGTCGCGAGCGGCTCAACGACGGCGTAGCCGTAAGCCTTTTTTGTATCGATGCCGAGTTGGGCGAGTATGTTGTGCTGGCGTTTGATTCCCGCGACGGTTTCTTCGATGTCGGTGAGGATTGTGCCATGGAAGAGGAACTTCGCGCCGGATTTTTTGACGAGTCTGCCGAAAACTTTCGCATAGAACGTGTCGGTAATGGCCTGTCTTTTTTCTTCGGGGTCTGTCAGACCCGCCAGCGCGGAGAGAAAATCCCTGCGAGCATCGACGAGGTCAACTTTGATACCCATTTTGGCGAAGGCTTTGACGACTCTTTGCGGTTCGGCTTTTCGCATAAGGTCATTGTCGATAAAAACGGTTTTGAGCTGCCTGCCTATCGCGCGGTGTCCGAGCACTGTTACGACGGAGCTGTCGACACCGCCACTGAGCGCGTTGATAGCTTTTTCTTTGCCGACGGTTTTTCTGATGGAAGCGATTTGTTCGTCGATGAATTTTTTGTAGTCCATTCTGACCTCCTTGCCGAAACTATTGGAAAGTTTTATTCTGCCAGCAGGGAATTTAACGCTTTGGAGAAGTTCTGTCAAGAAATGTCAGGGTAATATATTTTAGATTTTGGATTTAAACCTCAAGAGGGCGGCGGAGATAAATTGGTTGTAATTGCAACGGGTCGGCGAATTGATTTGCGAGAGATTTGGCGAGGCCGAGTTTATAAACCTGGGCGGCTTTGGGGGTCCATAAGTGCTCGTCGAAAAAGAAGATGCCATCGGCTTTGAATTTGTCTTTATAATAGACGAGTCCTTCGCCTAAGAGCCAAATTGGGGTTTGATTTCCGAATTTCTGAACGAATTCCTCGGCTGCCATCAGGCAATCCGGCAGTTTTTTTTGCCACCTACCGGCGTTTTCATAAACGGCGGTGAAAAACTGGCTTCGTTTTGCGTCTAATATAACAGCGACACGCGAAATGCAGGAATTTGCTATATGAGGTGAATTGCAGACGTTGGCGGCGATGACGTCGAGGGTGTCGAGAGCGACGATTTTCGCGCCGGTGGCCAAATTCATTGTTTTCGCGAAGGCAACGGCGATTCTGAGTCCTGTGAAGCTGCCCGGCCCGACGGAGATATAGATTTCAGCGATGTCCCGTGGGTTCTTATCGGCCCCTTTCAGGAGTGTATCAATTGCAGGAAAAAGCTCGGCACTATGTCGCATTTGGCCGGAAAATGGAATTTCGACGAGCATTTGGCTCGCACTACCTATAGCGATTGAGCCGGTCCTGCCGGAAGTTTCGAGCGCCAAAATCAGGCCTTGTGATTTAGAATCGCCGTTTTTAGCCTTTTGGCCGTTTTTAAGCGAGCTTTTTTTTACCATAAAAAAATATTAACCAAAACCTAATATTTTCCTTGCTTTTCGCAAGATAGCCTTGATATTATAGGTCAGTGGCCTATAATACAGAATTTCGCTTGCAAAGATAGGTAAAATAGTATATATTAACAATCGTAAGTCTAACCCATCTCAATAGATGGTGGAATAGCGCGGTTGTGGAATTTTGGAAGAATCATTTCTTGTATTAGGAGGAGTGGTCTTGAACACGATAGGAATTTTGATCAAGCCGTTTGGCAGGAAGTCACTCATCACATCGGCAGCACTACTTTTATTATTATTAACATTATGCGTATCCCGTGCGGCGGTTTTCGCGTCGGATGACGGCGAGCGCGGGAAGATTGCCCGCCAAGTTGCGCAGAAATGGATGCAGATAGGCAACGAACAGTACGGTCGCGGCTTATTCAAGGCTGCGGAGCAGTCGCTGTTGCGGGCGCAGGATTACCATGAACACTTATCGACTGCCGAGCGAGAGAAATTGGACAGGCTTTTGGACAAGACCCATATCGCTGTAGTGGAACGAGACAAGATTCTGCAGAATCTTCAAAGCTCGGACAAGCTGATGAAGCAGAACAAGCCTGCGGAGGCGAAGGCGCTGCTGGATGCAATCGCTGGCAGCGAATTTGTGGCGCAGGACGAGCAGCGTTTAATCGCGGACCGGCTTCTGGCGATAAATAATCAGATGCAGGCGACCCCGGTGTTGAAGGTAGAAGCGGTGAAGAACGAGGTGAGAGCGCCGGTGGCAGCGGTTGCAGAGTTGAAATCGGAAGATAATAACCTTGGCGCGAATGTTGAGGAAGAGCTGATGGGCGCCGGGAACAAGCTTTCGCCGAAAAGCGAGACGGTCACTGAGCGTGGAATTGTCGTCAGCGCACCGGCACCGGTGGCGGTACCAGTAAGTGTAGAGGGCGGCTATATCGATTCGTTTAATCGCAAGAGGAATCTGGTTTGCAGTCATACCAGCGCGGTGGTAAATGACGCGGTTGGCAAGGCGCAGAGTTGTATAAGCAAGAACGATTATGACGGCGCGAGAACGGCGATTGAGACGGCGCAGATAGTGGTTGCGAAGAACCAACTGCAGCTTGGCGACGGACTATATAATCAATACAACGGTCAGTTGAAGCAGCTTGCGGATGCGGTGGCGCAACAGGAAAATATGAATAATCAGCAGCTTACGGAGCAGAAGCGTGTGGAAGCTACTCAGTCGCAGCGAACATACCGCAGCCAGATGGAAGCCGACAGGCAAAAGCGAGTGTGCGAGCTGATGGACAACGCGATATCGTTTCAAAAACAGCAGCGATACGAAGAGGCCCTGGGTCAGGTGGAAAGTCTGCTGGCGATAGACCCGTTGAACGACCAGGGGCTTTTATTTAAACAGACACTGACGGATATGATAAGTTTCCGCAATCAACTGGAGATACAGAAGGAGTCCGACAAAGAAAGAATTCGTGTGCTGATGGATACGGACAAATCGGCGATACCGTATGCGGATGAGCTTACATATCCTAAAAACTGGCGAGAACTGACGGCGAACCGCAAGCCTGACGAGGCGATAGGTCAGGACCCTGTTTCGACGGCGGTTTATAAGCAGCTTGACACGGTCGTTGACCTGGGGCAGTTTACTCCTGAGATGTCTTTCGGTGAAGCGATAGACGTGATAAAGAACGCAGTTGACCCACCTTTGAAGATTTTTGTTTCCTGGCGGGACTTGTATGATAACGCGGACATTGACAGGACGACGCCTATAAACATGGATGCGATGCCGTCAGTGTCGTTAGGCACGGCGATGGAACTGCTGCTGAAGTCGGTGTCAGGCGGATTTGTCAGACTCGGCTATACGGTTGAAAACGGGGTAGTCAAAATTGCGACTGCCGAGGAACTTGGAAGCAAGCTTGAAACACTGGTTTATGATATCAGCGACCTGCTCGGCAGGCCCGCTGATTTTTACGCGCAATCAGAAACCGACATCAGCTCAGACCTTGAGACGGCCGGCGGCAGAGGCTTTCAGGAAGAGCAGCGTGACAGACAACAGCTTTTGGATGAAGCAATCAGGCGAGGCGACGCAGTGATGCAGTTGCTTCAGGAGACGGTCGAACCTGAAAGCTGGTACGATGCCGGCGGCGAAGGTACGATAAGGCTGTTTGAAACCAAAAAGCTGATAATTCGTCAGACCCGCGAGGTACACAAGAAGATAGAGCTTTTGCTTAAGGACATGCGAAAATCCCTCGGGCATCAGGTCGCGATTGAAGCGAGATTTCTCGTAGTGGGTGAAAACTTCCTCGAAGATATCGGCCTGGATATGGATTTTTACGATAGGGACCGGTTCAAAACAATTGTGGTAAGAGACGCGGAAAATAACGTTGTTATCGATGAAGCGACCGGATTACCCCAGACGGTAACACTTACAGACCCGAGTAAATTTGGGCTGTCCCAGAAGAGTGACACCCAGACAATACTTCCCGATACTGGCATAACCGGCAACTGGGCAAAACTGCTGCAGTCGCCCGGAGCTCTTGACCGTACGGAAATCATACCCGGCATGTCTATGCAGTTTACCGGGTCGATTTTGGATAATTTGCAGGTTGATTTTCTGCTTAGAGCGACGCAGGCACATAGAAATGCCAAGAGCCTGACGGCACCGAAGGTAAGCGTTCTCAACGGTGAGTCGGCGTCGCTGCGGGTGCAGAGAGTTACGTTCTATCCAAGCAACTTCCAGTTTAATATTGAGGAAATAGGGGTAGCGGGCCGAGCCTTTTGGACTGTTGAATATGAGGACCGGTCTTATGTAACAGGCACCTTGATGAATATTACACCGACGATTATGCCTGATAAAAAACACGTGCTGCTGAATATCGTAACAGAACTTCGTGATTTTCTCGGTTTCCAGAACTATGAAGTGCTCGGGCCAACAACTACCGAAGCCGGCCAGGCGAAGTGGAGCATAACATATCCAGACACGGAGATTTCGAGGGTTGAGACCCGCGTCAGCGTGCCAGACGGCGGAACGCTGCTGCTTGGCGGCCAGAAGCTGACAGCGGAAGTTGAGCTGGAATCCGGTGTTCCGATATTGAGCAAGATACCTATAATCGGGAGGATATTCAGCAACCGCAGCAAGACGAAAGACGAGAAGATACTGCTGATACTGGTAAAGCCCGCGATAATCCTGCAGGAGGAAGTTGAAGCGAGAGCGTTGGCAGGCAGCTAATAAAAACAGGATTTGGAAGAAATGAAAAGGGGCGTATTTTTACGCCCCTTTTTTATTTTGCTTTTAAGGCTTGATAGCCGTAATGCTGCATGAGCATATCGAGAATGGCCATTGCGGTATAACTTTCTGCGACCGGCCAGACACGTGCGACGATTGTCGGGTCTCTTCGCGTGATGGCGGCAAGCTGTTTATTCTCAAGCGTATATTTATCGATTGTGTGCTGGGGCTTATCGATTGTCGGGGTTGGTTTTACCGCAAGTCTTACGACAATGGGCTGTCCTGTGGCCAGGCCGCCTGTGATGCCACCAGCATTGTTTGAATCGAATATTACTTTTCCATTTTGTGAACGCATCTGGTCGTTGGATTGTGAACCGGTCATATCCTTGACGGCAAAGCCCGCTCCGACTTCGACGCCTTTTACTGCGCCGATACCGAGCATCCGGCCCAGTTCCGCATCAAGTTTGCAGAACACCGGTTCACCGAGGCCCACGGGAATGCCCGTTACGATGACTTCGACAACACCGCCGGACGAATCACCCGTGCGGGTAATTTTATTGCAGGCTTCAACCATCTTCTCAGCGACATCTACATCGGGGCAATTAAGTGTCGGATGCACACCGTAAGTTTTAACGACCTGCTCGTCCCTCATTTTCGGGGCTTTTGCGCGTATTTCATCAATTTGCTGTTCGACCTGCGCGAGCACCGCCATTTTTTCGAGGAACCGCATATCCATTGTGATTCGGTTCTTGCTGTAAATTTCCTGATAGAAGGGGTCGAGGTCGCATCGCATTTTTTTATAGTTAGCTGTGTATTTGCGGGCTTTATCGTGGTCAATATCCGGGCAGCGTACTTTCGCGAGTTCCTTGACGTAGGCGAAGACCTCGATGCCGCATTTTTTCAAAACCTTTTTCGCTACCGAGCCTGCGGCGACAATAGGCGAAGTATATCTTCCGCTAAAGAAGCCCGCACCGATGGAGTCGTCGTCGGGGCCGTATTTTACAAATGAAGCGTATGATGCGTGGCCCGGACGAGGTGTGCGGTTTGTGTCCTGATACTGCTTTATGTGAATGAAATGGCGGTCGAGGTTCGGAATAAGTATCGTCAGCGGTGTGCCGTTGGTGTGATTTTTGTTGCCCGCGTTTTCGATAGTGTCGGTGGCATTTAGGCCTGAATAGATAACCGGCAGGTCGGGTTCTTTACGAGGGCTTGACAGCTCATCTGTGCCTGGTTTTCGCAAAAGCAAATCACCGTAGATTTCCTGCTCGCTGAGCAGCATCCCCGGGGGCAATCCCTGCACGACGGCGGTGAGGCCTTCCTGATAGGAGCCGCCTGCTACCGTTACCTGAAACATTCGTCCAAAGTGGCAGCCAATCATTTTTGTCTCCTGTTATTTTAATTCTATTTTTGCGCCGATACTTTTCATCAAGTTGACGAATTCCGGGAAAGTAACATTCATTGCCTCGGCGGTATCTATGACGCATTGACCGTTGAGACACAAACCTGCCAGCGACAGCGCCATAACGATTCGATGGTCTGCCCAGCCGTGCAGCTTTGCCGCTTTGGGCCTGCTGTGGCGTATTATAAGGCCGTCCGGAAGTTCTTCAACGTCGATGTTCATTTTTTTAAGTTCTGCGGCTGTCGCCTTTATTCGGTCGGTTTCCTTGGCTCTTGCCTGCGGGACATTCAATAATCGTGTTGTTCCCTCGGCGAAAGCCGCCGTAACCGCCATCGCGGGCAGGGCGTCGGGAGTTCCGTTTATATCTATATCGATGCCTTTTAGCTGCGAGGCCTTTACGGTTATAGACAATTCGCCGATTGTTATGTCCGCTCCCATCGCCTTCAGGTAATCGACGACGGCTTTATCCGGCTGGCTGTCGATAAAATCAAGTCCCTGTAAAGTTACCTTCTCACCGCAAAGGCAGGCGGCACATAAAAAGAAGGTTGCGCTTGAGAAATCCGCTGGGATTGTGGTGTTGAACGGTTTGTAGCTTTGTTTGCCTTTGATTTTGAAATTGCGCAGTTCTTCGCGCTTGTATTCGATATTTTGCTTGTCGAGCCAGTCGAGTGTCATCTGCACATAGCCGGGTTCGTTCAGCAGCGTGACGTCAATTTCGCTGTCATGTTCGGCAAGAGGTGTGCAGAGCAAAAGACTCGAAAGATACTGGCTTGTAAACGCGTCGATGGAAGTTTTACCACCGAGCAGTTTGCCGGTTACCTTGACGGGGGCTTTGCCATTGTTTTTGAGACTGACGCATTTTGCGCCGAGTTCATTGAGCGAATTAATTAACGGGCCGATGGGTCTTGTCAATGTCTGTTCGTCGCCTGTAAAAGTTACGGACTGGTTCGGTTCGAGTAATGACGCCGAGCCCGTCGCCAGTCTTAGCGTTGTGCCTGAGTTGCCGACGTCGATGGGTTCTTTCGGTGCTTTAATCTGTCCGCCTGTGCCGGTGACATACCAGACTGTCGGGTCGGTTGTATCTATTTTCGCGCCTAATGTGCGATAGCAGTGTGCCGCCGATAGGGTATCGTTCGAGACCAGCGGGTTGCGTATAGCACTTTTACCCTTCGCTAAAGAGGCTATTGCAACTGCGCGAATGGTGTGCGATTTCGAGGCAGGGATGGTAACAGTGCCTTTTAAACGTGATTTTCCTGCAATAAGTTCCATACGGAGGGCTATATTTACCAGAAACTGGCTGTATTTAAAAGAGGTTTTTGCGGTTTAAACCAATTTTATGGTTTCAGGATGTGCGAAGAGCCCTGAGCACTTCTGACTAACCGTTGATGCGTCTTTTTCCCCCCGCATCAAAGTGCTCAGGGCCCTCTTTAATATCCCCCCTAAACTTCATCTCTATTTATAAAAAATCCGTCAAAATTTGTAAATCGGGGCTTAACCTGTTTTATGGGTCGGACAAACCACCGATATGGGTATCAGGAAATTTTTTATGCAATAGCGGCGGTATTTCTTGGCGATACGGTAATTGCTGACCGTACTATATGAAAATTTGTTTTCGCCTTGAGAGTTAATTCAATTTCTGATACAATTTGGCAAAGACATCGTGCCTTAGAAACAATATTATCTTTCTGTTATCAGATACGTACAGATGAATATTAAGCCGGTAAAAGTTATTTGGATTGTGGTCGTACTTCTTTCGCTGGCGGCGGGATTATGGCAGCTAAAAAACATCCAGTTTGTCCGACGGGAATATTCGTCTTTTTACAAGCATATCAAATATAAAGGCTATGCGTCGATGATATACGGGCCTTTCATCTCACCGAGGGCGGCAAAAGAGGACCCTGAAGCGGCGGCAGTTGCAGAAATACAGTTGAGCAGATTAGACCGTGAGCGAGACGAAGAAATCGAGGCAGTTGCCGAAAAACTCTTAGCGTATCCTGGAAACAATTTTTTTTTGTTTGAGCTTGTCAGAAACCTTCTGCAAGGCACCCTTACGGTAGACCCGCAAATAGCACTTAGATTTGCAGGCAGGCTCATTGCGTTGGAGCCTGACAATGCAAATTATCATTATTTGAATTGTTCTGTGCTTTTGGCAGACCGAGATGAAAATAACATTGATGCCGCGATTGAGGAGTTGGAATACGCCAACAAGTGTGCCGACTATGATTTTCCTTACACCAGCTATAGACAGCGGGCGATAGATATAGCGCAAGAAGCGAAAATAGCTTGCTTTCTGATGCCGGAGTTATATTCCTCTTACAGCAGCAACCCTGCTACCTCTGATATCCGGGCCCAATTAACGGGGGAGGCAAAGGCAGAGTTTACAGATGGTTACATAGCTAAAGGTATGCGCATTACCGATGCTTTGGCCAGAATGCAAATGCGTCAAATTCGTGATGTGGACTTAAATGCAATTTCCTCAACCGGTCTGAACTTCCAGTCGGGGGCATATCGTTTCGGATACTGGCACCAGCCGCAGGGCCTTGAATTGCAGCGTGTCAACCTCACAAAAGAGCGAGCGAAAGAGGACCGTCTGCAGTTATGCGCTCTGATGAGAACATCCGTAAAGGCATCGGAGGAAAACAAAATCCGGGGCAAGGAAATGTTAGAAAAACGGAAGGAAAAACTAATTGCTCTTTTAGCTGTGCCTCCGGGAATCCATGCCGACGAAATGTTTGTCGCATTGTTATGTGTTTGCACGATACTATTGTTTATTTGTCTGGCACGGGGTTTTGGTGAGAAAACCGGAATTGGCCTTGGGGGCATTGGATTGTTTATAGGCTCTTGCGCATATTACTTCTGTATTATCAAAGGATTCTTTTTGACTATGCTTCTGGAAAAAGGCACCGGCCACAGCGGCGGCTTGTCTTATGCTGATATCTTAAGACCGTCTCTATGGCTCACACATTTTAAAGCTGAGCCGATGTTTTTTAGTCTGTTCTTAGCTGGGCCAATAGTGATAGCTCTGGTCCTGTGGGTATCAGGTCTTATAAGGCCTATAAAAGGGGCATTTTGGAGATTCTGGTACCTGAGGGTCGCGGTTGCTTTGGTTATAGGTATCCTGGCGGCATCTATGGCAATAGCCACTACACCTGGAGCTGTTTCGTACCCTCGGGAAGAATTATGGCGAAAGTTTATGATTGTGTGTGCTTTTGCCTCCGTTGTAGGTTGGGCGGGTGTGACATTTGTATGGTGGCTTTTCGGATGGCGGATTGTCAGACTTTTTTTGGCTACCACGTTTTGGGGCTTTTTGACGCTTTTGGCCGGTGGATATAGATATGTTCATTATTTACCGATGATTGCTTTTGTATTTACCGCTGCCGTTATAACCGTCGTTAAACCTGACGAGGGGTCGGCTTTCAAAACCGTGCTTCGGTTTTTTAGTAAAAAACCTGAGGTTGCGGCCATTAGAAATAAATGTCTCAGACTCACTGCTCCGTTTATAGTCGTTTACTGGCTCATATTTGTAATATTGGCGCCTTGGGTTGTTAAGAGCATAAATCTGGATTTCGTGGAACGCAAGACCATCGTTGAACGCAAGGTAATATTGCCCGACCCCAACGAGGCCTACCAGGAGTTGATAGGAATACTCAGCACAAATAATCCCGGTAAGGGGGCCATTGCCCGCCTGATTGGCCTGGTTATGCCCGAAGATTTGCCGGCCCTTTTACGTAAATTGAAGAACACAGAGTTCCAAGACTATCACGACTATTCCCGCTGGTTGTCATCATCGCACGCAAGCGAACAGGAGAAGGCCAGATTGGAAAAACAAAGAGGAAAGGCACAGAGTTTGAATAATAATGATTTAGCTGACGCAATGCTCCGCAGCGGCAGAGATACGGTTGGCATTATAACCAGCTTTATGGATGACCCCAATGACGACAGGGCACTTGTCTCAAGAGCGAAGTTGGGCGACTCGACAGCGAAGGAAAAATTGGAGCAGCTTCTGCAAAACCGTTTGCAAAGCGAACTTGAAAACAAACAAAATAAGCAGAGGGAACGAAGCAAAGCCGATGTACCCAGACCAGTCAAAACGGCCGAGATTATTTGCGGGCTGGCGTGTATTTCCGAGCCCAACGAAGCTGCACAGCGATTTCTGAATTACATACAGAAACGAGATGTCCCAGACCTGATTGACGATAACGAATTTTTCAATGGTTTGTCACTTCTGCCTACTATTCAGGCTCGAACGATAATTAAAGCATATTTGGATAAAGTACTTTCTTGGCAGCCTTCCTCAAAAAGACGGATTCACTATATGCCGCTATCTCCTTTGCGTTACCTTGTTGGCCCGTACGGTGATAGTTACATCGCACAGGAGGTTTTTACGGCACAGTTGCTGTCGGCAGAGACGGAACGCCATTTCGACCCATACGAAATATCGTCATACTTCACGATGGAATCGGCTCCGTTGCTCAAAAAGGGGCTGGACTCTAAAAATAGCGATATGCGGGCTTGGTGTGTCTGGCAGCTCCGAAAAATTGGTTACAAATTCGATAACACCGAACTTGAAAAGCTGATGCGAGACGAAAGCTGGAAGGTCCGTGCTAACGCTGCCTTCGCAGGCGGCAAAGAAGTTGCCACTATAGCGGCGAAAGATAAGAACGCTTTTGTAAGACTGGTGGTCGGTTTTTAGATTAACAAATGGAGAGATGCGATGGGTAAAAAAATATTAGTCCTTTCAGGAAGTCCTAAGAAGAACGGTAACACGGCGGCGCTTGTGGAGTGGTTCGCGGAAGGCGCACGTTCAAAAGGCGCGCAAATTGAAGTCGTTCAGACTGCCGCATTGAAGCATAAAGCTGTCGGCTGTACATCCTGCCGGGCCTGCCAGAAATTGGCCAAGTACGAATGTGTCATCGATGACGAGGTATCGCCCATTTTGGTGAAGATGGCCAAGGCGGATGTGATAGTTATGGCAACTCCCTTGTATTTTTTCTCGGCCAGTGCACAGCTTAAGGTTGTTTTCGACCGGATGTTCTGTCTTTACAAATGGGACAACGAGGCCGGCACAATGGAAACTCCGTTGAAAGGAAAGGAGTTTATCCTGCTGGCGAGCGCCTTCGAAGATGTTGGGCTGGACGCTCTCGAAAGACCGTTCGCTTTGACGGCTGATTACACGGGAATGAAGTTCGAATCTCTGCTTATTCCCAACGCAGGCGTTTCGGGCGACATAAAGAAGAAAAGCAGCGTCCGCCAAAAGGCGATTGCTTTAGGTAAAAAAGCGGCTGGAAAATGAACGAAGCAGCGGTTTTTTATTTTGTGTACCAATCGGCTTTTGCGTTGAAGTGATTGAGCAGGAGCTGGATGTCTGCGCCATCGATAGTTCCATCGTTGTTGATGTCGCCGAAGCAGTATCTGTTCGGCGATTGGACGCTGGTCAGCATATTGTCAACGAGAATATCAAAGTCTGAATTGTTAACGATGCCGTCAGAATTCAGGTCGTACCATACGATGCTGCTTTTGTCGGATTGGGGGACAACGTTCCAGGCGAGGGCGTAACGCTCGGAGGTCGGGCCGCTATTGTTGGGACTGAATGAGACAATGATTTTGTAGTCGGTGTAGTTTGCGTCAGCGGGGAAATAAATGTGTTCGAGATTGTCAGCAGTACTGTCGCTGTAATCGAGCAGATGTTCTGAGAAATTATTCTTGTCAACAGCCCAAAGTTCGATTTGCAGGTCCGCATTTTTTTCGGGTAAAGCATCGAAGGGATAAACGTC